>MEHZ011657501.1_pt1 | contig 13064 bp, 12 predicted proteins | sample 897221 | NCBI WGS metagenome assembly MEHZ01 (sample SAMN05514161, study PRJNA337945) | marine metagenome | isolation source: marine surface water | place: Arctic Ocean | collected 2007-12-13 | reverse complement strand
GTAGCATAAGTTTGAAAATCACTCGTAGCTATTAAATTTTTGGAGAGAAGTTCTGATGTTATGGTTTTACCAAACTGATTACTTAAACTCTCGAGAGAATCAGGCGGTAACTCCTCTGTGAAAAGCTCTATTAGTAAATTATCTTTAACCACTTGAATCACTTTTTTTGTCAAGTTCACTTATAGCTTCTTTCGCATGATTTTTATCAGCCATTGGAAAGCCTAATTTTTTTCTGCTTATTAGGTATGCTTTTGCCACATTTCTAGAGATATCTCTTATTTTTCCAATATAGTCAGCCCTTTCGGTGACGCTTATGACTCCTCTTGCATCTAATAAATTAAATGTATGGGCTGCTTTTAAAACTTGCTCATAAGCAGGTAATGCTAGATTCTCTTTCACAAGGTTGTTTGCTTGCTTAGCATGTGACGCAAAAGATTTTAAAAGAAATTCACTGTCACTAAATTTAAAGTTGTAACTACTCTGCTCTTTTTCATTTTGTAAAAAAACATCGCCATAACTAATTCCATCTGTCCATTGAATATCGTAAACACTGTCTACATTTTGAATATACATAGCGAGCCTTTCTAGACCATAAGTAATTTCCCCTGTGATTGGCTTGCAAGTAATTCCACCTACCTGCTGAAAATAAGTAAATTGGGTGATCTCCATCCCATTTAACCAAACCTCCCATCCTAAACCCCAGGCACCAAGTGTCGGATTTTCCCAGTCATCCTCTACAAGGCGAATATCATTTTTGTTAAGATCAATCCCAAGGCTTTGAATAGAGGACATATAAAGATCAACTATATTTATTGGCGCAGGTTTTAATACAACTTGAAATTGATAATAGTGCTGCAGACGATTTGGATTTTCTCCATAACGTCCATCCTTTGGTCTTCTACTTGGCTGGACATAGGCAGCTTTCCAAGGCTCAGGTCCAATCGATTTTAAAAATGTAGCCGTATGTGATGTTCCGGCACCCACTTCCATGTCATAGGGTTGAATAATGGCACATCCCTGTTTGCTCCAATATTCCTGAAGCTTAAAAATAATTTCTTGGAAGTTAAGCATTTTTTTTAATTTTAATTAATTATTATCGTATTTTACTTTGTTTCTTAATCACAGCAAGAAACTTACCAAATAATTTTTTTCGAAAAAAGGTAAATGAGATAATTAAAAAACAGAGAATTAAAATTGGAAAATGACCGTATTTAATAAATGGCGTTCTACCATTAAAACCTTGTACATTTTGAGTAAGTGATCCACTTTCAAATTGGGGTAGTCTATTGATGACCTTACCTTTTTCATTAATAAAAGCAGTGACTCCAGTGTTTGTCGCTCGAAGCATCATCCTTCCTGTTTCAATTGCTCTTGCTTGTGAAATTTGTAAATGTTGTTCGGCAGCAATTGAATGGCCGTACCAAGCATCATTACTCATATTTAATAAAATGTTTGCACTGGGTAACTGGTTAATTACTTCATTCCCAAATACATCTTCATAGCAAATATTTATTGCTATTTTTTGCTGATCAAAATTCATAGGGAGCTGCCTTCTCTCGCCCCTTGATAAATCATTAAATGGCATATTCAGTAAATCTTCATATACGAAACCAAAAATACTTCTCAGTGGAACATATTCGCCAAAGGGGACTAAATGATATTTCCTATATTTCTGTGATCCATCTTTGCCAAATGAAATAGCAGAGTTATAAATATAACCTTCATCTCTTTCGATGACGCCTAAAATTATATTTCCACCAATTTTTTTCATATGTCCTTTAATTTTATTTAAATAATTTGATGGAATATATTCAAGTAAAAGTGGTATCGAAGTTTCAGGTAAAACAGTCAGTGGAGAATTACTTTTTAAAATTAAACTCTCATACTTATTTAATATTTTTTTAATTTTAGTCTGATCCCATTTTTCATCCTGTTTTACATTGCCTTGCAACAATGTCACCTCAATAGGTTCTCCATTTGGCTCTGTCCATTCAATTTTTTTTAGAAAATGACCTCCGCCCCAAATAATAATGATTAAAAAAATTATCCATAATCGTTGATGAGTTTTATGTAAAAAAAGAAATATTAAATGCGAGTTTAATATTAGAAGAAAGCTAACACCATAAATACCCATAATAGGAATATATCCAGCCAAAGGACTACTATCAACTTGAGAATAACCTAGAGTTAACCAGGGGAAACCTGTAAAAATCCAGGAGCGAACCCATTCAACTAGTGTAAAAATTGCTGCTACGAAGAGAGGCTGATTTTTACACTTTGGAAAAATTGAAAGAGATAGAAAAAAAAAAGATAGAAATAAACACAAGCTAAAAGTTGAGAGTCCTGCTGCTATTTCTGGCATACCCCCAAATTTTTGAAGGCAGATATATATCCAATAAATACCAAAAATAAAAAAACCCAATCCAAAAAATATACATTCCTTAAGAGGCAGATTATTTTTTTGGATTAACCAAAAAAATATGGTAAACGCAAGAGGAAGAATGAGATAAAAATTAAACGGAGAGAAACTTAAAACTAATAAACCGCCAAGAAAAAAAAAGGATATATTTAGGGCTTGTTTAGATAGAAGGGTCAAAAGTGTACTATTTAAGGTTGCAAAATAGTACTTTAACCTTAGTTGCTAAGCTTGTAAAAAACTAAAATAAGCTATCAGGGTTTTTAGTATCGAATTTTTGCCCCTCAAAATTTGAGTTTTCATCAACATCATTTAAGAATACTACCGACTCAACGTATCCATCTATGATATCTAGTTCGGTGGTAGGAAAGTAATTGCCATTTCCATCGGTATTAAGGTTGTGGTAATACCATGAACTCGCTATTATCTCATTAGATGATTTCATCTTTAAATCTAATTTTTTAGCTGGCTCTCCGATTAGCCCAACAATTTCTTCAGGCTTTAAAAGCCCAATAACATTAGCAAATTCTAAATAATCAGTAGGCATTTCATCGATGATTAGGTTGTTAGCATCAGCATCAGCTTTATTATCATTAGCGAACGTGGATGAAAAACAAAATATTGAGAATAAAGCGATAAAAATTTTCATAAAGTGTCCTATTAAAATTAGTAGAGTGCTAAATATTTATTTAAGTTCCACATTTTTATTTTGCTCAGAAATATTAATCTGCATGGAATGAATTTGTCTGCTATCAGAACGTATAATTGTCACATCTAATCCATCAAATGAAATTTTTTCTTCGTTTTCTGGCAGATAGCCAAATTTATGAGTTACTAAACCGCCAATCGTCGAAAAATCATTGTCTTCATAAGATGTTGCAAAGAAACTATTAAAATCTGAAATTTCTGTTGCTGCTTTAACACGAAACTGTCTCTGGTTTTCTTCAATAATATTGCCTTCCGTTTCATCATAATCAAATTCATCTTCAATATCACCCACAATTTGCTCAAGAACATCTTCAATAGTAACCATGCCAGCAACACCACCGTGTTCGTCGACAACAATTGCGATATGATTCCGCTTCGTTCTAAATTCTTTTAATAAAACATTTAATCTTTTAGATTCCGGAATAAATATTGGTGGCCTTAAAATATCTCGAATTTCAAACTCATGTTCAGATGTGAGCTTAAGTAAGTCTTTAGCGAGAAGAATTCCAATAATATTGTTAATCCCTTCCTCAAAAACAGGAAATCTCGTATGAGCCGTCTCTATTACAAATGGAATGAATTCTTCAGGCTTCTTCGATACATCTATAGCGTCAATTTGTGATCTTGGTCGCATAATATCTCTGACTTGCATATCTGAAACATTTAAAACACCTTCAATCATCATTAATGCATCTGCATCAATCATGTTTTTATCAAAAGCTGACTTTAAAAGATCACCAAGTTGTTTTTTATCTCTTGGTTTTAATAGAAGGTTTCTTAGGTGTGATCCAATTTTTAATCTTTTTCTTTTCATAAATTCAACTATTTATAATCTTTATATGGGTCATCAATATTTAATTTGCTTAATATTTTTCTTTCTATTTTTTCCATTTTATCAGCATCTGTATTATTTTGATGATCATATCCTAAAAGATGCAAATATCCATGGATAATAAGATGTGTGTAATGATCTCGGATTTTTTTATTTTGGGCTTTTGCCTCCTTCTTTATAACGGGATGACATAAGACTAAATCTCCTTCAATTGGATCTTCCAACATTAAAAAAGATAAGATATTTGTAGCTGTATCTTTATTTCTAAATTGTTTGTTTAATCTTTGCGATTCATTTTCATTGACAATTCTGAGAGTAATTTTACTTTGATTTTTGGCTACAAAGCTCAACCATTCTTGGCATTGCTTTTTTGATATTTGTTTTCTTTTGTGAATTGTATCTTGGATAAATATAGAAAATGAATTTTTAAACTTCATTGTAAATATTAAAGTTTAAATTTTTCATAAGCATTAATAATTTTTTGCACTAAAGGGTGACGAACAACATCAACAGAAGTAAAAAAAGTAAATTCGATACCTTTAACAGATTTTAAAATTTCTTGTATTTCAATGAGCCCACTCTTTTGTGATTTTGCAAGATCAATTTGAGTTACATCACCAGTAATCACTGCCTTTGTTCCAAAGCCGATACGGGTCAGAAACATCTTCATTTGTTCGGGCGTTGTATTTTGTGCTTCATCAAGAATTATAAAGCTTTGATTAAGTGTCCTTCCTCTCATATAAGCTAAAGGGGCTACCTCTAATATGCCTTTATCAAACATTTTAGTGACGTTGTCATAACCAGCTAAATCATATAACGCATCATATAAAGGTCTTAGGTATGGGTCTACTTTTTGTGCAAGATCACCAGGAAGAAAACCTAGATTTTCTCCTGCCTCAACAGCAGGCCTTACTAAAACTATTCTTTTAACTTTTTCTTTATTGAGTGCGTCAACGGCAGAAGCAACTGCAAGATATGTTTTTCCGGTTCCGGCAGGGCCAATACCAAAATTGATATCATTGGCTTGAATATTGTTAAGATAACTAACTTGCATAGGCGTTCGACCTTGTAAATCAGTTTTTAATGTATGAAGCTGGGGTGAGTCTTTCGTATTACCATTTTCTTTTTGGTTTAGCTCTACAAGGCTTAATTGAATATCTTCAGTCAGGATAGCCCTTGTCGCTCTTAGATAAATACTTTCAAGCAATTGAGATGCGAGTAAAACTTTTCTTTCATCTCCATTTAGAACAAATAAAGAGTTTTTTCTGCTTATTTTAATATCTAACCCAACACTTATTTGAGAAATATTTTCGTCAAGTGGACCACATAAGTTCGCTAGTTTTTTGTTGTCTTGTGGTGAAAGATTTAATTCTGTTTTCATATTCTTAAATTAATTCTCCAACAAGAGATTTACCTATAATTTTCATTACTTTTACATTTACAAATTTGTTTAATAAATCTTTTGACTCTTTAAATTCAATAATTCTATTGTTATCAGTTTTTCCTAATAAGACACCGGGTTTCTTTTTTGAAAAATGATCAATTAAAACTCTATGTGTGGTGCCAATCATTTTATTTGTGTGATACGCACCTTGTTTGATATTAAATGACTGAATTTCATGTAATCGCTCAAGTTTTTCTTCGTCCGTCGTTTCGTCTTTAAGATAGGCTGCTGGTGTACCTGGCCTTTTACTATAAATAAAACTAAAGGAGTAATCAAAATCTAGCTCGGTAAATAATTTTTTGGTTAAATTAAAATCACTTGTTGTCTCAGTAGGAAAACCAATAATTAAATCTGTAGTTAATGAGATATTAGGTAGTTTCTTTCTAAGTTTTTTTATAATCGATTTATATTCTAATATTGTGTAGTTTCTCTTCATTGCCATCAACACTTTATCGGAACCAGATTGAACAGGTAAGTGTAGATGATTAGCTAATTTTTTAATGTTGCCAAAACAGTCAATAAGGTGATCATTCATTTCATTAGGATGGCTAGTTGTAAAGCGAATTCTTTGCACCTCTTCAATTTCAGAAATATATTCAATCAGGGATGCAAAATTTGCAATTTTTCCGTTATTCAAAAGCCCTCTGTAACCATTTACATTTTGGCCTAAAAGTATAATTTCAGATGCCCCTTGCATTGTCAGTTGGATAATTTCGGTGATGATATCGTCTAATGGCCTTGAGATCTCTTCTCCTCTTGTATAAGGAACGACACAAAAAGAACAGTATTTACTGCATCCCTCCATAATTGAAACCATTGCAGATGGGTTTTTACTCTTTGAGGTAGGTAAGTTATCAAACTTTTCAATTTCTGGGAATGAAATATCAATTTGTGGTTTACCTGTCACCTCCCTTAAATTGATAAGCTCAGGCAATCTATGAAGTGTTTGTGGACCAAAAACAGCATCAACATAGGGCGCACGTTTAATTATTTCCTCACCTTCTTGACTCGCAACACAACCACCTACAGCAATTTGTATATGCGGCTTTGTTTCTTTTAGTTTTCTATATCTTCCCAAATCGCTGAAAAGCTTATCTTCTGCTTTTTCTCTGACTGAGCAAGTATTTAAGACAATTAAATCTGCATCTTCTGGAGAATTTGTACGAGATAAATTATTTTTAGACGCTAAAATATCTTCAATTTTTTCAGAATCATACTCGTTCATCTGACAACCAAAAGACTTTACAAATACTTTTTTTGACATGGTGATTTAAAATATTGATTTTATAATTTTGAATTATAACTTTTTTTGTATGCAAGACCTATGTATATAACATGTTTAATAGAGTAACATTTTGCTATGGATAACTTCCCAATATTTTTGGAGATTAAAAATAAACCTGTTTTAGTAATAGGCGGAGGAGATATCGCTTTAAGAAAAATCAAGTTATTGATTAAGTCGAAACCTAATATTAAAGTAGTGGCTAATAATTTTTGTGATGAAATTTTAGATTTAAAAGATAAGCATTCAATAGATATTATTCAAAAAGATTTTCATCCTAATGATATTAAATTTCCAATAATTATTATTGCTGCAACAAATAATAAATCATTAAATAAGCAAATTTCTCAACTCGGTTTAAAGAAAAAAATTCCAGTCAACGTAGTTGATCAACCCTCACTATGCACATTCACTATGGGTTCAATTGTTGAAAGGGGTTCATTAGTTATCGCTATTTCTAGTAGTGGAAAAGCACCTGTGCTGGTTAGGCAGCTTAGAGAGAAAATTGAAATGATGATTCCCGATTCTTACAAAGATCTAGTAGATTTGGCAGGGAGCTTAAGGGATAAAGTAAAAAAAGCTATAAAAGTTAATAATAAAAGAAGAATCTTTTGGGAGAAATTTTTTGATGTTGAAAATATTCAGTCTTTTTTAAAACAAAATAAAACATTAGCCAAAAGATTTAATTCCTTACTTAGCAGTATGAAAGATGATACGGGGGAGGTTTATTTGGTTGGTGCGGGACCAGGAGAGAGGGACTTGCTGACTATAAGAGCTCTGCATTTAATGCAAAAATGTGATGTTTGTATTTATGATAATTTAGTCTCGGATGAAGTGGTTGAATTAGTTCGTCGAGATGCCGATATGATTTTTGCTGGAAAAAAAAGAGATCAACATACATTCAGTCAAGAGAAAATAAATAACTTACTAGTGAAATACGCTAAAAAAGGTAAAAAAGTTTTAAGACTTAAAGGGGGGGACCCATTTATTTTTGGTAGGGGAGGTGAGGAAATAGCCTCGCTTATGTCACACAATATAAACTTTCAGGTCGTTCCCGGAATTTCAGCTGCGAATGGTGTTGCTGCTTATGCAGGTATACCACTGACACATAGAGATTATGCCCAAAGCTGTTTATTCTTGACAGGTCATTTTAAGGATGGAAAGGTTGATTTTGATTGGCCAAAACTAATTACAGAGAAGCAAACTCTAGTGATTTATATGGGCTTACTTAGTCTACCTGATTTTATAAGAGAGCTGGTTGGACATGGTCAAAAGAAAACAATGCCTGTTGCTGTGATTGAAAGCGGGACCACAAATTCCCAAAGGGTGATAGTTGGCAATATAGGTAATATAAAGAGCAAGGTTACTCGCTCAAAGATTAAATCACCTGCGCTTATCATTATTGGTGAAGTAGTGAAGTTAAGAGATCAGCTAAAATGGTTCAAGTAAGTTTATGCTCTTATGATCGGAATTATAATTTTCGCTTCAAGCCCTTTATCTTTTTTATTTGAGATTAGCTCTAATTTTCCATCATGAGCCTTTACAATTCTATCTGCAATTGATAAACCTAATCCACACCCCCCTTCATTACCTCTAGCTTCATCAAGGCGTTCAAATGGCTTTAATAACCTATCAAGCTCTTTATCAGGTATTCCAGGACCATCATCAACCACACTAATTGTAAAAGACTCCTCTTTGAGGGTTGCAATAAGAACAACCTTTCCCTGCGCATAAAAGAAAGCATTATTAATTAAATTATCTAAACATCTTTGCAATGCTAAAGGTCTCAAATCAATAAAAAGTTTTTTTGGTATATCAATTTTTATATTTCTTTTTCTTAATATAAATTTTTGACCCATCCTTAAATGCTTCACTTGGATGTTGTTAAGAAATTTGCCTAAATTGACTGGACTTTTTGGTTCATCTTCGAAGCCTCGAGCAAAATCAAGAAACTGGTTAAGAATATTATTAATTTCAAGAATATCCTCTTCCATACTCTTTTTCAGATCATCTGATTTTTCTGGAAGCATTTCTGATGCAATTCTTAAGCGTGTCAGAGGCGTTCTAATATCATGAGATACGCTTGCAAGTAAAAACTTTCTTTCTTGGCTTGCTTTTTTTAAATTATCTAACATTTCATTGAAAGCGACATTCAAATCACTAAATTCAACTAAATTATCATATGGAAGTTTTTCAGCAGATAAGCCTTTCCGAACACTTTCGGCTGCTTCAATTAATCTGTTTAAACGCCTATTGATTCTCTCAGTTGTCATGTAGGAGGCAACGAGTGCTATTAATGCGATAATAGTTCCCCAACCTATCCAATGCCATGGAAATGGCCTGTCTACAATTGTGCGGGGGATTACCACCCAAAATAATTCACTATTTAACTCAAAACTGACCCATATTCCTTCAATGGAAAAATGATTAATAGCAATAAGTGTTCCAAGTGGGAGTCTCTGGGTAACTTTTTGGATAACAAGTTGAAGAAATGGGTCATCTGGTATTGGTTCAATTTGTTCAAAGAAATGGGCGGGATATATCCTGACATTTCCCATAGCTGAAAGCTCATTCAAAAGTTGAACTCTTTTATTCGAAGCTGAAGCCGCCATGGATGCTTTAGTAAAGTTTACAATGGTAGATATTTCTAGGGCTAAAGCTTCTGCTCTCGGCTCTCTTTCGTAAATATCAAATATTTTAAGGGATACGAGCTGAGTTGTGATCAATAATAATGCAATTATTAAAGAAATCCTGGTAAGGAGATTCTTTGGTAGGTATTTCAATTACTGAGGTTCTCCATCAGGATCAAAGATATAACCATACCCCCATTTAGTTTGGAGATATTTAGGTTTGTTAGGATTATCTTCAATTAATCTTCTAATTCTTGATATTTGTACATCAATACTTCTATCAAAAACATCTAACTCTTTCCCTTTGGCTAGTTGCATTATTCTATCTCTGGATAAAGGTTGTTTTGCATGATCGGTAAAAACTTTTAACAAGTCAAACTCACCTGCTGTAATAGAAATATTTTTACCTTCATGAGAAAGGCTTCGATTTTCTGTATTGAATTCGAATGAACCGAAACGAATGACTTGTTTTGGGGATGAAACACCTAAAGTTGTCTGCCTTCTGATAATCGCATTAATGCGCGCGAGAAGCTCTCTAGGGCTAAAAGGTTTTGGTAGATAATCATCGGCTCCCATTTCAAGGCCAACAATTCTATCAACCTCGTCACCTTTGGCAGTTAACATGATAATAGGCACATTGATATTCTTAGCTCGATATCTTTGACATAAATTAAGACCTGATTCTTCAGGCATCATTAAATCAAGAACAATTAAATCAATAGAATTAGCATCTACAATAACATCGAGTGCTGAACCACCATTAGCCGTAAAGACATTTAAATTTTGATCCGTGAGGTATTTTGCAGTGAGCTCAAGTATTTTTGGGTCATCGTCAACAAGAGCAATGTTTGGTTTATTTTGAGCCATAGGTAATTGTATGATTATATTAAGGTATATAATATGCTATAAAAGCCAAATCAGCATATTTAAATCGTTACAGTTCTGTTACAAATTGACCATTTATTGTAATATTAGGTTAACATTCTGGTAGCAAAATGATTGACCGTATAGAGGAAAGGCATTAACTTAATTTGAATAAAATTATTCTTTTACCGCTTTTATTTATGACCTGGAACGCCAGTGCAGAGGTTGACTTAATGAAAGTCAGAAGCACAAACTTAAATCAATCCATCGAGCTAGAAGAGATACATAACGCGCTTTCTAACTTCTCAAAATCAGAAGATAAAGTAAATATAATATATGAACAGCGAAGAAGAGAGATGCTTGAAAGTGTTGAAAGAAGGTTTATTTTATGTGACTCTGATAATAATGAGCAGTTAGACGTTTATGAAACTACAGTATGCCTTCCTCAGATTGCAAGGCAGTTTAGAAGGGTCGATACCGACAATGACAATTTAATTAGTTTTGATGAGATGGCTATTCTAGCAAAGGCCTATCAAGATAATATAAATTCTAATCAAGATGCAAATTCTCAGACAGTTAAAATTGACGATAAACCATCACCAGCAACAGCACAAAAGAAAAAAACTAAAACCAAAGAAATTAATTAAATTTCATTAAACTTTATCTTTATGAGTAGACTCAATAGTTAATGATTGAGATTACTTCAAATAACAGCTTTTTAAATTTAAAAGATGAGCTCTCGCAGTTAAACATTAATTCATCTTTTTTATCTTATGCATTTCACAGCTCACTCGAGACTTCTGGCTCTGTTGGAAAAAACACGGGCTGGGTACCATTCCCTATTATTGCAAAATCAGAAGGAAAGATTGTTGGCTTTATGCCTATATATCTTAAGGAGCATTCATATGGAGAGTATGTATTTGACTGGTCATGGGCGGAGGCTTTTCATAAAAGTGGTTTAAATTATTATCCAAAAATGATTTCAGCTATCCCTTTCAGCCCTATCACTGGATCCAGAATCATTGCAGATAATCTTGATATTAAAAAGATGATGATAAAGGCATTAGAAAAAATTTTACTGGATCATAAAATTTCTTCGTGCCATATATTATTTCCTAGTAAACAAGATGCCGACTTATTTAAAGATATGGGTTGGTTACAAAGAGAGGGGGTTCAATTCAGGTGGGAAAATAAAAAATACGATAACTATGCACAGTTTTTATCAAATCTTTCCCATAACAAGAGAAAAAAAATAAAACAAGAAAGAAAGAAAATCAATAATTTAAGTATTGATGTCAGTGTTAAACAAGGTAAATTAATATCGAGTGAAGATATCGAGTTTTTTTATGCATGTTATTGCAATACTTACATGCTTCATAATTCATCCCCTTACCTTACAAAAGAATTTTTCTATCAATTAAATAATAATATGCCTAACAATATTGTGTTAATGATTGCGGAGCAAGGAGGGAAGAGATTAGCAAGTGCACTCAATATTATCAGTGAACAATGCCTTTACGGAAGGTATTGGGGAGCACTAGAATATATACCTGGCTTGCATTTTGAACTTTGTTACTATGCTGGGCAAGAGTTTTGTATTCAAAATCAATTAAAGTACTTTGAAGGTGGTGCCCAAGGTGAGCATAAATTAGCAAGAGGATTCGACCCATTTAAGACTTACTCAAATCATTTTATTGCAAATTCTGAATTTAAAAGTGCAATTGAAAGTTTTTTAAGTAAAGAGAAAACACATATGACAATGTACGCTAATGAATTAGAAGATAGGTCGGCTTTTAAGAAAAGCCTATCTAACTGAGAATAAAACCAACAACGAAATATAGTACAAGGCCTAATAAGAATACTAAAGTAAAACCAATTAAAATATAACTTGATACACCATTCTTCTGAATGTAATCATCATCTTCATTGAATTTTTTATTTGATTGAATTCCACAAAACGCAGCTAAAACACTTTTGATAATCAGTAAGATATTTTTCATATTTATCTAAAAAGATGGTGGTGATGGAGAGACTTGAACTCTCGACCTCAGGATTATGAATCCTGCGCTCTAACCACCTGAGCTACATCACCAATTATTTAAATTTAGCGTGAGATTATATTTTTATAGACAACTAAAGTCAAAGTGTAATTAAACATTAAACCTAAAATGAACAACATCTCCATCCTGAAGGATGTAGTCTTTTCCTTCTAGACGAAGTTTACCGGCTTCTTTTGCTTTTTGTTCCCCACTTAAATCAATATAGTCTTGGTATGAAATTACCTCCGCCTTTATAAAGCCTTTTTCAAAATCGGTATGAATAACCCCAGCACCTTCAGGGGCTGTGGCCCCTATTTTAACTGTCCAAGCCCTTACTTCTTTAACCCCAGCAGTGAAATATGTTTGCAACCCCAAAAGCTTATAAGAAGACCTAATCAATCTATTTAACCCTGGCTCACTAAACCCTAATTCACTTAGAAAAATTTCTTTTTCTTCATCTTCTAGGTCAGCGATATCAGATTCTATTTTTGCACAGACTGTTACAACGGGAATATCAAGCTTTTGAGCATAAGAGCTCAATTCATCTAGGGATGAATTATCTTTAAAACCATTCTCATCTACATTGGCAACAAACATGATTGGTTTAATTGTAATTAGGCAAAGCGGCTTAATCAGTATAATCTCTTCATCCGTCAATTCTACTGTTGATGCAAGGCTGCCATCATTAAAAGCTAACTGAATTTTTTTATATAACTCTAATAATTTCTGGGAATCTTTATCACCTGACTTAGATTTTTTTGACTCTTTTTGGATGGCTTTATCAAGCGTCTCCATATCAGATAAAATTAATTCAGTATTAATGGTTTCAATATCAGATAAGGGATTGAT
>MEHZ011647139.1_pt1 | contig 13072 bp, 10 predicted proteins | sample 897221 | NCBI WGS metagenome assembly MEHZ01 (sample SAMN05514161, study PRJNA337945) | marine metagenome | isolation source: marine surface water | place: Arctic Ocean | collected 2007-12-13 | reverse complement strand
GTATCTGAATGGATCATCAAAGGTGCTATGATTACAGATGCTAATTTCGGTGATTATAGTTGGGATGATGAAAGTGCGGCAGTAGAATTACAAATTACAGTACAACCAGATTATTGCATCTTAAATTTCTAAGAAACAATTACATAAATTATATAAAATTGCTTGGCTTTGCCAAGCTTTTTTTTTATATTACATATGTATAACTGATAAAAACGTTTTAACCAAATAAAGACTATGAGTGAATTTAAATTCCCAACCGAAGAAATAGAATTACCGTCAAAAGGTTTAATCTATTCTAAAGACAATCCCTTATCAAGTGGTAAAGTAGAAATCAAATACATGACCGCAAAGGAAGAAGATATCCTTTCTAATCAATCCTTTATCCAAAAAGGAAATGTATTAGAAAAATTATTAAAGTCTGTAATTATAAATAAAGATATTAATATCGATGACTTAATTGTTGGTGATAAAAACGCACTGTTAATTGCTACTCGTATTTTAGGATATGGTAAAGATTATGAAATCTCAGTAAAAGGGACAAGCTATGTTTTAGATATGTCAACTTTAGAAAACAAAGAATTTGATGAAAAGCAATTTGAAGCAGGTAAAAACGAATTTACTTTTACAACCCCAGCTACTGGAACTGTTTTAACATACCAACTATCTACAGGTAAAGTAGAAAAACAAATAGATCGAGAATTAGCAGGTCTTAAAAAACTCAATAAAGAAGATTCATCAAGCCTTACTACAAGATTAAAACATTTAATCACATCAGTAGATGGCAGTGAAGAAAAGAAAGATATTAGAGGATTTGTAGATAATATGTTTTTAGCTAGAGATTCTAGAGCATTTAGAGACAATATTGCTAAAACACAACCAGATGTAAATCTATCCTATATTTTGGATAATGGAGAGGAGGTGACCATTCCAATTGGTCTAAACTTTTTTTGGCCTGACTACGACTAACGCCCCCGAGATACGTTTACATCTTTTTAAAATGATTCACCAATTAATCTTTCATGGTAAAGGTGGGTATGACTATAACACGGTATATAACATGCCTATATGGTTAAGAAAATTTACCTACTCAGAAATAAAAGATTTTTATGCTGAAGAAAAAAAGTCGGTTGAAAATGCCGGAAAGAGTGGAGCATCAAACAAGAATCTAGTTAACTCTGACGGTAAAGTTAACACCCCAGCATTTGCCGAAGCAAGTAAAGCATATAAGGGTAAAACAAGTTATAATTAGTAATATTTATAATAAAACATTTCTATGGCTGGTGAACAAATAAATAATGCTAAAACTATGAAGCAGCTAGTAGCGGATCAAAACCGTTTATTAGCAGAGGGAAATAAGATAGCTAAAGATAGACTAGCCACAGATCAGGCTATCACCAGTGAACAACAAGATGTTTCAAATGTCTTAAAAGACCAACTAACCCAATTAAAATTTCAAAAAGCAGAAAAATCTGCTATACTTAGAGCAACAAATTCTATATCTAAAATATCAGAAAATCTTTCAGCTTTAGGAAAAGAAGATTTAACTAATGCTAGATCACTTAAAAAATTAGACGATAATAGATTAGCAGTAACTAAGAATATAAATTCACTAAGGCAAGTCCAATCAAAATTAATAAAGGACTCAGCAGGTTTAGATGCAACTAGAGCAGAATTAAATTTAAATTTAGCAAGTAGTATAGAGGACCAAATTAATAGTGCTATTGCACTTAAAGTTGAATTAGGGTTAGTAGACGATACAGTACAAAATATAGCAAATGCTAAAGGTGTATCTCTGTTTGGGGGTATAGAAAAAGTGTTGGATAAAATCCCATTACTTTCAGGTCTTGCTCCAATGTTTGGGGCTGCTGCTAAAGAAGCTGAAGGTATAGCAGCTGATATGGAGAAGAGGAAGTTTGGTGCTGACAAATATGCTAAACTTAGGGAAGAAGGAATGGGTATGGAGGATGCCCTTAAAGAATCTGGAGCTTCTGTTGAAGACATCCAAAAGAACATGAAAGGTGGTTTTTCTAAGGGTGCAGTAGATAGTGCATCTATGGCTGCAGGTGCTAAAGGGATGATGAAGAGTTTTATGAAGTCTTTAGGTCCTGTAGCTATGATTATAAAGCTAGTTTCGGCTATGGTAGAAGGTGATAAAGCTGCTTCCGAGATGGCTAAAGGCCTTAATATGTCTTATGATAGTGCCTTAGCAATGAGGGGCCAATTAAGGGAGGCTGCAGTAGATAGTGGTAATGTGTTTGTTAGTACCAAAGGAATGTCAGAATCCATGATGGAAATGAACAAAGCCTTAGGTACTAGTGTAACTCCTAGTAAGGAAATGCTTACTCAGTTTACTGAAATGAGAGAGATGGCAGGGTTTACTAATGAAGAATTATTAGGTATAAAAGCAATATCAGATTCTACTGGTAAATCATTAAACGATGTTACAGGTGAATATATGGCTCAAGCTAAAATTTCATCAACGGCTTTAGGGGTAAGATTAAATGAAAAAGATTTATTAAAAGATATAGGCAAAGTATCTGCAGCAACAACCTTATCTTTGGGTAAAAACCCGGGATTAATAGCTGATGCTGTAGCAACTGCAAAATCTTTAGGTATGGAAATGTCTAAAGTAGATGATATAGCAGGTAGTTTACTTGATTTTGAACAATCGATCGAAAACGAGTTACAAGCCGAAGTATTGTTAGGTAAGGATATTAACTTAGAAAAAGCAAGACAGGCAGCTTTAAATAATGATTTAGCAACAGTAGCAAAAGAAATATCAGAACAAGCAGGTTCAGCCGCTGAATTTACAGCTATGAATAGAATACAGCAAGAAGCATTAGCTAAAGCTGTAGGTATGGGTAGAGAAGATTTAGCAAAAACCTTATTTGTACAAGAACAATTAGCTGGAGCTACAGGAGACCAAGCAGCTGAAACCGAGGCATTATTAAATAAAAGAATAGAAGCAGTTGGTTTAGAGCAGGCACAAAAAGAATTAGCAGAAGAAGGAATTGAGGGTTTAAGGCAACAAGTGGGGCAAGCAGATAAAATGGCGGCTTCAACTGAAAGGATAAACGAAATTTTTGGAATGATAGGTGAATCTATGATGCCTGTGTTTGAAATGTTAGGGAGTATGTTAGAAATAGTTGGTTATATAATAACACCTTTCCAAATGCTTATGGACCTTACTGGGAAAATCGGTGAAGGGATAAGCAATATGATCGGCCCCTTAGGTATGGTTGGAAAAGCATTGAAAGCAGTTGTTGGGTTAGCTATTATATATGCTGCTTATGCAACTTTTGCTGCAGTATCTACCGCTTTAGCAGCAACAGTTATAGGAGGTTTAGCAGCCCCTATTATGGGGGGTATAGCAGCAGCAGTAGTATTAGCAGCAGGTTTTGGTGCTTTAAGTAAAGTAGGAGATGTTAATTCACCTGCAGATGGTAAAACACAAGTATCTACAAAAGAAGGAGGATTATTTGAATTATCTAAAAATGATGATTTTGTAGCATTCCCCGGCGCTTCTCAAATGGCAAACCAAGGACAAAGTCAGACCGTTGTAAATAGTAAAACAGACATGAATGCTACTAATTCGCTATTAGCACAACTTATTAAAAAAACACCAGATATGGCTCCAATGGGGTTATACGAAATACAATAGTCTAATATTTATAATAAAACAACAATTATGAGTTTATTAAACAAATTAATATCAGGTCAAGCTAGTGCCACAAGTTTAAGTGGTCAAACACCTAATACACCAAATTTTCAACAGTCTACTCTACATAAAGATTATTCAACTATTGGAAATCCAAACGCTTCTCAAGTAGAGCCTAATAATGGTGTTTTACCCCAACCCTCAACATTGGAAGGACCAGTAGCACCTACAAGATATTTAGATAACCTACCTGGATAATCTATAAAATATGGCGTTAGTTAATATGACAACCAACCTTAAATCTTTAAGGTATGGTAAGGACACAGTAGGAGGTGGAAATAGTAACCAACCTTATGTAACTAGTAAAATCCCCGATAGTTTTTCTGATTTAGGAAAAACAGGAGGACCCGATTTTCTAATACGTGGGGGTTCACTATTACCTAAGATCATAGCTAACGATACTAAACGAATATCTAAGTTATTTTATAACGGGGATAACACAAATGGTCAACCAATTAACCTAACAGGTACATTATTTTTTGCAAAACAAAATGTATTGTCATTAACTAACGTCAACTCAGAAGTAGGGTATGAAGAGTATGTAGAAGATAGGGGTATAACAGTAAGCAATGGTCCTACGTCACTTATAGGTAAAATAGGAGATTTTATAAAAAGTAATATAGGTTTAAACCAAGGAATATATTCTCCTTTAGGTACTATAGGACAATCCGCCGCAGGTGTCTTTGGAGGTCATTTAAATAAACAAGGATTAAACCCTTTTAAAAAAACAACTAAAGGATCCCCAGATGGTAATTCACTTTTTGGTTTACCAACTTATTTAAATACAATAGCTACGAATGGGGTTGAAGGTAACAAAAGTAGATTAGAACCACTTTTATTAAAAATCGACAACAAACAAACAGATAATGTGTTGTTTGAATATGGGGGAGGACCAGGATCAACATTAGGGATAGGAAAGACAAAAATCAGAGTACCTTTAGATCAAAGAACGGGTATCAATAATCAATTTAATACTCAACTAGAATTTAAACAACAATTTGAGAATAATCTTAAAATAACTGGTTTAAGAAATATACAAACTCCATTTAATACATCTTTTTCAACAGGTGAAATAAATTATGTTCCTAGTGTTTATACACCAGGTTTAAATAAATCTAAAGATATAGATGATATTCAAAAAGCTTATGGAGCTACTACTAAATGGGTATCATCCCTAAGTAAATCTTCTCAATTTATATATCTAAATACTTTATTTAACCCTAATGATGTTATAAGTCCCTTAACACTTTCTAGAAGTGTATATAAATCGGGAACCTTAGAAACAGATCTTAATAAATTAAGAAGTGGTGTTTCTGAAATAATACCAAGACAAGTATTTACTCAAACTGAATTAGAAGATTACATCCCAACAAGTAAAGATGGGAAGTTTTATAAACCATCATTTACTAAAATTATAGCACCAGATGGGTCAGAGCAAATTCCTGATACATTAGATTATACTCAAAAGAATATAGAACAAAGAGTTAATTTAGGTGACCCAGGAAGAAGAGGTAATTTAAAAAGTTACACAATTGGAAAAAGAGGTGCACTTAATAACCAACCTGACTCTGTAGAAGGAAATTCAGGCTATATGAAAGCCCTAGATAAAATCACAGCTTTACCTCTTTACCAATCAACTTCTGTAACTACTAATAATGTAAAAAACGACTTAGTAAAGTTTAGAATTGGGGTAATAGACAACGACAACCCTGAATTAAAAACTTATATCCATTTTAGAGCTTTTATAGACTCAATGTCTGACAACTACTCAGCAGAGTGGAAATCACAAAAATATATGGGTAGGGCTGAAAATTTCTATAAGTATGGAGGGTTTGATAGAAAAGTAAGTATGGCTTGGACTGTAGCAGCCCAATCAAAACAAGAGCTAATACCTATGTACCAGAAATTAAATTATTTAGCCTCAGTTTGTGCTCCTGATTATTCAAAATTCGGGTATATGAGAGGAAACTTAATTACATTGACAGTAGGAGGGTATTTTCAAGAACAAGTTGGGATTATGACGGGGTTAAATATTGATATCCCACAAGAATCTCCATGGGAAGTATCAATACCAGATAATGGGAATATTAAATATGTAAATAGGGGACAAGAAAAGAAAGAAATATTTACCGACCCTTCAGTTAAAGAAATGCCTATGATGGTAAAGGTTTCAGGATTTACCTTTATACCTATACATGACTTTGTACCTCAATTACAACAAAATACATTTGCTAATGGTAAAGCATTAGAGGGAGGTGGTAAATTCCTTGACAAATACGGACCAGAGCATTATATTAACCTAGCAGCGGCATCAGGAAATAACTACGATGGACAAGGAGATAATATTAATTATATTCCTAAAAAATAAATAAATGGGGAGATACACTAAAATAAAGATAATTAGCAGAGAAAACAAAAAAGGTTTGTCTGGTGTCTCTTTTTATAAAAATATTAAATATCCTTCAATCGCCCTACAACAAAGTGATGTATATGTTTATACTGAAGAAGGAGATAGATTAGATATACTATCAAACCAATATTATGGTGACCCAACCCTATGGTGGATAATCTCTACAGCAAATGAATTTTTAAAACAAGATTCCTATTACTTACCTTTAGGGGTTCAAATTAGAATCCCTATTAATATAGGTCAAATACAGGCGGATTATGATATTTTAAATCTAAGAAAATAAAAGGTTATGGGAAGATTAGTAGGAGAATCATTTAAAGAATTTGTAGACAAACAACTCCAAATTAGACAACAAACTGCGGGTTCTGGGTTTGATACACTTAGAACACCCCAGCAACTCCAAATACAAAACAACAGGAATGCTTGGTTAAAACTAGCATCCTCTGTTAGGGTTCAAACTAAAAATGAAATGTTAGTTGAACTTCAAAAAACCCAACCTACCTTAACATTAAAAGATATTGAGGACTCCGAAAGAACCACAGGAGAATCTAGATTAAAAGATATAGGATTTTCAAAACCAGCTGACTTTTTAGGTAATAAACTAGCTACTAAAGCTGTATTATTTAATACAATATCAACAGTAATTCCCTCTAATAAAACCCAAGAAGGAGAGGGAGATAGTGGGGGATATAGTCAAAGAAGTGGAATTTCTACAACAGGTCAAGTATGGAATGAAGCATCGTCATATGGTTTAGGGGGTAAAGATGTAGGTTTTGTTCCTCCTCCTGGTCTTATTAGTGCTAAGGTAGATTGTTTAAATAGAGGTTCAATAAGAAAAGCAACAGTTGAACTTAAATGTTATAATACTTTTCAATTTGAACTTATTGAGTTATTATATATTAGGTTAGGATACACCATGATACTTGAATGGGGTTGGGATAAGTTCTTAAACAACAACAACGAAATCCAACCAATGGGTAATACTTTAACCGAGGATATATGGTTTCAAGATTATAAAACTTATAACTTTAGAAAATTAACTAAGGATGTTGAACGATACCGAGAACTATATAGTGGCAATTATGATGGGTTTATAGGAAAAGTTAGTAATTTTAATTGGAGTTTTGAAAAAGATGGAAGTTATTCTATTACACTAACATTAATGTCAGTAGGGGATGTTATTGAATCCTTAAAAGTAAACCTTCCTCAACAAGTAAAAACAGAAGAAGATATAGCTGCAATTGTAAATGGGTATAGTACTGGCCTTCAAAATTTTCCTACATCTATGGCCTCCAATGTGGTAAACAATGCAGGTTCATCTCCACTAGCTTATGATTTATTTACAGACATTATGGACCCCAAAGGGAAACGAAAGTGGTGGGGTTATGGTGAGTATTTAAATATGTATTGGCTCCTAAAAAAAGATGATACGGACAAAGGGTTATTAGATGCTATTAGAGGACTAAATGACGGAGAAGGGGTTGATGTTGATAAATTTGGTTATTATTTAACCTTTGGAGAATTATTAAGAAAAATTAATCAATTTTGTATCCCTAATATGTCAGGTACTGGTATGTTAAGCATAGATACAGACGTTGCGACTAATATAATGGCAATTTATCCAAATCAAATTTCATTTGATCCAAAAGTAGCCTTAGTAAAACCTTCATTTACAAGTAATATATCGATTAACAACTCAGAAGAGATGTCTTCAACACCCACAGGTGTTAAAACCTATTGGTCTTTTATGAAGGCCATGAACGACTGGGTGGTGGTTGAAGGACAGGATAATTCGATAACATATGGTCAAATTATGAATGTATACCTTAACTATGATTTTGTATCAGGGTGCCTTCAAAAAGACACTAATGATAAGGGTGATCTATTCCTTTTTAAGTTTCTACAAAACATATGTAATGGTATTAATTCTGCATTAGGTGATATTCCTAATTTAGAACCGATCTTATTTAACGATAGTGTTATTACGATACAAGACCAAAATAAAATAAGGGGGATTGAACAAAGTAAGTTTAAATATTTATTTGCAACAAAACCTAATTTTGAATTATTTGGTTATGGTCTACCTAAAGAAGGAGATACAACAGGTAAAACCCAATCCAACATAGTCCAAGATTTTAGCTTTAAAACTAAAATTGATTCCTCACTTTCTTCTATGATATCAATAGGGGCTACAGCAAATGGTTCTTCAACTAAAAATTATGATGCTACTGCTTTTTCTAACTGGAACTCAGGTTTAAGAGATCAATATCAATTTGATTTAAAAGACCCTAAAACAGAAGATAAAAGCAAAAACATAGAAGTTAAACCTAGTGATAACAAATATAAACCATTAACCCTAGCCCAGGTTAATGAAATGAAGGCGCATTTTATGTCTTCTACAACTGATACTCATTGTGGTCCTTTTAGAAGAAGTAACGTAGATTCAACAAAGTTTGATATAACCTTTACAGTTCATAAAGATGTAGAAAGTTGTCCTATTACTGGAAATAATTATTCAAACACCGAATGGAAAGAATATGTGGACGATGTAATTGAGGATTTAAATGATAGGGATATTGTACCTGAAGTAAAAGATCTAGAAAAATTTTCTAGTAATTATATTAGATATTTAATCCAATGTTTTAGGGGTAAAGCTAATGGGATTTTAGATACAAATGGATATTATTTTCATTTAAACCCAGAATTTATTAAACAAGGTAAACAATCATTTAAAGCCTATGTTAATATTATTGATAATGGATTATATGCTGCAACTGGTACCCCATCAACTAAAATAGGATTTATTCCTGCTTCTTTAGGACTAACGTGTGATGGAATATCAGGTATTGGGATATATAATAGTTTAAAAGTAAGACAAGGTTTTCTTCCCGCTCAATACCCAAAAGCATTAGATTTTGTAATTTCAAAGGTTAACCATCAAATAGGAGATAATACTTGGTCTACCGCTTTAGAAACAATCAGTACACCTAAAACAAAAGAAGAAAGTTTAGATGCATTTACTGGTGGAGTAGTAGATAATATTGTATCCCAACAATCTGAAAACTTTGTATTATTAGAAGGGGATGCCCCTAGAGTATCCTTAACTACAAGTATACCTTTAGATAATACAAACCTTTCAAACAAATGGAAAGAAGATTGCCAAAACTTAATTTATGTCCCACAAAAAACAACGAAAACTCAAATAGTATTACACCATACTGCCGGAGTTACAAATGCTGCTGGAGATATAAGAGGATGGTCTAAAGAAACATTCCCACTAGCTACACATTACCATATAGATAGAAATGGTTTTAATGAGCATGTTTTCCCTTTAGAATATTGGTCAAAACATATAGCAGCTACCCCAGGAACTGATAGATTAAATAAAATAAGTATAGGAATTGAAATAGTTTCATTAGGTAAACTTACAAAAACGGATAAAGGTTGGATTGCATGGACAGGTAAAGTAATACCTGAAAATGAAATAGCAGACCCATATACTGTTGATGATAATAATAATATAGTAAAAATGGAAAAGGGGTATAGGTATGTGAATAAATTTAATGTACAAGAAAGATTTCAAAAATACACCCCAGAACAAATTTCAACAGTTAAATCTTTAATCATAGATTTAAAAACCAAATTTAACATTCCGGTTTATTTAAATAAAACTAACTATAAAGAACTCTTCCCGAAAGCTAATAGCAAATCAAAAATGGCAATGGACGGACAACCTGGTATTTATACTCATTGTTCTTATAGAACAGATAAAAGTGATATTTTACCACAAAAAGAAATATTAGAAATGTTAATGGAAATAGGAAGCTTATAATGTATTATCCTCTATCACAAATAACGCCCAATTTATACACTGCTACTGGAGACTATCTTTTAGCAGCAACCGGAGAGGTATATACCGGTGATTACTATTCAACTTCTGATGGTAAATACTTTAGTGGTAAAACACCTCAAGACGGACCTAACAACCCATTAATCCCTAATAATGAAAATAATGCAGCCCAAGATGTAGAAGCGGGTAAAACTGGGGCTTATACAACAGAAGAAGCTAATATTTCATATCTTCCTCCAGCTTATATAGGTGCAATTGGTTCTCCTATAAGCAATGCTTCTTCCCCTATGTCTAGTATAATATTCCCAACTAAGGAAGAATACGATACTGGAGAATACCAAAGATACTTCCTAAAGAAGAACAATGAATTAAAGTATATGGAAATCGATGTTGATACTTATAATAACTATCTAAACGAAAACCCAAATACTCAATACCAATTATATACCCCATCCTACTTAAACTGGAATATATCAGGCAACCCTATTGATGTTTATAAAGTTAATAAAAACTTAGCAAAACAAACATCTACAAACCTAAAATGGTATGGGTTTGAGGAATTCTTTAAATTAAGATTTTGTAAATTTTATAAATCATCAACCCCAAATTATTTTTATACTAACGGGAATGAATTAAAATTGGTACCAACAGGGGAAAACTATGTTGGGTATTACCATGTTCATTCAAATAGGGGGGTAATGATGGAAGGAAAATTCCATAAACCTACTCAACATTCTACTCTTATTCCTTTTGTTGGGGGGGAAGAAATTACAAAAATTAAAGTATCCTTAAACAATGAGGTAGGGACATCAATAAGAAAAAACATCTCGAGAAAAAGTGGATACTAGATAAATCTGTCGTATATTGGAGTAAAATGGTTATAAATGTATTGGTTAGTAGAAGACGAGGAGCAATTAAAGGTTTTAATAAACAGTAGTTATAGGGAGGCTTTCATTGAGGTAATACCCTTTAATGACACCATACACCCATCACAAAACCGTGTAAGTTTAGTGTATATTAGACCAATTTTAGCAACTAAAGGCTTTATGGTATGTGTTACGCATAGTGAAGCTTTAAATGCGTTAAACACGCGTATAAACGATTTACTAGAAAAGTTTGAAATATTATATTGTAGAGATAAAAAAGAATTATTACATTATTACCCAAACTTAAACAAAGCTCTTAGCGACATAAATCGCCCACCTACTACGTATATACGACCTACAACAACAACACATGGTTTATACTACCGTAAACATAAAGATAACTTAGAGTTAAACGCAATTATACCGATTGTTAAACATTATGAATTGTGTGAGAACATTTTTAGAGATCTAAAAGCGAATATTAACATAAAAAAAACAAAATATGATGAATTCTTTAACAGTAAAGTATCCGTGGTATTCAACGCTATCGAGCGAAGTGGCATACGCATATGTAATGACACCTTCAGTGAATACTTCCACGCCGTTGACGGTGAATACGTCCACACTCAGTTCAACTTAAAAACAACAACAACAAGACCATCAAATAAATTTAAAAATGTAAATTATGCAGCACTTAATAAAGAAAACGGATGTAGGAAAAGTTTTATACCACGTAATAATAGGTTTGTGGAAATTGATATTAGCGCTTACCATCCTAGCTTGGCTGCTAGTCTCATTGGTTATGATTTTGCCAATATTGATATCCACGCTCATTTTGCTACCTTATATAATGTGGATTATAAAAAATCAAAAGAACTTACCTTCAAACAGCTCTATGGAGGTGTTTTCGAGAATTATAGACACTTGGAATTCTTTCAAGGAATCGAAAAATACGTAGGAGAAACATGGCGTAAATTTGAGAGCGACGGGTTTATAGAATGTAAGATTTCTGGGTACATATACGAAAAGGAAAAATTAGATAACATGAACCCACAAAAGTTGTTTAATTATATACTACAAAATTTGGAGACGTCAATGAACGTTTGTATATTATGGGATATGTGTGTTATACTACGAAGATACAAAACAAAGTTAGTGCTTTATACATATGATTCATTTTTATTTGATATAGATGATACAGAAGTAGAGGTTTTAAATGAATTAAGAGAAGTATTTAAAAAATATAAATTAAACATTAAAGAAATAGAAGGTTATGACTACAATTTTACAGAATAATCCTAATACGTATAATACGAACTATGATGTAATAACATCATTACAAAATTTAGGAGATTTGAATAATAAACTGTTTTGTACATTTACTAATTTAGAGAATTTAGATTCTTTATTGGAAGAGATTACAAGTAAATACACCATTATATACAATAAAATGTTTGTCCTTGAAATAGTGGGCAAAGATGAATATGTTGTAACTTATAATGTAGACCAAGGAAATGTGGATTCAATCCCAGAACAAACAATTTTAGTACATCGTAAAAAGGAATCTAACACCTTATATACTATTAATGCACTTAATGGCCTCATTAAACAATTAAATGGAGGGGTAGTAGATACCAAATTTAAGATAGATTGGCAACATTACAGAAATTGCATTCTTCTTACCCAACATAACGAGTTAAAACAATTAAATACAAAAATTTACAAAATAATAGATATATAATGGATAATTTCGATTTAAGAAAGTATTTATCTGAAGGTAGGCTATTGAAGGAAAACTCACCCTCTGATAGGGTAGATTATATTGATTTAAACGCATCTTTTCTCCAATCACAAGAGGATTTTGGGAGGGGTGGAGATGACGGTTATACTGTATGGAAATCTGAATTTAAACAGGGTTTAAAAGCATCCCAACAAAATTTTACATCATCCGGTAAACCTGCAATCCCCGCTCAAAGGATACCATTTGAAATGGTTGACACTAATGGAGAAGATATGCCATATGTTAACGTTAAATTTAAAAAAACATTAAATGAAGTTTTTATAGATTTAGATGATTATGATCCTGAAGAATTTGGTGTTGAAGATCTTGGTGGGTTTGATGAAATAGTTAATTCTAAACAAAACCCAACATTACAAGATGTTTCTGGGTTAATTAATTTAAAAAATGAAAATTTAAGTTTTTATGGTTGTTATGTTTTAAACATTGA
>MEHZ011546741.1_pt1 | contig 13084 bp, 9 predicted proteins | sample 897221 | NCBI WGS metagenome assembly MEHZ01 (sample SAMN05514161, study PRJNA337945) | marine metagenome | isolation source: marine surface water | place: Arctic Ocean | collected 2007-12-13 | reverse complement strand
CTTGCCTGAACGGCCAAACACGACAGCCATCTCGACTTCCCACTCGATGCGGTCACGGCCAAAAGGCATGAGGATGTCATCACCATCTCCGATGATAGCGCCGCGTGTAGGCTTCAGGAACAGATAGGGAACGCCCCGGTTCACTTGGCGATTAAGAGTCTGAGCCGCTCGCTCATCGTCGTTGCAGCCTTCGCAGGCGTGAGTGTAGAAGTTCACAGCCGCATTCATGAGCTTGCTCGGATATTGAAGTGGCGCCATGATGTCCACAGAACTAACAGGGTGTACATAGTTTGGCATATCGCCATTCAGCAGATCCTCTGCCACGAGATGATTTACGATCTCATAGACTCGATACTTAAGGCCGTATTCGTATTGTGAGATCATACCGATCAAGTCGCCGGGTATAGTTAACGCGGCGTAACGGGGTATAAGCTCTAAAGCGCGGTTAGCAGCGGCAAGATCGACGATCAGCTCGTCGTTCTGCACGACTAGGCCAACTGTTGGTATGCCATCGATGGCAAATGTTCCAACCTTAAACGGCATAATCGATTCTAGATCCTGGGCGAAAACACTGGCTGAGCTGGCAAAAAACGCAAGCGCTGCTGTGAGCGTCAGGGCAATTAGGGACTTTCTTTTCATTTTTCTCTCCCGTGCTAGGCACTGAGTTATTGTAGATAGCGCTTATTTAACTTTCGGAATGTATCTTTCCTGCTGGCACTTGTCCAGCATTTTGAAAGGATAGCTGGGCACACGAAAACCGCGGCCAGCAGATCCCCTGCAATACCATTATTCCGTCTTTATCTTGAAATCACTGCCCAACGCCGGATTGACATAGCTGTCAGAGAGAACTCGATCTGGGTCTGGGCGCACCGAAAGATAATCAACATGCACCGGCACTTCCAACCAACCATGGGGCGTCCCGGCTGGAATAATGATGATGTCACCCTCTTTGACGTGCTTGGCTATCCAGTCGCCGACGATAACGCCGCTGCAGGAAGGGCCATTTAAAACATCAGTAACATTGCTACCCGGCGCCGATTCATTGCCATTTAGGATAGTGCCGCCGGTGACAAGCGTGCCTGATCCAGAGGCAATGTAATACGTTTCTGTTTGGTCATAATGCATAATCCCGCGCGCACTACTGTTGCGATTAGTGCTGCTTACGCCACAGGGCCGCTCCGGATTCGGCGTAGACTGGCCAGTCGCCCGCGCCACCGCTCCCCGATGAATGATGCCAACCGAGAGGTTTAGCTTACCGATATCACGGCTAACGATCTGCCGATCTACGCCTGGAAGCTCGTTTACCATCTGCCACTGCTCCTCAGTAATATAAGTCGCGTAAGTTTCGTCATCCTGTGCCACTGCATATGCACCAACTAATGCAATCTGCGCAGCGAGAAGGGATCGAGTAAAGTTGTTCATGAAAATCTCCTTATTCTTATTTTGTTAGTTAAGATTCGTGTCGAACTGTTCTAGCTTAGCCTAGACTGTTTTGCCTAGCTAGCCTCTTCACTAGAAATCAAAAGAGGAGTAAACAGCAAACCTCGAACGATGTATCCAAGCCGTACTGTGGCTAATCAAGTTGAAACTATGTGCGCCAGGCTCTTATCTAGATACTCCGTGATTGCTAGAATCCGCTGCTGATTTTGTCTCCCCGCAGTAGGGGATTGCTTATTTTGCCACGTTTTTTAGCTTCGTTTTTGAACGTTTTATTTTTTATCCTAAACATCTTTATCCTAGGATTTAGTGGCAACGTCGTTTTCGCCCCAGACGCGGTGGAAGAACTGCAAGTCAAAGGAAAGAGCCTTCGCGTAGCACGCGTTAACTCGGCGTCGATTCTCGACGGCAAGCTGGACGATGCTGTATGGCAGGAGGCAGACCTCATTACTGACTTTTGCCAAAGCCGTTCAGGTGATCATGCCCAAGCATCTGAGCTAACGAAGCTTTATGTGATCTATGCAGCGCATCGACGTCATCGATGGCGGCCTACAAACTGAAGCGTTAGCTACCGCCTCCTCGAACTCGAAACCACATCACAAGACCGGATAACGCTGAACCGTTTTGAAAGCAAAGAAATAGTCCGCAATCCCTTCGCCAAATTTCGGCAGACCGGCAATGAAATATTTTTCTAGCTAAGGAGTTACGACTTCGGTGAGACGCAGGTTGGCTTTAACACTGCACGGGAGCGAGAGTTTCCGGCTGCGTGAATTATCGTATTGGTGATTTTTCCAATGGCGAGCGCGTCAACATCAACGCTAGCTTCAGCTGAAATCAGTCGCGCTACTTCTCGATGTCTCTACATTACAAATGGAACGATCTTGAGCTTCCGCAAGGCGATTTCACCACTGGACTAAGCCGCGTAAATTCCCAAGTCGCGTTCTCGCCTAATCTGTACCGGATCAGTCTGCAGAAGACCGGCAACATCTGTGAAGAGATTGGCATTAATAAGCGCCTACCGTGGGTTCCCCGAGCGGGGCAAGAAGCGTTTGTCGTGCTGAACTACAATCTTCAAGACTGGGGTCAGGACAATACCTTGAATACGGCAAACTCAGACCTAAGTGTGAAGTCTCGCTATTGGTTTAGATTTTAGTAAAAGCTACCGTGTTTACTTGAAAAATTCTTAGCTCGGCGTTAGGCGGCGGCGTTTCTTGCTAAGAAACCAAGCATCCAGCTTTCTATTGATTCTGCAAGACCGGGCACGAAGAGAATTGCCAGGGATACTATCAGAGAAATCGAAACTAGAAGAGCGATATAATAAGGTAACTTCATCAGTTTACACTCCCTCTCGCGGCGCCAACTCAAACACCCAAGTCTCACCCGACTCAATCGCCTCTCTTGTTATTCTTGATCGATACTTTGCTATTTTCTTATCGATGACGCCGTCTAGTAGAGCGCTGTAAAAAACTCTAACGAGTTTTCGCTCATAACGAATTCCATTGATACGAACAACCGCGAGCCCGTCGCCCTCATAAGCCTGAACTGCCCAGTGTTTCCAACGCCGACCCAACCAGGTTCCCATATAGTCTGAGGTGATATAGACCTTGCCATCGCTCTCTTCGATCCAGATGAGCCTAGAGCTGAGCGGATTGTCCAGCTGCAGGTGAATAGTGGACACTTCATTCGTGAAGCCCCAGTCGGGTTCTGGGCCGGAATACAGCTCTCCGGATACTAGCTCGCCCCCGGGGAAAACAATGGAAGGGCCATCATTATTGCGGTTCTCGAAGCTCATGGTTGCCAGCGCCACTGCCGGAATCGTAATCATTGCCACGATTATCTGAAGTGCCACCACTAGAATCTTTCTCGTCATTGCCTGTTCATAACCGTCTATAGCGAGTTTGTTGCTAACTTTAAGCTATTTTACTCCCAATTGTCTTCTACTCAGTCTTGCAGAAAGAGGTAGTAGGAGCACTATCCCAGAAAAGTCGAGTTGCCCACTCGAATTATAGGAGATAGAGTGAAGTATCTAGCCAGTCGCTTGTCGTCCGCCTAATCGGAGTAGTCATTATGAAAAAACTGCTGACCGTGGTATCTATTCTTTGTGTTTTCCCTTTTTCAACATCCGCGTTGGCGCAAGCGCGTGCAAGCCAGCCCCTGCCAGACGGGCCCGGCAAAGCGCTGGTGGAGAACATCTGTTCCAGTTGTCACAGCGTCGCCACTATTACTCGGGCCGCTGGCTACAGCACGGCACAGCAGTGGCATGACTTGTTCTCGACCATGATTGAGCTGCCTGCTGCGCAGGCAAATACCATTGCTGCCTATCTTGCCGAGTATTTTCCAGAAGACATCTCACGTCGTCCAACGCTGATTACCGGGGATGTGGAAATAGACATTATCGAGTGGACGGCACCTACACTGGGCCAGCGCGTACGCGACCCGATTGAGGCACCCGACGGGTCTATTTGGTGGACCGGTATGTGGGCTAGCTTAACTGGCCGCTTAGATCCAAAGACCGGCATCATGGAGGAATATCGCCTGCCGCCTGCCGCCAAACCACACACCATAGTCCCTGATGCCCAGGGCAATATCTGGTATACCGGCAACAGCAACGCCAGCATCGGCAAGCTCGACCCAGTAAGTGGCGAAGTAACCGAATACAAGACACAGGCTCGCGATCCTCACTCGGCTACGTTTCATCCCAACGGCAACCTCTATTTCACCGCGCAGGGAGCTGCCATGCTAGGCCGCTTAAACCCGACTACTGGCGAACTAAAAGAAATCGAAACAGAGCCTCGCCCCTACGGCATCAAAGCCGCTGAGGACGGCACACTGTGGATTGCCTACAACGGCACGAACAAGATCGGCGCCATGCATCCAGGTACTATGGCAGTAAAGTATTTTGAAATACCGAATGAGAGAAGCCGAGTGCGCCGGCTCGATTTAGATAGTAAAGGCAGGGTTTGGTTCGTCAACTCCACCCTTGGCAAGATAGGCAGGCTCGACCCTAGTACAGGCGCGATCAAGCAATGGGATTCGCCTAGTGGATCCTCTTCTCATCCTTATGCTCTCGCTATCATTGATGATGTCATATGGTACAACGAATCCGGCATGCGGCCCGACGCGCTAGTGCGCTTTAATCCTGAGAGTGAATCATTTCAGAGCTGGGCGATTCCATCGGGTGTGGGTATCGTACGAAACGTATGGAAAACAGAAGCGGGAAACCTACTGATTCATCAAAGCAGCTCGAATCAAATAGGTTTAGTGAAAATTAATTAACCACCAACAGGATATAGCTTTTATTCTAACTAGGCTCAGAGTGCGTGGTGTACCTAGACTCGATAGTTAACTACAGGAGAACGAAACGGTGAACGAAACGGTGGCCGGCAGCAATAAAAATCTAAAACAGTGGCTTAGCGGCGTAGTGTTTGCACTACTGCTGACTACCGTAGTCGGATTTATGATCTTCTCCAGTATCTGCCCTTGCACACTGACTCCTGGCGGGCTGTTGTTTGGTGAACGGGTAGAGACACCCGTTGACGACTGGAACACGACGACGGCCAATCAAGAGAACCTGTGCCAATTACAGATTTGGGCGGGCATTCGCCCGCACTCCATCAATCTTAATTGCATGGCCACGCCCGAGGGCGAATTGTTTCTGAGTTGTTCAGTGTGTGATCGGAAATACTGGGCGGCGAGAGTAAACAGCGATGAGCGAGCCGTTCTCCGGCTGGGTAGTCTTGTCTATCCGGTACTGTTGAATCGCGAAATCGATCCTGAAACTATGGACAGAGCGTTTCGAGCTCGAGTAGCTAAGCTACAAACAACAGATCTCGAAACCATGGTTACACCGCGACCGCCCCCAGGTCAGGAGCGCTTTGATCATTGGTGGACTTTTAGAGTTACCTCGCGCACATGAATGACATCACATAAAGAGAAGTTAGCACACTTCTGCAGGAGACTATTCCGCCATTGCAGTCAAATGGCGCTCTCGCAGCAGCATGAATAAAGGCACAGTCATTGCGGCAGCAATAACGAATGTAAGAACAAATCCCACTACCCATAATACATAAGACATCTTTAGGCGCCTTGTCTCTACGAACGACCAAACAAGAAATGCAGAAACAACAACGATCAGATCATTAGTAAAAGAAGATGCAGCAGGATTTGCATACAGACCTTCAATATAGCCAATCTCCATCGGCTGCAAATTGTAGTACCAAGTAACGCATACCCCGACGATCGCCAGAACACCATATAGAACCTGTAATCCAGTAATTTTCATTAGCATTACCCCCCTATTCGAATTGAGAAATCGTAGTGCGATGCAGCAGGCGATCATAGCCATCATAACCACCGGTTGCTTTGTGCAAGACACTGCGGTTATCCCACATCACTAACATATTCGCTTGCCATTTGTGGCGATACACAAATTGCGGTGAGCCCTGATACTGATGCAGCTCTTGCAATAATTTTTTACTCTCTTGCACCTCCATGCCAGAAAAACCTTGGATATAACCCGCAGTGGAATAAAGAGCCAGCGCACCAGTTTCTGTGTGCGGCCGAATAAACGGATGGCTTTGTGTTTTTCTAGCCTCATCCGATACAACTATATTCATGCTACGCCCGACATTTCCCTCGTGCTTGTCACTATAAACACCATCAGGCGAATAGGCAGACTCAGCCGAATGAATCGCCGTTAGGTGTGCAATTTTTTTCTTAAGTGCAGCAGGTAATTCGTCGTAGGCTTTGTGCTGGTTTGAAAAAAGCGTGTCGCCTCCAACAGGAGGAATGTTTATGCCGTATAGGCAGGTGCCAATCGGAGGTTTCGCTTGAAAGCTCCAATCCGTATGCCAGTTCTCAGCAAAAAGAGGAGTAGTCTCATTGGCGCCACGACTTATCGCCGCAATGTGACTGTTTTTCTCAATAGGCCTGAAGAAGGGGTCATCACCAAAATTACCAAAGCTTAGAGTAAATCGCTCGATATCGGCAGGGCTAAGCACTTGATTGGGAAACACCAGCACATGGTGCTGCAACCAAGCCTGACGCAGTTTTGTCACGGTCTGTTCAGAAATTTTCGATGAAAGATCAAGGTTCCTAACTGTTGCTCCACAAGGCGCGTCGATTGGATCGACTATTAACATGAGGTTACGCTCAACTTTGTGCCCCTCACACCAACGGCGCCTGGGCATCTAAATCAGGAACCGCACTGCGGCTCAGCAATACGCCTATGATCGCCATCGTACCGCCACTAATAAGAAGGGTCGCGTCACTAACATTGATACCGATAACTTCCGTGGTTGGTAAGGCGATCAGGCCACCACCAACAAGTACCAATGCACGACCAACCACGCCTAACGCTCCACTGCGATCGAGAAACCCCACCCCCAGTAAATAACGCTGCAAAGTGCCGGCAATCAGCACTATGCCTATCGCAACTTTTGCTGTTGCAAACAGCGTCTCCCACCAGGTTCCGGACATGATCAGTGCAGGCTCCAACACGAAGAAGAAGGGAATGAAATAGATCACACTACCGAGTCGCATCGCCTTGAATCCGGTAGAAAGTGCCGATGCGCCAGCTATGCTCGCCGCAGCAAAGGCCCCAAGCGCGACAGGCGGTGTAATGAAAGACAGCATTCCCCAGTAGAGAATAAATAGATGCACGCTCATCGGATCGAGGCCACCCTGAATTAGAGCAGGTGCGAGTACAATCGCGAGAAAAATATAGGCTGCCGTCACAGTCATGCCGATACCGAGAAAGAAGCTCGTAAATGCGCCCATCAATAGAAGCAGTAGCGTGGAATCACCCGCGAGATACAGCAAGTCATTGACCAAAGTTCCCGATAAACCGGACACTGACAGCGCACCTACTATTAGGCCGACACCAGCCATGATAGTCAGCAATTCCATTAGCAACTTGCCAGTTGCCACTAGAAATGCACCTGCTTCTTTCATGTTCCAGCGATGAGCCGGGAACAGCTGGTTCAGCACCAGCAGCATGCCCGTGGCATAAAAGGGAGCTACCGCCTCGCGCTGCAGATAGACGAGCAGAAATATTAATACCGCGAAGGCTGCTAGGTAGAACCAACCCTGCCTCATCGTCTCACCCACGCTAGGCAATTCTTCGCGCGGCGTACCAACCAATCCTTTACGTGCCGCGTAGGCATCTACTTGAACGAACAATCCAAAAAAATACAACAAGGCAGGAATCGCCGCGGCTAAAGCCACAGTGGTATAGGCAACATTGAGGAAGGTCGCCATGACAAACGCGGTCGAACCCATAATAGGTGGTAACAGCACTCCTCCGGTAGAAGCACAGGCTTCCACGCCCGCTGCATACTCCTTCTCCATACCATTCTTCTTCATGGCTGGAATCGTCATCTGCCCCGTCGTCAGCACATTGGTAATCACACTACCACTCATGGAACCCATCAGTCCGCTGGAAACAATTGCTACCTTAGCCGAGCCACCACGCACATGACCAAACGTCGCAAACGCTAGGTTGATAAAGAAACGCCCACCGCCGGTATGCTGCAGTGCAACACCAAAAATGAGGAAGCCAATGACCAACTGCGCATACGCACGAAACGGCAGGCCGAGAATACTCTCGATACTCATAACGTGATAAGACGCCGTCTCAGATAATGTCGAGGACATGCCGGAGATAGGTCCAGGTAATTTGTCAGCCACTACCGGGTAGAGAGAGAACACCAGTACGAGAAAGAACAGCACCCAGCCGCCGCTGCGGCGCACGCCCTCCATGATCAGCGCCCACAGCAGATAGCTTACCCACACTGCATAGGACGGTGCTAAAAATTCCCAACCATAGTCCAGCATGGTTTCTGCGTTGAAAAAGAAGAAACAGCAGGCTGCGAATGTTGCCAGAGCAAGAACGCCATCGAGCCAGTAGCTTTTGGGGCCGCGAAACGAGGGATAGATTAGAAAACACAGCGGTAACAGCAAACCCATCAAGGCATAGTAATAATGATTTTGTACCGTGATGACAAAATCAAGCAGCGGACTCTCAGCAAACAGACGCAGCGAATCCATCGCTAGAAAAGCACTAGCAACGGCAACAAAGCCTGTTAGCCATTGCAGTGGCTTCGGTAATTCTCTGGGCAGTGAGGCCACTAGCGCCAGACCGGATCGTAGCCGGCCGCCTCCAGAGTTTCTGCTCGCAGTTCCTGCCAAGATTCGACAAAGGCATCCTTATCACGGATACCACGTGCTTCCATCTCTGCCCACGCTGTTGCCAACACTTCCTGTCGCTGAATAAGCGCTTGATTATGCGCCTCAATCTCGTCAGTCCACACGCCGACTTCACGCCAGTAATTTACAGCGCCCTCATGATAGGGCACAACCCAATCAAAAACCTGCGACTCAATTGCCCAGCCGATGGCGCCGGGATCGGCGTCTTTGAACTCGTCGTAATTTTCATTGATTACCCGAGTGAGTGAATAAACGAAATCGTTATCTTGGGTAGCAAGCGTAGTTAACAAGGGATACGGGTATGTGCCTGCCTCATGTGTATTTTCATCATCAATAGAAGCTCCGCGCGTCGCGGTGTGTTTGGTGAAATACGGACCAACAGCTTGCATCCGCTCCCAGCAACCTTCGTCGTCATGCGGTGCTGGCAACCAGCGAATGCCACGTGGCGACGCCTCGAGCCTAAAAGGTGGGCCCGATACAGTAGTCCCGAAGGCGACATCTACGTCACCGTTGATCACGCCATTCCATTTTGCGTCGTAGCCGGGGAAATCGACGCGAACAACGTCATCCCAAGTCAGTCCGCCGCAAGCCAGATAGGCCTCCATAGAAACATTCAACGCTGGGGCTGCGCGCACATAAGGTACTCGACGACCACGCAGTTCCGCGAAGGTGGTAATGCCTGTATCTGCGGCTACCGCGACACCTTGGTTGCTCAAACCATTGGAGGTCATCAATAGACGCAGCGGCTGCGGCCCCCACTCCGGATTGGCAAACTGAAACATGCCTTCCTGGGCAAAATAGGTGGCCACACCGTTGGCAGTGAAATCGACTCGACCCGTCTTTAGCGGCAGCAGTCGGGAGACATCGTTCTGCCCGGGAATAACACGCAGGGTGACGTTGTATTTGTCGCGCAGCATAGCGCCGATGGCTACTGCTTGGTTATAGCCAGTAGAGCCCAGATTATAAGCCGTCCACGCCATCTGACGCGGAAGCTCGGGCTCACTGGGCTGAGCTGTAGCTGCATTTGTCAGTGACACTGAGGCAAGCAGAGAAACGAGCATGGACGCGAATTTGATACACTTATATCCGCGCAAAGGTAGTGGTTTCGGGTACTTCAACGACACGCTAATTCTCCTAGGCATTTTCAACACTGGTGCCAAAGACTAGCAGGGGCGACAGGCAAGTGGAAGGAATATGGTGCTTCCAGCGATTAACGTGGCTCACCGAAGAAAAGGCGCTGGCGCTACCCCTCATTCAGGGGAAATTGGATAAGAAACTACCGCGCCTTTAGAGCGCTTTTTATCACACTTTATTACAGTCCACGGATCACTACTTATATTCTCTATGGTATCCTCTACTAGGTTTTGCATCTAAATGAGGCTATAAAAATGAAATTAAGTCCGTCAATAACATCCGGCTCGAAGCCCAAGAAGCTTGTAGCTTTGAGCTGTCTGGCCGCCGTTCTGGGCATATTGCCACAAATTGGCATGAGCCAGAATCTGGTCACAGACGATACTGCAGAGTGGTTTACTCTCGGTGGCGACTACGCCCACACCCGCTATACCCCCGCCGATGAGATTACGGCTGAAAACTTCGACGAACTCGAAGTCGCTTGGGAATGGGACGGTTCCAGCTTCAACGGCCAATCAGGTCGTTCAACCCCTACTTATGTAGATGGCAAGTTATTTACCGTGTCTGGTGCTCGCCGTAATGTGGTTGCGATCGATCCTAAGACTGGTGAGACCCTTTGGTCCTACCGCCTGCCAAATACTGGTCGCTGGGAATACTCCATGCGCGCCTCTTACGGCAAAGGCATCACTTACTCACGCATAGACGGCAAGGGCGTGGTTTATATCTCCACACCTGGCTTCTTCCTAGTCGCACTTGATGCCGAAACCGGCGCTCCTCTTGAGGGCTTCGGTGGACAGGTGCCCGTAGATGGCTTTCCTTCTACTGGCGTCGTGGACATGCTCGCTGATCTAGGGCATCCCTATGATCCGTATGAAGGCATCCCACTAGAGGTTGGCTACATCACTACTTCGTCGCCACCGATCGTGGTTAACGACAGCATCATCGTTGGTAACTCCGCCGAGCAGGGTTACCTGCAAGCAAGAGTTGAGAACGTTCCCGGCGATATTTTGGCCTACGACAAAGTCACTGGCGAATTCAAATGGAAGTTCAACGTAATTCCACAGCCGGGCGAGTATGGACACGAGACTTGGGAAAACGATGCTTGGCAGTGGACAGGAGACGTATCTTCTTGGGCACCACTAACAGCCGATCCTGAGAACAACATTGTCTATGTTCCAACTAATCCACCTACGATCGACTACTACGGCGGCTTCCGCCCTGGAGATGGCCTGTTTGGTACTAGCCTGATTGCGCTGGATACAGAAACGGGTGAGCGTCGCTGGCACTTCCAGACAGTGCATCATGATGTGTGGAACTACGACAACCCGGCTGCTCCGATTCAGCTAGACCTGAATATTCCTGGACGAGGAATGATTCCTTCCGTGTCCCAGGTAACCAAGCAAGGCTTTGTCTACTCTTTCAACCGTATGACCGGTGAGCCAATTTGGCCTATGGAAGAGCGCGACGTCCCAGCATCCATGGTGCCTGGCGAGAAGCTGTCCACAACCCAGCCTTTCCCAACTAAGCCACCTGCTTTCGAAATGCAGGGCCTGACAGAAGATAACCTAATTGACTTCACGCCTGCACTACGCCGAGAAGCACTTGAAGTAATGGCTAATTACGACATGGGGCCTTTGTTTAATCCGCCAATCCATTCGGACGATCCTTCAGGCAAGATAGCTTCTGCTATGTGCCCAGGTGACGGTGGTGGTGCAAACATCAATAACCCACCCGTAGCAGACCCTACTTCAGGCTACCTCTATGTTACATCTAGGAAAGCGTGTAGCTGGCAGCGAATTATCCCTGGTGAGGAGGCCGATGCTCGCATCGATGCTCCAACGGGATCTACCTTCGCAGCCTATGCCAACGGTGCCCGTCCTCGCACACCTCGTCTTGCTTCAGGCTTGCCTTACTTCAAGCCACCGTACAGCACGATTACTGCGTACGACATGAACACAGGCGAGATCGCATTTCAGATTCCAACAGGTGAGACTCCAGACCGTTTCCGCAACAATCCTGCTCTAGAAGGAATTGATATTGGGGATACTGGAACAGGGAATGCAATTACGATGGTTACTACCGCGAACATGCTGATCTACTCAGACATGGACTCCGACGGCACGACTGCGCTGCTTTACGGCATCGATAAGAAAACCGGCGAAGAGATTGGTAAAATCGAAGTGCCAGCACAGAGCCGCTATGGCATGAGCTCTTGGATGCACGATGGACATCAGTACATCATCCTGCAGACAGGCTCCAAGCTAACAGCGATGGCAATGCCTGGCGCGCGAGCCACAGGCGGCGCTGCTCACTAAACTGGAAGTCGGTCCACTAGGATCGAAAGATAGTAATTTCGAAAAAACAAAAGGCGAAAGGATAATTAATCCTTTCGCCTTTTTTATTACTCGCGAATCAAAAGCCGCCTATCGATTATCGAGGGTTGACGTCAACGTTTAGCACCGGGCACTTCTTTTTAATTTCGCCCTTTGCTGCCCTTTGTGTAACCACTCTCACAGCCGGTCATCTACATCGTACTGAGGTTAGCCATGAGGGTCGGGGGCTCACTGCATCGATCTCAGTGAATCCTAGCTATTGGCATGAGCGCAAGGCAGCGTAGATTGCCTCTTCCTTGATGACAACAGCGAAGGAGTAGAAGACATTTGCCTAATTACGCAACTGAGCCGACCGGCTGATTGTGGCGTCGAGTGGGATCTAAGCAGAATCAAGCAACTCTGACCTTTTGGTTCTTTTTACTGCAGGTTCTGTATAAAAATAGAGCAATGATGGCCGTGCTAACAGACAGGGAGTAACTGTAAAGCGGCATAGTCATAATCACCTAGGTACCACGATTGACAAAGAACAGATGAAATTGATCATGCCGTAAGGCTATGTTTCGTGCATCGATGATTAGTCAACCAAGCTCATTAAGACCGAAAGAATAGGAAAAACTTTTCACTGCTGGCTGTATTTCTGATAGCACTTTACGAAAGACAAAAAAAAGGGCTCATCAAGATGAGCCCTTTTTCATCGTAGCTGTTTTTTATATCTTGTATGTACCGCCAAGAAACATCATACGGCCGCGCGGACTAGCTGGGAAAGCGCGATTAGTTCCGAACGGGTCTTCTTCAGATAAATTGTTAATGCCACCACGAATGGTTAAAGAATCATTCCAGATGTAAGTCGCATTGATGTCATGTATCCACGTTTCTTCCATAAATACATCAGAGCCATAGAGGGTTTGTGCTGTTTCAATTTCAACGAAACTAACTAACATTTCGCCTAAATACTGAGACTGCCAACCAACACTCAA
>MEHZ011518999.1_pt1 | contig 13088 bp, 14 predicted proteins | sample 897221 | NCBI WGS metagenome assembly MEHZ01 (sample SAMN05514161, study PRJNA337945) | marine metagenome | isolation source: marine surface water | place: Arctic Ocean | collected 2007-12-13 | reverse complement strand
CTGGTGGGTTCGACTCCCACTCTTTTCCGCCAATATTCTCCTGATATCGGAGGCGGTTCCGTCCAAACGCCCAGCATCGTCCGTAGCGCTGCGAGTGCCGCGGCATGAAAACCTGCCCATCCGCTTGTACACAAGTTAATTCGGAGTCATGGTTGATATCATCAGGGAAAACGGAGACGCACTGGTGCCATCGATTGCGAGCGCGGACGGTATGTCACTTTATTACGACGATGTCGGGTCAGGCGATCCCGTCCTGTTCATCCATGAATTCGCCGGCAATCACCGCACATGGGCGGCGCAATCCGACGCGCTAAGAAAATTCTATCGCTGTATCGCCTATTCTGCACGCGGTTATCCGCCATCGGACGTGCCGGCGGATGACGGTGCCTATGGTCAAGACATCGCGCTCGGCGACGCCATCGCGGTCCTGGACGCGCTGGAAATCGAGCGCGCCCATATCGTTGGGCATTCGATGGGCGCCTATACCGCGCTACATGTCGGATTAAAACACCCGGAACGCTGCCTATCCGTTGCGGCGCTCGGCTGCGGCTGGGGCTCCCACCCGGATGAACGCGAAACCGCGCGCGGTCTGTGCCAGGATATAGCCGTCATGTTCCGCGAAAGGCCGATCGCCGAATCCGCTGCGACCTATGCCCGGTTCCCCATGCGCCATACGTTCGAGGCCAAAGATCCGACGGGGTTCGCCGCGTTCGAGGAGATTCTCGGCGGCCTGTCGCCCGAAGGAGCCGCGCTGACGATGCTGAACCTGCAGCGCGATCGTCCCACCCTTTGGGATATGAAAGAAAAGCTGAAAGATTTCATCCCCCCGCTGCTGGTGGTGGTCGGCGATGAAGATCACCCCTGCCTCGATGGCAGCCTGTTTCTCAAACGGACCGCACCGACGGCGGCGCTGCAGATCGTGCCACGGGCAGGGCACACCATCACCATGGAAGAACCGGCAATCGTCAACGCGGCGCTGCAAGACCTGTTTGCCGCCGCATCGGCCGGCACCTGGATGAACCACCGAAAAGACCACAACACATAGACAGAGGAGTCGAAAATGGACCTGCAACTCAAAGGAAAGACCGCCCTGATCACCGGCGGTAGCGAAGGCATCGGCAAGGGTATCGCCATGGGCTTGGCACAGGAAGGCGTCGATATCGCGATCTGCTCGCGCCGTCTCGAACCGCTCGAAGCAACCGCGCAGGAAATTCGCGACGCGACCGGCGTGAGGGTCATCGCGATCCCCACCGATCTGACCGATGACGGCCAGACACGCGCCTTTGTCGAACAGGGCTCAAAGGAACTCGGCCGGGTCGATATCATGGTCAATAATGCGGGCTCGTCACCCGGCGGCGTGATCGAGACGCTGACGGAAGACGACTGGTCCCAGTCGCTCCAGCTCAAATTCATGGGTTACGTGCGGTGCCTGCGCTACGTGCTGCCTATCATGGTCGAGCAGGGCGGCGGGCGCGTCGTCAACCTGATCGGCAATGACGGCGTGAAGCCGTCCTACTGGGAGATAGCACCGGGTGCTGCCAACGCCGCCGGCCAGAATCTGACAATCTCGCTGGCGGGTCAGTACGGCAAAAACAATATCAGCTTCGTTGCCGTCAACCCGGGCCCGGTGCGCACCGAACGCTGGACCGGCCTGGTCAATGCGATGTCACGGGACATGGATATCCCCTTCGAGGAGGCCGACAAGCTGGCGCCAGCCTCGATCCCTCTGGGGCGGATCGCCGAGACCAAGGAAGTCGCCGATCTCTGCGTCATGCTCTCTTCGCCCCTGACGCACTTTGTTAACGGCACCCAGATCGAAATCGACGGAGGTCAGGAAAAATCTCTGATGGACCGGTCGCGCGACCGGTAACAATAAATGCCCCGGAAACCCGATCCGCATCCCGATCTGCATAACGCTTTTGTCGAACAGGCGGAGATCGCAGGCGCGCCTGACGGACCGCTCAACGGTCTGACGTTTGCGGTGAAGGACAACATCGCGGTCAAGGACCATATGTTTACGGCGGGGCATCCGCTGTTTGCAGACCGTCGTGCGTCGGAATCGGCACCGGCGGTTGCAGCGCTGCTGGCCGCCGGGGCGAAATTCATCGGTATGGCGCAAACCGATGCGGGCGGGTTTGGCGCGTCAACGCCGCAGACCGTAAACCCGGTCACCCCCGACCGTATCGTGGGCGGCTCGTCCGGTGGATCCGCCGCCGCGGTCGCCGCCGGTTATTGCGACTTTGCGCTGGGTACGGATACCGGCGGCAGCGTGCGTATTCCGGCAGCCTGCACCGGTCTGTATGGGTACAAACCCACCTATGGACGGGTATCGAATGACGGCGTGTTTCCGCTGACGCCGCAGCTCGACCATGTCGGCATCATTGCCGCCGACCTGGAAGTGTTGGAACGCTCCGGCACCGTCCTGATCGGTGATGGAAAACAGGCGGAAAGCGCACCCGCGACGCTGCGGATCGCCGTTGAGATTGACCGGGCGGGCCTGTTCGATCCGGCGATATCGGATGAACTCAACGGTATAGCTGACGCGCTTTCAGCCGCAGGACACGATGTCGACCGCCTGCCCGTGCCGGGCCGTGAGAATATTGCCGACGCGCATGGTGTCATCGTGCTGTCGGAAGCCGCCGCGATCTACGCGGAACTGACGGAAGATGAGCGCAACAACCTCGGCAAGGCTGCTGCAAGCGCGCTGCGGCATGCAAAGAACCTTCATGCGGAGGAAATCACCGCGGCATGGGAATGGGCGCGCGCCGCGGATGGACGCCTCCAGAAGGTTTTCGAAAACCATGACATCCTGATCTCGCCGACCCTGCCGATTGCACCGCCGCCGGTCGATGCCCGGCGTATCCAGCTCGGGGGCGACCAGTGCCCGGTCGTGGTCGCGATGACCCTGCTGACCTGCCTCGCCAACCTGACCGGCAACCCGGTTGTCGGCCTGCCCAACCCCCTGTCATCGGTGTTGCCAAAAACCGGGCTTCAACTGCTCGGCGCGATGCAGAGTGACGAGACCCTGTTCGGGATTGCTGCGCGTATCGAAGCGGACCTGACCGCAGGAGCAACCGCATGACGGCTGACATCTCCGATACGGTCCCTCGCGAAGACTATGCGCTGGACGAACAGATCGGGTTTCGGTTGCGTCTTGCACTGCAACGGCACACCGCAATCTTCTTTGCCCACATGGATGTCGGGCTGACACAGACGCAATACGCCGTCCTCGCCCGGCTCTGGGAATTGGGCGAAAGCTCGCAGAATGAACTGGGACGATCCGCGGCGATTGATTCTGCGACCATCTGGGGCGTGGTGCAGCGGCTTCAGACCGCCGGACTGGTGGCGACCAAGGCACATCCATCCGACAAGCGCCGCCGCATGGTCAGCCTGACCCGGCTTGGGCGTGATACCGTGGATGCGGCCATTGCCAAAGGCCAGCGTTCCAATGAAGAGACGCTGGCGCCGCTGACTGCGACAGAACGCAAATCGTTGATCGCCCTGTTGGGCAAGCTGAGCGATTAAGGAAAAGGACGGGACCGGAATATGAAGCCGCCCAAATTCGATTATTTCGCGCCGGACAGTATCGAAAGCGCGCTGGCGCTGCTCACCGAACACGGTGAAGACGCCCGCTATCTGGGCGGCGGGCAAAGCCTGGTGCCGATGATGAACCTCCGCGTCGCCGCCCCGTCGGCGCTGATCGATCTGAACGGGATCGCCGCTCTGCGGGGCATCCGGATTGATGAAGAGGATCGGCTGCACATCGGCGCGATGACCCGCACGCGGCAAATCGAGCTGGACGCGACCATCGCCCGCGCCAACCCGCTTCTTCACGAGGCCGCCCCGCACATTGCCCATATCCAGATCCGCAACCGGGGGACCATCGGCGGCAGTCTCGCCCATGCCGATCCCGCAGCAGAACTGCCCGGGGTCGTTCTCGTCTGCGACGCGGAGATAAAACTTTTCGGTCCTGATGGTGCGCGGTCCGTTGCCACCGGCGACTTTTTCAAAAACATATTTTCGACCGCCCTGCAGGACGGCGACATGATCACCGAGATCGTTTTCCCGGCCTGGCCATCCACGCGGCGCTGGGCGTTCCAGGAGATATCCCGGCGCGAAGGCGATTTCGCCATGATCGGGATCGCCGCCTGGTTCGATCTGGATGATGCCGGCAGGATTTCAGCCGCAGGCCTTGCCGCCATCGGTGCCGGCGACACGCCCCTGCGTTTATCTTCCGGTGAAACCGTCCTTATTGGACAGGCGCCGGACGAGAAAATTTTTGCAGAAGCCGCGCGCGCCTCTTTGAGCGACCTTCAACCCGGCAGCGACATTCATACATCTGCTGAATACCGGCGCGAAGTCGGCGGCGTACTGGTCGAACGAACCCTGAAAGCCGCGTGGGAGAGGTCATCATGACCGCGCAACATTCCGTCACTCTGAACGTCAATGGCACGGCCCATGACTGCGAGGTCGAAGCGCGCATGACGCTGGCCGATTGCCTGCGCGAAAAACTCGACCTGACCGGCACTCATCTCGGCTGCGAGCACGGCGTCTGCGGCGCCTGCACGGTGATCGTGGATGGCGCTGCGGTGCGGTCCTGCCTGATGTTTGCGGTACAGGCGCAAGGAGTCCAGATCACGACCGTCGAAGGGCTGGCCGACGGCGATACGCTATCGGACCTGCAACAGGCGTTTCACGATAACTTCGCGCTGCAATGCGGGTTCTGCACGCCGGGCTTCCTGACAACGGCGGAATCGGTGCTGGCCGAAAACCCGTCACCCACCCGGGCCGAGGTACAAAGCGCGATATCGGGCAACATATGCCGCTGCACGGGTTATGTGCCGATTATCGACGCCATCCTGGATACGGCGAAACGGCGGCGGGAGGGCGGACAATGAGTGCCTCCACGCCCTATATCGGCAGATCCGTCAAACGTCTTGAAGACCGGCGGTTCCTGACCGGGACCGGCCGCTATATCGATGACATCAAACTACCGGACATGGCGGTGATGGCGATCTATCGCAGCCCCCATGCCCATGCGCGGATCAACGCCATCGATCTGACGGCGGCCAAGGCGGTACCCGGCGTGATCGATGCATTCTGTGCAGCGGATATCGACATGGATCTCCCGGAAATCCCGCTGCGGCTCGCGCCGTTCGACGGGTTTGAGCGTTTTCTTCAGCGACCGATCGCGGATGACAAAGTGCGTTATGTCGGCGAGCCGGTTGCCGTTGTGATCGCCTCGGACCGCTATATCGCCGAAGACGCGCTGGACCTGATCGAGGTCGATTTTGCCCCCCTGCCTGCGGTCACGCAGGTCGATCAGGCGGCGGCGGGCGACACGCTTGTTCACGAAGACGCCGGCGAAAATCTGGCGACCCGCTATACCGTTGGGCGCGGCGATGCCGACGACGCGTTCAGGCGCGCCGCTTATACCCGCCGCGAACGGTTCACGACCAACCGGCACGGCGCGGTGCCGATGGAAACGCGCGGGCTGATCGCGGAATTCAATCCCGACACGCCGTTGCTGCGCCTGCACGGCGCAACCAAGGTCAATTTCTTTAACCGCCGTCACCTTGCCGCAGCATTCGATCTGCCAGAGGCCGCGGTCGAGCTGATCGAGACCGATGTCGGCGGTGGCTTCGGCGCCCGGGGCGAGCTGTATCCCGAAGACTATCTGGTGCCCATCGCCAGCCGGAGGATCGGGCGCCCGGTCAAATGGATCGAGGATCGCCGCGAAAACCTGACGGCCACCAATCATTCGCGCGATATCGTCTGCGATCTGGAAATCGCAACCACCGATGAAGGCCGGATCCTCGGTATGCGCGCCACGGTGCAGGGCGATATGGGGGCGTATATCCGCACCAATGGCGGCGTCGTGGCATCGAAAGCGGCGCAGTTTCTGCCGGGACCGTACCGCGTGCCGGCATTTTCCTGCGACGTACAGTTTCTGATCACCAATAAAACACCGGTCGGCACGTTTCGCGGACCGGGCCGGTTTGAAGCGAATTTCTGCCGCGAGCGGATGCTCGACATGGTGGCCGCCGATCTCAACATCGACCCTGCCGAACTCCGTCTCCGCAACCTGATGGAACCGGCGGACCTGCCGTACCGTATCGGCGAACTGGTGCCGGGTGACGTGAATGCCACGTTCGACCGGGGTAATTATCCGTCCGCCCTGAACCAGCTTCTGGACGAAGTCGGATATGCCGACTGGAAAGACCGGCAGGGAACAACCATCGACGGCCGCGCCTACGGGCTGGGCATCGCGTGCTTTATCGAAAGCAGTGCGGCGGGCCCGCCCGAAACCGCCCGCATCACGGTGGCAGCAGACGGGGCCATCGAAATACGCACCGGCGCATCGTCGGTCGGTCAGGGCACGGAGACCGGCATGGCGCAGATCTGTGCCGATTATCTCAGCGTCGATATCGACCGCATCGGGGTCCTTCATGGCAGCACGACACTGGTGCCGACCGGCGGCGGGACATTCCACAGCCGCAATACGGTGATGGCCGGCAATGCTGTCCGGATGGCCGCCGAAACGCTTCAGGCACGCAGCATCGAGCTTGCTGCCCTGCGCTGGAATACCGATGCCAGCGGCCTCGAATACCGGGACGGCGCAGTTCATCAAAACGACGCGGCGGCATCAGTGCTGTCACTGGCAGAACTTGCGGCTTTCGCGCAGTCGCGCGGCACGGACGAAGCACTTGCAGCCGATGCCGCGTTCGATAACGAAGGCAAGCTGTCCTATTCCTACGGGGCGCATGCAGCCCTTGTCGCAATCGATGTCGCGACCGGTGTCGTCGAGGTTGAAAAATACGTCCTGACGGAGGAAATCGGCCGCGCCCTGAACCCGGCAATGGTGCAAGGCCAGGCAATCGGCGGGCTGGTGCAGGGTCTGGGCGGCACGTTTCTCGACCATATGGTCTATGACGAGGACGGCCAGTTGCTGACCGGCAGCTTTGCCGATTACCTGTTGCCGACCAGCACGGACCTGCCCGACATCACGGCCATCGCGCTGGAAGAATCGCCGTCCGAGTTTAACCCGATGGGCTTCAAGGGTGCCGGTGAAGGTGGCATCGTCGCCGTCGCAGCAGCGGTTGGCAACGCGGTTACACATGCGCTGAACGCCCATAATATCCAGATCAACGACCTGCCCATCACGCCGGACCGGCTGCGAGCCGCATTGCGCGCTGTCGGCGCCTGAAACGAAGGAAAATTCCTATGACCGTTATCGATGTTCATGCTCATTTCGTCCCGCCAGACGTCGTCGGGACACTGGCCGACCGTGGCCGCGATTTTGGCATCGACCTGGTGGAAACCCAGCCCGGCTGCCATTGCTGCCGGTTCGAAAGCGGCATGCAGATCAGGCCGTTTTTCGACACGTTGATGAATACCGATCACCGGCTGGGACAGATGGACGATCAGGGCGTCGACCGCGAAGTGCTGAGCATCTGGACGGATATTTTCGGATACGACCTGCCGGCTGCCAAAGGCGCTCTGTGGCATAGCGCGCTGAACGACAGCCTGATGCGCCTGTGCGACACCCATTCGGAACGGTTTTCCTGGCTCGCCTCCGGCGCGTTGCAGGACGCATCCCTGGCCGTCCGCGAACTGGAACGCGGCATGAAGGCCGGCGCGGTCGGCACCATCGTCGCATCGCATATTGACGGCAAAAATCTCGGCGAGTGTGCGCTCGACGAATACTGGGGGGCCTGTGTCGAACTTGGCGCGCCGGTGTTTATTCATCCGGCACAGCCAATTGCCCCGGCCCGGGCCGAACGTTTCGCGCTCAACCAGATCGTTGCCTATACCAACGACACCACCCTGACGGTCGGCTCTCTGATTTCAGCCGGTGTAATGGACCGGTTCCCGGGGCTTGAATTTATTCTGTCCCATGGCGGCGGATCGGTGCCGTTTCTGATCGGCAGGTTCGACCGGATGCATCATGCCGCAGACCCGAAAGCGACCGGCAATGTCGCGGCCGAGGCACCGTCCAGTTATCTCACACGGTTCTATTACGACACCATCCTGCACCATGGCCCGGCACTGAACTACCTGCGCGATCTTGTCGGGATCGACCGGATGCTTCTCGGCACCGACCTGCCCTTCCCGCCGGGAGACCCGGACCCGCTGATGTCATTACGTGACGCAGGATTTGATGCGGCGGATATCGAACGGATCGTTGATGCGAACCCGAACGCGCTGTTCAGTTTCTAAGCAATTGGTCCGGCTTAAGAATATCTGACCCTGATTGACGTTCCGCACACGCAAAAATACAGTCAGGGTTCAATCATCTAAGGAACGCCCATGTCGACGATACAATATGACGATTCTGCCTACGCCGTTCGCGATGATCTTGTCAGTGCCCATCAACGCGCCTGGGAACGCCTGTCGACGGCCGGAAGCTGGCTGACCGGAGACGAACGGGTAAAGGTCATGCGCGAGACCCGCCATGCGCGCAGCTGTGCCACCTGCGCCAAAGTAAAAGACGCATTGTCGCCCTTTGCGGTAACCGATGCCCACGATGCCGGTACCGACCTGCCGGAGAACTGGGTCAACATGATCCACCAGATCGTCGCAGATCCGGGCCGTCTCACACATGGTTGGTACAAAAAGACAGTGGGCGACGTTGGCGACCGCGGCATTGCCGAAACACATTTCGTCGAAATCGTCAGCGTCGTCGCCCACACGACGGCGATCGACACCTTTGCCAAGGGCATTGGCGTGCCGGTCCGCGCACTTCCCGAACCGCAGGACGACGCACCATCCGAGTACCGCCCAAAAGAAGCCCGCCAGCACCAGGCATGGGCGCCCAATATCGCCTGGGACGAATTCGGCCCCAATGAAGCGGATTACTTCGTCGGCCCGGAATCCAGTATCCGCCGCGCGCTGACCCTGGTGCCGGGTGAGGCCCGCAGCTTCTTCGACGTCACATCCGCCCAGTATCTGGCAGGCCCGCAAATGCGGGACTTCTCTCAGGAGTTCCGGGCAATCACGCATCTGCAAATCGAGCTTCTGGCAGCCCGGGTATCGGCCCTGAACCAGTGTACGTATTGAACGACCAGCCATTCGGCACTGCTCCGTGCGAGCAGCGAACATACTGGAGACGACCTGGACTATAACGCCATCACCGGTGGCGCAGATGCCGGCGATACCGGCATTCAGAACGGCGAATTGATGATTGAATTTGCCGAAGCCGTGCTGGGCAGAGACGATGCCAGACTGCAAGCGGCCCGTCAGGCCATCCATGACGCGCTGGGTGCTGACGCGGTAGTCGATTCGGCCGGTGTTGCCGGCCTTTTCAATGCAATCGACCGGATTGCCGATTCAACCGGTGCCCCGCTCGAAGCGGATAAAGCCGAAATGACCGCGGGACTGCGCGAAGAAATCGGGATCGATGCCTTCGCGGCGCAGAAAGAAGCGCTCGATGCCGATGCGGCCAAAACAGCCGCGGAAAAAAAATCGTAACCCCCTTTGGAACAATAGTTTTCGGGGCGGCGCAAAGCCGCCACGTTGCATTAGACATACCGCCGCGGCATAGTTCGCGCATCGCAGTGACACTTCGCTGTGGTTTACTTACGCAAAGGAGGACATATGTCCGAGAAACTTGGGATAGGCGATTCCTTCCCCGATCTGACGATCAATCTCGTCGGCGGCGGAACGCTGGACCTGCCAGGTGGCCTTGATACGAAATACAAGGTTATCCTGTTCTACAGAGGTCATTGGTGACCTTTCTGTCGCCGGCAGTTAGTCGGCTTTGAAGAACAGAAGGCAGAATTAGAAAAGCTTGGTGTATCGGTCGTTGCAGCGAGCATCGACCTGGCAGACAAGGCGCAGGAAGTGGCCGATGAGGTCTCCTTCCCGGTTGGCATGGAAGTCAGCCGCGAAATCGCCGATGCGTTAGGATCCTGGTGGGAAGACCGCCGTAGCATTATTCAGCCGTCAGAATTTATCCTCGGACCCGATAACAAGGTTATGGCGTCCAGCTATGCAGATGGCCCGCTCGGCCGGATACAGGCGGATGATGTTGTTAAGCTAATCACTTTTTACGAATCCCGATAAGCAGCGATTTCGTATAATCCATGCTTACGATGCCGGGCGCGGTCATGCGGCGCCCGGCATTTTTTATGGAACGATCCGGCAGAGGAAACGCGCCATCAACGCGAAGAATATGATCTGGGGAGTCGTCATAGGAACCGGTTCCGTCGTGAAAGAAGACCATTCTAGAATAAGTGGCCGGATGAATGTAGCTGTAACAGCGGGAGTGAATTAGGGTCTGTCCCAGCGTCGGATTGCGTCATCCGCCAAATAGCAGTAATGCCCTAACGACTGAAAAACGTGCGTGCACGATCTACAGGAGGACTGACATGACAACTGACACCGAGACGCTGCGCGATATCGTTATTGCCAACCGCATTCTCGCCCATGAAGAAGTCGTCGATGCCTATGGTCATATCAGCATCCGCGATCCCGCCAATCCGGAACAATACCTGCTGTCGCGCGCCCGCGCACCGGAGCTGATCGAGGCGGACGACATCGTGACATTTGCGCAAACCGGCGAAGGGATCGATATGGGCGACAAACGGCCCTATAGCGAGCGTATGATCCACGGCGCGATATTTGAGGCGCGGCCCGACGTGAACGTGGTCATCCACAATCATTCATACGACGTCATCCCGTTTGCCGTCACCGATGTCGCTATGCGCCCCGTTACCCATACCTGCGCGCCCATCGGCGCCGATATTCCGGTCTGGGACATGCGCCATAAATTCGGTGAGACCAATCACCTGGTGGTAACGATGGAACAGGGACGCGACTTGGCGGCCACTTTGGGTGACCGACCAATCGCCCTGATGAAGCGTCATGGCTGTGTCGTGGCGGGCGCCACCGTGCAGGAAGCCGTGATGAAAGCGATATACCTGCAGATAAACGCCCGGCTGCAGCTGCAAGCAATGCAGATCGGCACCCCGGATTATCTGACGGATACCGAGATCGCGGCCTGCACCGAGATGCAGGAAGCGCCGATCAGCCTCGACCGCGCGTGGGAGGCATGGTGCCGGCGCGCAGAAAAAGCTAGATAGAGAAAACGCAACCAAAGGAAATTGAATATGTCGAGCATGGGTCCTGAGTCCGTAAAACCCAGGCGGGGTGCAAGCAGCGGCGGGCTATCATTGAGCGTTGGCCTGACGCCGAACCTGCGCACACGGCCGATCCTGGACGGGATGTTCCATGCCGACGGGATCGATATGACCTGTCTGGAGCTTCATCCGTCGGAACTGTTCTGGCGCCAGCTCAAATTCGCGGAGTTCGATGTCGCCGAAATGTCGATGTCATCGATGCTGATGGCGATCGCCGGGGGCGACGACCGTTTTATCGGCCTGCCGATCTTTACCACGCATTATTTCTTCCAGAACTGGATTCTGGTCCGCAAGGATTCAGGGATCGAGAAGCCCGAAGATCTCGCCGGCCGCCGCATCGGCGTGCCGGAGTACCAGCAGACGGCGGCGCTGTGGTCGCGCGGCGTGCTGGAGCACGAATTCGGCGTCGCGCCGAAGGATATGGAATTCTGGATGGAACGGACGCCGGATATCAGCCATGGCGGGTCCACCGGATTCACGGCGCCCGAAGGTGTCACCGTCAACCGCATCCCGGCGGAAACCAATATGGGCGAGATGCTGCTGGCGGGCGAGCTGGATGCCACATTGCTGTATCTGCCGGGCGGAAACCTGGTCGACCGCAGCACGGCCGATCTGTTTAATCATCCTAATTTCGGCCCGCTGTTCCCGGATCCGCATGCCGAAGGCAAACGCTATTACGCCAAAACCGGCATGTACCCGATGAACCACGGCATGGTCATCAAGCGCGAACTTGCCGAAAAGCACCCCTGGGCCGTCCTCAATATCTTCAAGGCGTTCGAGGATGCCGCGAACTTTGGCGATCAGCAGCGCAAGGCGATGATGATCAACCACATTGAAACCGGCCTGCTTCCGCCAGAAGCCGAAGCCGCGATTGCGACACCGCTGATCAAGCACGGCGTCGTCGCCAACCGCAAAGAGCTGGAGGCGATTGCGCTTTATTCGTTCGAGCAGGGCCTAACGCCACGGCAACTCAAGCTCGAAGAAATGTTCGCAGCCAGCACGCTGGACAAATAAAAGAACATCTGCGGGACGGGGCCTAGTACAGACCCATCCCGCGGGCTTTCTGTTCCACGAGCGTCAGCACCAATTCCGATACCGGCATGGGCGTTCCGGTTGCCCGGCCGATTTCCACCACCGCGCCAACGATAGCGTCGATTTCCGGTGGGCGGGATTTATCGAAATCCTGCAGCATCGACGTTCTGAAGTTGCCGAGCGACGCGCCCATCATTGTGCGTTCATCCGCCGTCATACCGGGCTCCAAGCCGATGCGCCGCCCCGCCTCGGCCGCCTCTTCAAATAGATCGGCGCAGAGTTTGCGTAGTCCCGGATCCGCCCCGATCTCACCGTTGGTCGCACCGGTCAAAGATGATATCGGGGCAAAATTGAAATTGCCCAGCAGTTTGAGCCAGATTTCTTGGCGCAAACTATCCGTGACTGTCGCGGACAGGTTCGTGCCGGCGAATGCCGCCGCGAATTCGGTCAGACGGTCGGTCATACCGCCTGCTACTTCACCCAGGATCAGCCGGTTACCGGCTATATGCCGGATAACGCCCGGTTCAGGCACCATCGAGCCCATATGAACCACACAGCCCATGACACGCTCTGTGGCGATCGCCGCGGAGAGCGCACCGCCAGGATCGAGCTTCGGGAAAGATATGTCCGGGCCATTTTGCGGAAAACCGTCGAAGAACCACCACGGGATACCGTTCATAGCCGGAACGACCGCGGTCTCCGGTCCGAGCAAGGGCGCGATGCCCGCTGCAACCGAAGGCATGGCGGGCGCCTTTACGGCGACGATGATAATATCCTGCGGACCGAAATCGGTCGGATTGTCGCTCGCTTGCGCATTAACCATAATTACCTGGCCCCCGGTTTCCACCCGGCAGCCATTGGCCCGCAATGCTTCCAGATGTGCGCCTCGGGCAATCAGGCTTACGTCATGCCCCG
>MEHZ011584902.1_pt1 | contig 13102 bp, 15 predicted proteins | sample 897221 | NCBI WGS metagenome assembly MEHZ01 (sample SAMN05514161, study PRJNA337945) | marine metagenome | isolation source: marine surface water | place: Arctic Ocean | collected 2007-12-13 | reverse complement strand
TGCCATAACTAATTTAATTTATTATTATTTGCCAGGTATTATTAACGTATAGGCGGACGTTTTTATTGATCTAATGTAGTCATTGACATCATCTCTTTTTGAATACTTTCAAAACGATTTAGATATTCTTTAATAGTATACTCCTTAGTATCACCACTATTTAACTTTTCTCTTGCTACTGTTTTAAGTGCATGATTAAAAGTTGCAGGATAGCATATAGTCTTAATATACTCTGTATTATTTTCCCCTTTAATTACTCTTTCATAAACTGTATAGCCTCCTGATTGAGATTTAGCAATAAAGAAAGGCTCCATTACTGGGTCTATAATAACTGTATCACCTGCTGGGATTGAATCTGGTTTTCTTAACATATAACTCTGATTTTAATTAATTTAAAATTAAACTTTTTAATTCCGATGGAGATAATCTTCCGCTTTTAGTAGCGATTGTTTCTCCGCTTTCATTATTTAATATTACTGTATGTGGTATACTTCTAACTTTATATTTAGCGGCTAGTCCAGTATCATCATTATCTACATCTATATTTAAAAACGTAACTTCATTTTCTAATTCTGTAGATACTTCTTCCCATGCTTTTGAGTACACTTTACACGGTCCACACCATTCTGCATAAAATTTTATTGCTGTTTTTATCATCTTATCTTCTCTGTTTGTTATAAGTATCTGCTTTTGAAAACTTAGAAGTAGACTTACTTGATTGACTGCTTCCTCCTGATTGTTTTCTCACTTCTAACCATTCTTTTAACTGTTGAATTCTCTGCTTTGATGATGCCATATTTCTTTATTATCTTTTATATACTACAATATAAGAACTAATTAGCATAAAAACAACCTTTTTACAGTAAAGTTAAAGCGTGAGTTGTGTTTGTAAAATTAGTTCCGTTATGGTTCCATGATGCTGGGCCTGATCCTAAATTAACAGTTTGACAATATGAATTTTGAATTGCTTCTGCTCCTGTAAGCGGTGAAGATGTATGTGAAGCACAGGTTCCGTTATATGTCCAACTAACTGTTGAAGTATACGTATATGTTCCAATTGCTTGACTTCCTATAGCTGAAAATGCTTTTTCTTGTGGTGAAAATCCATAATAGTTAGAGGTGTGATTTGTCCCTGAAGCACACTTAGTATTTCCTCCTACCCATGCCCTTGGTGCTCCTAAGACGATTGGTGCTACTGATACTGTATAGTTAATTGTCATTGTAGCTGTCAATACTCCGCTTGCTCCAAGAGAATTTGAAGATACTGTCAGGTCACCGGAGTTTATTACTACGTCTCCTATTAATATACTACTATCAACTACGAAAACGTGTTGAAATGCTTCTCCATTATCTAAGTTTAATGCAAATACCTCTTCTCCCTCTGTCTTCTTATCTGCTACTACTGTAAACTCTACTAATGCAGTATTTGATTGGATTGTAAAGCTACCTGTTACTGTATTTTCTTCAAGATCGTCTGCAGTAATACCTGATATACTAAAGGGCACAACAGTATTGTCGGCCACATTAGCAGTTGTTAGTGTAAATCTCACTACTGATCCTTCATCTACGGGAGTTGTTGCAGAGAGACTGTAAGTTGGTATAGGGGTTGTACTAGTATCAATTATTTGAACTGATGCTGATCCTGAAGTATTATCTAAGCTTAAAAGTAAGGTCTCTGTTCCTTCTGTTAGTAAATCCTCTGTTGTTGTTACTGTAAAAGTATCGGAGTTACTATTAACCACAAAACTACCTGTTATTAAATCAACTGAAATGTCTTCTGCTGTAATACCCGTTATGGTGTAAGGTACAGTTGTTCCGTCTGTTAATTCAGTAGTAGTTAAGGTAAATGCTATATTTGCTCCTTCATCAATCGTTGTTGGTGATGCTGAAGCTGTAAAAGTTGCTACAGGTGGTGTAGCTCCTATAAATCTTGCGTAAAATTTATCACCTTGAGTAAATGTATCTCTAGTTACTGTTAATGGGTTATTTGTACTAATTAAAGTTCCTCCGTGTTCAGTATCATACCAACCTTCGAAAGAAGTATAATCAGGGTATGAAAAAGTTCCCAGTATTACAAAAGAAGCGTAATTTTGAAAATCAACAGTTTGTGAGACTGAGCTTGTCGTTGGATCTGTTGCGGTTGGGTAATTAATTTGTACTGTGTTTCCTATTGATCCTGAATTTATTACTTGAAAATACCTTTTATTGGGTTCTAAATAATCACTTGATAAACTAGAGGTCTCAGCATTACATAAACCAGCATCTGTAACCTGTGTTAAGAATGTTGTTACATCATCATCTACAGTAACTAGAACTCCAGAACCTGTTAAGGTGCCTACTGTTACATCTGTAGCTAATAAGTTAGCAGGTATTATAGAGGTATGGTACAGGTTTACTGTAGATATATCTCCACCGGCTGTATTAGCTTTTATTCGTATCGTCTTTGACATATATATAAATAGCTTTGTTTCTTATCCGTCACAGCTTAAACAGTCTTCGCTTGTTCTACTCCCGATATCTCCGTTAATAACTGAATCTGTACGTAGATAGTATAACGTCTTAATTCCTAATTTCCAAGCTTGTTGATGAACTAGGTTAATAAACCTAGGACTATCTGTAGGGTCAAAAGCTAAATTTAACGACTGTGTTTGATCAATATACTTCTGTCTTACTGCTGCTTGTTCAACTAAAGACAGTTGATTAATTTCAGCGAATGTTAAAAAGACCTCTTTATCATCCATCGACATGATATCATCCGGTAAGTTTGCTACTGATCCTCTATCTTTCATAATAGTATCCCAAACTTCTTCAGTATTATGACCTTTATTCTCTAAAAAGTCTACTAACGCAGGGTTCTTTCTAATAAATGTTCCTTTAGCTGAATTAAATGTATAGACGTTTGCTGGAACCGGCTCTATTCCTGCTGATACTCCTCCTGAAATAGTTGAGTTAGAAACTGTTGGTGCAATAGCTAATAAATGGCTATTTCTCATTCCTGTTCCTCTACACCAAACTGGTTCGCCGTATTCATCTGCTAATTTTCTAGATGCTGCTTCTGCTTTAGATCTCATATCAGAAAAGATCTGATGAGTATATGAGGTTGCTGCTATAGAGTTGAATGGAATTCCTTCGTTTTGTAAAAATGTATGCCATCCTAATACTCCTAATCCGATTGCTCTTCCTTTTTTAGCTGAACGTGCTGCTCTAACTAATGATTCTCTTCCAGAGGTCTTTGCTAAAAACTCTTCTAAGACACCATCTAAAAAGTAAATTGAAGTTTCTATTAAATCTGAGTTTTTCCACTCATGGTATTTTGATAAGTTAACAGAAGATAGGCAACATATAAAAGAATGCTCTTCATCTGTAAATAATGTAATTTCTGAGCATATATTAGTCATTGTAACTTCTAAGTTATTACGTACATATGCAGGTGGATTAGCGTTATTAACATTATCTTTAAACATTAGATAAGGTTCACCAGTCTCCATTCTAGATTTAAGTATTTCAACCCATAATTCCATTGCCTCAGGGTCTCTACGCTCTAGCTTCTCCATAAAGATATCATCCACTACAACACATTGATGTAAGTTTAGACACTGTCTGTTAGGGTCTCCTTTTGGTCGTCTAATCTGCATAAACTCCTTAATATCTGGATGATTTATGTCTAGGTTTACTGATGCTGCTCCTCTACGTACTGCTCCTTGATTAGTTGCAATAATAGTAGAGTCATATATTTTAGCCCATGGAATAATACCTTCAGATTGACCTAAGCCCTCTTTACCTATTTTTTCTCCTCTTCCTCTAACTTTTGAAAGTCCAATCCCTACTCCACCTCCAAGAGAGGTCAGTCTCATTAACTCTGCGTTAGTAAGACCGATTCCTCTAATAGAATCCGGCGTATCAATACCGAAACAAGAGATGGGTAGTCCCTTGTCTGTGCCGGTATTAGAAAGCACAGGAGAGGCCAAGTTCAACCAACCTTTCCACATATAGCGGAAAAACTTTCCTGCTAAGTCAGGTCGGTCTAGTCTTTTAGCTACTGTATCAGCAACTCTTTTGTATGCTTTTTTAGGGGTTTCATCTGGTAATAAATAACCTTTTGAAATTGTGGCTATTGAAACTTCATTCATCCACTCAGGATAATCTTTCCCTTTTTCCCATAGGGAAGTATCTACTACTATGCTCATATGTTTTTTTTAAAATGCTGTTGACCAGTCTAAATGACCCTTACTATAATTTGTAACTCTGCTTGCAAAGAAATCTGTTTGTTGTTTTCCTGCTATTACTGCGTCAAACCATTTCATAGTTTTTAATGCCCCTTTATCAATTTCCGAAGAAGGTACTAATGGCTTTAGACCTAAGTCTCCCATTTTAGTATTAACCCTATGTTTTATGAAGTTTTTAAGTTCGTCTTTAGTTAAGTTCTCTAAATCTCCCATTTCGAAAACCTTTTCTATAAATCCAAACTCTAATTCAATAGCTGCTGTAGCTGCTTCTCTAATGTCTGCTTCTAGCTTAGGTGTTTTAAATTCTGGATGCTCTTTCATTAATGTTCTAAATAACCAACATCCGGCTTCTGAGTGTAGTGATTCATCTCTTACAGACCACTCTACTATTTGCCCAATACCTTTTAATTTGTTTCTCATTTTAAATGAAAGTAACACTGCAAAAGAACTAAATAAGTTAACACCTTCTGTAAATGCAGAAAAAATAGCGAGAGAGACAGCTCTTTTGTGCCAATCCGGTTTATCATGAGAGTCGCGGACTTCCATTAATGCTTCTATCTTATTCATAGTAGCTTCATCTTCCATAAATTCAGCAAAATTGTCTAACCCTAATTGCTCATTAAGTAGGGAATAGGCTTCAGCATGAATAGTTTCAAATGCTCCGAAGGTAGTTGCCATTGCTATTACTTCTGGTTTTCTAAACCATGAGGTTACTAAGCTAGTCCAGTAGTCATTTACTACTGTTTCGGTTTGAGCAAATCCTTTAAGTATTCCCCCTATTAGGTTCTTCTCGTGGTCTTTCATATTGGAATTCCAATCTGTTACATCCTGTGCCATTGGAACTTCTGTATGTAACCAATGTGCTTGGTGTTGTTTTAACCAGTAGTCAGCTGCTTGTGGGTATTCAAACGGCTTGTAAACTATTCTTTCATTTAATAAACTCATATATCTTTATATATTTTTGATAATGTTAGATAAAAATGTCCCCACTGCGGAGTTACAAGGGGACTGCCAATAAATAGAATATATATTCATGTTTCGTCCTCTTTTTTTTAACTTTTTTTACACTCCTACTAACTTATTTAACGTATCTCTATCTAAATTAAACTTAGGGCCGTTAGACTCGTCTTCTGAACCATCTCTGATGCCATCGAATTCTATATGCCCATTATTTGTATCCATTTTTATATTATAAGTCATACCATCTTGGCCGTACCTATTTTTCATAACGTGTACTCTTCCAGTACCTAGTACTTTATCTTCTTTTTGTCTAGATAAAGAGATACACACATCGGCTACCATCATCTTGTCATATGATCCAGCTGCTTTATCTCCCTCTATTACAGAATCTTTTGCTCCCATTCTATTAACCTGTGAAGGCGTTAATATAGGTATTTTAAGCTCTTTAGCTAAACCTTTCGTAGCAATAAATACATCGTCAATTTCATCTTTTCTTTCGAATCCTTTTCCTCTACTTGGACCTCTTAAGTAATCAACATAATCTATAATAATCATATCTGGTTTATGGTCCATATCGGCACATTTCTGAACATGAGATTTAATAGTGCTAACAGTAGCTCCTTTAGGTGCATACTCTTTAACAATTAATTTACCTTTTAAACCTTCAACCACTTTTTGAACCTCATCACGATGATCATTAACTTCATCAATAGAGTACCCTGTAAAATAACAGTCAAAGCGTTTACCCACGTAGTCTTCTCCAAGTTCCAAAGTGTAATAGTTGACATTATACCCCATTTTAACAGCATGAGCAGCAATAGCAACCATAGTCCAGCTTTTACCACCTCCTGGATTACCAAATACAATAGCCAGGTCCCCAGGTCCAAATCCTCCCTGTATACCATCATTAAAGATAGGCCAAGGAGTAGGAACAGTAGGACGGTAGTCAGTTCTGTAACGGGTTTCAATATCTTTGTTATATTCATGTCCAATATTTTTATCCATACCAGCTTTCATAGCCTGTTCTACATTAGTTCTAATGCCATCGAAGTCTCCTTCTTTTAACAGGTCTGCTGAAGCTAGTATAGCTTGTTTCATTTCTTGATTTTTACAGAAGGTAGAAAACTCTTCTTGTACGTACTCCATATCATCTTTAGATGCATTATAGGAATTACGTAACTCTTCTTTTAAAGCTACCTTTAATACTTCGTTATCTAGTTTTTGAAGTTCTACTTTAAGAACATCCATAGTAATAACAGTATGGTACGTATCAAAATACCCTGTGATTTCATTTATAATCCACTTGTGTGAATCTGCATCAAAATAACTATCATGTAAAACGTCTCTGACGTTTAATAGGAAGGTCTTATCTGTGAGTAGAGATCCTAATACTTTTAATTGGAACCCTTTTCCATACTCCTGTAGTCTTTTTAATGTCATCTATAACCTTTTATTTGTTAATTTATATACTCTTAATATAGTGATTATTTATCTAACAACCAACTGCTTGATTGTATTTTTCTACCTAAGCCGTCAATTAATTCTATATCGAATTGCTCACATACTTTTCTTTCTGGGATATTTTCGTTATTTTGATCTCCTCCGTTGGCAAATGCAAGTTTCATTGAGCCGTAAAACTTTTCGACCATTAGTCTAAGTGTAGCATTTTGTGTTGAGTCTTCATCTACTGAAATCCAAGCCATATCGACTAAGGTTAATGCTCTAATAATGGATGTCCTTTCTGCTTCGTCTTGGAAAATCTTAGAACCTTTCATTTCTCTCTGTTTATCGTTATTTACGATAACTATAAGTATATCACCTGCTTCTTTTGCTCGTTTAAATAAATCTAAATGTCCTTTATGTAGGGGGTTAAAATACCCGCTAACTATTACTGCTTTTTTCATAACTTTCTGCTATTAGTTTCTTAAATTTTGTTGTTGACCAGCCGTGACTTCTATTTAAGTAGTGGATAGGTATTTTTAGGTCATCACCTGTAAAGGGTTTATCTATATAATCATCACCTAAGAATCTTACATTAAATTCCCCTATTTTAAGTAGGTCGTATAAAGTTTCTTCATAAGTGTAACTAAATACATCACTGACTTGACGTAGAGACATTAACATTTCTCTTCTATCCTCTAAACTTAAAATAGGTTGAAGTTTATGGGGTCTTTCTATTGCTGGGTTTGTATGCAGAAGCACTATGAGGCAATCGCAGTTTTCTTTTGCTTCTTTAAACATCGCAATATACCCTGGATGTATTACGTCAAAATTTCCTGCTATAACTCCTTTTACCATACTATTCTTCATCTTTCCAGATTACCTGCAATATTACTACTAGGGTTATTAAACCTAAAATAACTGCAGTCTTTAAATTAACACCTTGATCCATATGCCAGTATGTAAGTAAAGTAAACGAAAGTATACCTGTTACAAACCCAATAATTCTTGCTGACCATACTAAACCGTTAGAAGCTTCTACAATATAGGTAGTTCCGTAAATATAAGCTAACCCTATAGGTAACCCTACAATAGCTGACATTAAAATAGGATGTTTTTTAATCCACGGTGAAATAAACTGACCATTAGTTTGATACCATGCTAAAGTTTGCCCTGCAAAAAATAATATTGCTCCTAATAATATCTTATCTATTTTCATTTCCTATAACCGTTGTTAACCCTCTGAAGTTCTCTAACCAAGTTTCAGTATTTTTTGTTATACCCTCTATACCGTCAGTTTCTAACATATGTAAAAATGCTCCGGCTTGTAGAATAGGTACCTTACTCCTCATTGTATCTAATATATGAACTTTTTCTTTCTCATCCAACACAGTTGTATGAAGATTCATTAATTGAAAGTTAGTTTCTACCTTATCCCATTCTGTGATAATTTTAGGGAATATTTTCTTTTCGTCCATTCTTTCTTCGCAAACCTTATAAACATAGTCTAAAGTTGTACCTGGTTGATCTACTAACTTAGGAAATTCTTTTAAAATAGTTTTAATCCCTAATCCTTTTACTCCAGCAAGGTTATCTGAGTTATCTCCTAATAATGCTTTTACTGCATTATAGTTTTCAGGTATAACTTGAAGTTCTGCTGCTATGTTATCTGCTGTAAAGGTTTTCTTCTTTACTGGTGCGTACACTTCTACTGTTTTATCTACTAACTGTAAGAAATCTTTATCTGAAGATATTATTGTGCATTTTTTAACTTTAGAAGTTTGAGCTTGTTTTGCTATGTACGCAATTATATCATCTGCTTCTAATTTATCCAGTACCATTTGGTGAACAGGTAAACAGTCTAGATAATCTTGAGTTCTCATCAACTGCCCTATTAGTGCTTTTGTCTCTTCTTCTTTTGTATCGTAGAGCCCCCAGTGTGTTATTCTTGAATTAGCTCTTTGTGCTTTGTAGTTTGAATCTATATTCTGCCGGTTTGCTGATCCTCCCTTTCCATCCCATACTACAATTACCCTAGTTGGGTCAAATATACGTGTAGTGTATGCTAAAGATCGCATAAAACCTACCAGGCCTCCTACATGGGCGCCTGATGGGTTCATAGCTTTGAGAAGTGAAAAACTACGAATTAACATATTCATAGCATCTACAATCAAAATATGATCGTTCAATTCTCGGGGTGGGGTTTCTTTTAAGTTACTTAGTATGTCGTTGTATTGCATCTAGATTCTATTTTTTTTTGTTGGCGGTGAATTAAATATTGATGTAATTGCTTCTTGAGTATTATTACTACCGCAGTAATTTACGCATTGCATTAATTTTCCTTCCTCTACTGTCTTATCCCATTCTCTATCGTATAACTTTTGAACTGTTTTGTCTTTTACAATAGTTTCAAAGTCAGTATAATTTAAATTTAACTTATTACCTAGTTTCAACATCTTTTCTACGTACTGCCTTAGTGCTTCATTTTGTTGATGTCCTAGATTATGTAGTTTTTTTGCTGCATCATACCCTGTTGCTACAAAGCAGCACTTATGTACTTGTCCTGATGCTTCTACGTAGTACTCTTGAGACTGACATAAAGGTACTATTTTTGACTCATTAGCTAGTTCTACTTGTTCTTTTATTAACTCTTTGCTACTAAAGTAAACTTGCTCAAGTGGTGGACCTTTTGTTTTATTTACGGACTCAATTAGGGTAGTATTATGTTTTTTAAGTGTATGGTCGTATACTATTTTTGCTGAATCTTTAATATACGGAGGTTTATAGGCTTTTAAAGTAGTTGGTTTAATCCAATATTCTACTTCCCCGGCACTATTAAGGGCTGCTATTGCAGTAGGGCTTACCCCGTCATCTACATTCAAAGGACGTTTAAAGGCTATAGATGTAAATCCAAAATCTCTAGCTAGGTCCGTTGCTTCTTCAAGTTGGTGTTGGTTATGTTCAAATACCAAGTACTCCCATATAAAGTGAAAACCTGTCTTCCCGTCATTATGGCATGCATATTTTCCTAATACCTCTATATTCTTCTCTAGTTTGTCCCACTTAACATTTCTCCTGTATATATGATTAGTGTCTGAAATACCATCAATACTGAATATAATTTTCCAGTTCTTTCGTCCTTGAGCTAGTTTACCTATTTTATCCCAGTATTTAGCTGCTTTCATGCCTCCGTTAGTATGCATTTGTACTTCTAGCTCATTAAATTGGCTGCAGTACTTGAGTATCTCGTATAGATCCGGGTTTGTTCCGGGATCTCCATGATTACCGCAGAAGTTAATAATCTTAGTTCTACCTAGAATTGAAGGTGGGAAAAACTTTTTAAAATTCTTAAATGAAATATAACCAGGCTCTAATCCCGGAGCTATAACCGGTGAGCTAAATAAAAACCTTGGACAACACGGACATGCTGCGTTACATAGGGTTGATATTTCAGCATGTATGTATTGTATTACCCTTTTCATCTTAATGCCCAATAGAGCTCATTATATTTGTATACGCAACATACCTATCTTGGTCGCTATTGTTATGTCCTTTATGTAGTGTTGAAGATGTATTAATATGTAACACCCCAGTACCTTTTTTAACTGGTGCCTCATATACCGGTACCCACGTATCATCATTACCTAGCCCTCTTTTATTATAATACTTAGTACCTGATCCTTCTGCATTGTCGGCTATATTTACGATTACTGTTCCCATAATAAAGAGGTTATCAACATGTGCGCCATGAGAAGTATTTGGTAATATTTTCCATATATCCATAGAACCATGGCCTGAATGTTTAGCAAGTACTTCTTGGAATTGAGATGTTGGCCATGAATTCCAAAAATCATAGTCTTTTTGTGCTAATAAAAAGTTATATACAGGGTCCATTATACTTTTAAAATTCATTTTAAGCATTTCTTCACCAGTATATAGGTACTTTCCGGGATTGAGTGTTATGGGTAGGTTATAAACTACATCGGCTGATGTCCAGTTAGTGTCTGTACCTGTAGCTCTATCAACTATTTCAGGGATAGTTATACCGGTAATTTCCCATACCGGCATAGCTTTTCTGTCTGTAAATACAGGTCTAAATTTCATTTAATCTAGAATATTAGGAGTAATACGTTCCTCTTCTAGATCTCCTTCTTCTGTTAAATCAAAATCTATTGACCCTACAAGTTTTAACCAGTAGTCTTTATGAGCATCTCTGTATTTATCAATTGCTTTTTTATCATCTTCTATAAAGCCATGTGAAGTCATTACTACTCTGCCTCTTGACTGTACTCCTCCAATGTGGTTTTTTTCTATCTGAATGTTAGTTCTTTTAGCAAATTCTACTTGAAGACCGTTCTTTACAGCTTTAATTTTAGAAGTTCCAGGATTTGTAATATTCCCAAACGTAACTACTAATGTAGCATCATACCACATAGACATTCCTCCTTTATTCTGCAACTTAGGTTGACCCATAGGATGCTCAGGCTTCATAGTCCATACTTTATTAATAGCTACTAACGTATTAGTATACGGTGCATTCTCTTTTCTTGATAATAGAATCTTTTGATTAAGATTATTACCAAATTGAGTAGACATTGCTCCTGCATTCCATTCGTTATTGTTCTTATTAGAACGAACTGATAAGTCGCAAGGAATAGAGCCGATTGAATCCCAGAAAAAACACATATCATAAGGTAAGTTACCTTTTGTTTGTTCATCTATTAAGTCAGCCATATGAACAGCTACTTCTTCAATAGTATTTAATGTACCTCTGTCTGCATATAAGAAGAAACCTTCATAATCAGTTACTACTCCGTTAGCATCTTTTACTTCTGTGAATTCCAAGCCCATTTCTTTAGCATGTTCCCATGACCATTTCATCTCTGAAATAATAAATACAGGAAGTACACCTTGCTTTTGAGCATTTACTGCTGCTTCTAGTAGTGCAGTAGTTTTACCTGTATCACTATGACCTCTTAATAGAGTAATATGCCCAGTTGGGATACCCGGTAAAGATGTTATTTCTTGAAATGCTTTTGAAAGAGGAATCCATCCCTGTTCTTTAAATTTTACTGATGCGTTAGCAAAGCCTTTTTTCTTTTTAAAGTTACCTAAATTGAAGTTACTCTTAACAGCTTTTTTAGCTTTGTCTAGTGTTTCTTGTTTTTTTGCCATATCTAATTTTATATAATATAATATAATGATTTTTGTTCGTAGTACAAACTATATAAGGGTATTTTTTACCTCGTAAAGATCGTGAAAATTATGAACAACATTAGGTAATTCTTTTACCTTATTTAACTCTTCAATAAACTCATTAAATTGAGGATGTTGTTTATTGAATACTTCTTTTTTAATAAAACTTTCTTTGTCGTATGTTCCCCAGTTTATAACTCGATTAAATTTAACTTCCCATTTAGTAGGAGTTTCTCTTTTATCAAAATAACTTTTTATTAACTCATAATAATCTTTCATCTCCCTATAGTTACTATCTTGAGTAACAAAAGAAAAACAGTACCACTTCATAGTAGGTATCTGAGTGATAAATTCTAATCTTTCTAAAATATTATCCCATTTTCCTCCTATACGGGTTTCGTTTTCATAGGTATGTTTAGTAGCTGCATCAATTGATATTTCACATGAATTAGCAAACTTATGTATACTCTTCATTCTATCCCATAACTCTTTGGTCCATAAACTACCGTTAGTATGTAAATGCATACTCTCTAACTTTTTATATTTATCTACCGGTAAGTCAATCATAAACTTTCTGAATGAGTTACTAAAAAATGGATCTGCTGAACCGCTTAAGTAAAGTCTCTTTACAAATGGAGCTAACTCTTCATTTACCTCTTTTAACTTCTTCTCTACTAGTTTTCTGTCCTCCCCTTTGTACATTATAAAATCTAACCTACAGGTAGGGCAAGCGTAGTTGCAACTTCTATCAAATGCAAAATTTACCGTATGAGGCCCGGGCTCACTCCTTAATAACTTTATATTTTTATCAGTCTTAGGAATAAACCTTGCAGAAATCTTATTATTTTTCAACTCAGCTAAATACGGGCATTGTAATTCGTCACATTTAGAGTATGAACCGTCTAGTATGGTTTCTCTTACTTCTTCTGCTTTTTCTGATCTAAAATTACCTTTAATTCCTAATCCTTGTTCTATATCTACAGGCAACCATGAAGGACAACATAACCACTGGTCTTTGTCGTGTACTTCTGTATACCTAAAAGGTGCCGTACAAATATAGTCGGATTTATTGATCATAAAACATAAAAAAAGGCCGCCGAAGCGGCCTGATTACTTACTCATTGAACAAGTCGTCAAACTTGCTAACTGTATCCTTATTTCCTGCTGCTGCAGTTTCTAATGTGAAAGGTTCTGCTGCTGCTGGTGCTGTTGGAGTACTAGTAGCTGGTGCTTCTGCGTCTCCTGAGCCTGGGTTAAGGTAATTTTGAAGTTGTTTCTTA
>MEHZ011195623.1_pt1 | contig 13128 bp, 9 predicted proteins | sample 897221 | NCBI WGS metagenome assembly MEHZ01 (sample SAMN05514161, study PRJNA337945) | marine metagenome | isolation source: marine surface water | place: Arctic Ocean | collected 2007-12-13 | reverse complement strand
CTATCCCAATGACAGTCAATGGCGAGGGTATTGATTTGCTGATCTAAAATGCTGAGACCCGCTTGGTTGATGCGGTTGACTCGGGCAAAGTTTGCTTTTTCATGCGCCTTAAAAACCCCGGGAAAATGACTGACACCCACCGTGAAGCCGGAGTTACGACCAGATGCACCCTGGCCGACCAGGCGCGCATCAAGAAGTAAAATTTCATTATTGGGATGGAGTTCGGCTAAACGCCGAGAGCAGGCCAGACCGGTTAGGCCCGCACCGACGACAACCCAGGGAACTCGAACAGTTCCCTTGATCGATTTACATGCTTGTCGTGCTGGTAAAAGCTCACTCCAACCATGCTGGTCAGTAGGGAAGTCTCTCGATGACAGTGTCATGGTTTACCTATCCCTAAGGATTTACTGCTTCGGCAGCCTGAGCGGCCATTAGAGCGGCAACCTCGGCTTCCAGCGCGGCACCATCATGCGCTTGCTTAATAACATAGGCACGCACTGCCTCAGCATCGGCTGGACTGAGCACATCGGCAAAAGATACCATACCATTATCTGCTAGGGCTCCGCCACGCACTATGGCTTGCCATGCTTCCGCACTTGCTGAAATAGATGACCAGCGTAAGTCAGGTAATACGCCAGAGCTTATCGCCAGAGGGCCGTGACAAACACGGCAGTTAAAGTGGTATTGCTCAAAGCCGAGTTGAATCATCTCTGCATCACCAAATCTGTCTGCTTTAGGGGTGCGTGGTGCCATAACCAAATTTGGATCTGGAATCGTTCCTGTCGCGCCTAACTTAAAGGTTACTACTTTGCCAACAATAGGGGGGACAGGTTGATCATAAGCTGATCCGCCAGCTAGAGCATAGGCAGAGCCCCAGCCGGTGGTTATAGTCACGTATTGGTCGCCATCAATTTGGTAGGTTCCGGGACCTGAGGCCGCACCGGATTTAACATTTTGGTACCACAACTTCTCACCCGTTGCGGCATTATAGGCGGCAAACTCTCCCTCTAAACGCCCTTGAAAGACCAGTCCGCCTGCGGTAGAAAGAACGCCACCATTCCAAGCATTACTATGCTCTACACTCCAGCGCGCGCTCTGGGTAATAGGATCCCAAGCAATCAGGCGTCCTTTGAGCGTGGCTCTAAGGGCCATGGCCGTAGCAAGGTCAAGATCCATCGGTAAACCTGCCGCGAGGTTTGTACCGGTATTCCAGCTCTGAGATCGCGCTTCAAATAGAAGGTCACTCGCATAAAAATCAGGCACTTCTTGTGCAGGTATGTAGGCAAGGTTTAGTTCTGGGTTAAACGCCATTGGCTGCCAATTGTGCGCGCCCAAAGGACCCGGGTTCTGCATAAACGGAGTTTCACCATAACGCGCCTGTGGGTTTTCTATAGGACGTCCATCGGCATCTAAGCCCTCCGCCCAGTTTTGAGGCACAAAGGATTCGCCAGAAATGAACTCGCCGGTGGCAGCGTCTAAGAGGTAATAAAAACCATTCTTGGGTGCTTGCATGGCAACTCGTCGAGTGGCGCCATCTGTACCGATTGGCAGATCGGCCAAAATAATAGTTTGGGTGGCTGTGTAGTCCCAGTTGTCACCAGGAGTCGTTTGAAAGTGCCACTTATAGGCACCCGTTTCAGCGTCGACGGCAACAATGGAGGATAAGAATAAATTATCGCCTTTACCGGTATCTCGAATATCACGGTTCCATGGTGAGCCGTTTCCAACACCAAAAATGACACTATCATTCACGTCATCATAGATAATTGAATCCCAAACAGTACCGCCACCGCCGTCGGTGGTCCAGGCACCTTCATCGCCCCAGGTTAGGTTGCCAATGTCTTTAAGCGCGCTATCAGAGATCGCGCCATCAGGCTGTTTATTGGAGTTTGGTACGGTATAAAAGCGCCATACCAGATCACCTGTTGCCGCAGAATATGCAGATACATAGCCTCTGACACCCAGTTCTGCGCCACCGTTACCAATCAGTACGTTACCTTTAACGACACGTGGCGCTCCGGTTATGGTGTATGGCTTAGACTGGTCAACGGTAACTGTGCTCCAAACCCTTTCGCCGGTGGCAGCATTTAAAGCTTCAAGTCGTCCATCAATAACACCGACATAAACATTGCCCTTCCATACCGCTACTCCGCGATTGACCACATCACAACAGGCTTTAGCGCCGACCGCCCGATCAACGTTAGGGTTATAAACCCAGAGTTCACTTCCGGTTTTTGCGTCAAGGGCATAAACCACCGACCAGGCAGAAGTTACGTACATAACACCATCGACTACAATCGGAGTGGACTCAACACCACGCTCTGTGGCTAGATCATAGGTCCAAGCGACACCTAGTTCACTGACGTTGGAGGTGTCGATTTGTTTCAGACCAGAGTGACGTTGTTCATCATAGGTACCGCCATAGGTGAGCCATTCTTCAGGGGTTGCAGCGGCATTAAGTAATCGCTGCGAATCAATGTCGGCAAATTTTGCTGGGTCACTACCGCAGGCCGTCAGTAGTAAAGTGGACAATAAATAAGTTGCCAAAGTAAAGAATTTCATTGAACTCATGGTTAATACCCTCTTTATTTTCTAATTATTTTAACGAAGTATACACCGGAAATTACCCACAAAACGATAGGGATAATATTGTTATTTTATAGGCATCTTACTATCCGAAAAAACTTGTCTGGCCCATTCAAGCGAAAACAAAAAGGAGGACGGTAGCCTCCTTTTTGTTTCTTATCAAATCGCTACTATCAGTGTTCGGTAGCAGCCTTAGCACCACTGGGAATACGTATATTGTCGACCAACTCTTCTACAGACTGCGGAGGCTTAGCCGTTACGCGACTTACGCTGATGGCAATAGCAAAGTTTAGTAGCATCCCTATGGTGCCAATGCCCTCTGGTGAAATACCCCATAACCAATGTTCAGTATTGTTGAGTTCAGGCGCGACAAATTTAAAGTAAGCAATGTAGGTGAAGGTAAACACCAGACCAACTAACATACCTGCTATAGCACCTTCTTTGTTGGCGCGTTTTGAGAAGATACCTAATAGCAGAGCCGGGAACAGGGAAGCTGCGGCAAGGCCAAAGGCAAATGCGACCACTTGGGCGACAAACGCCGGTGGGTAAATACCAAACAACCCCGCAATGCAGACTGCCACAGCCGCCGCCATTCGAGCATATAGCAGTTCTTGTTTTTCAGTTATTTTTGGTAACAGCGTTTTCTTTAGCAGATCATGAGAGATTGCACTGGAGATGACCAATAATAAGCCCGCCGCAGTAGAGAGCGCGGCAGCTACCCCGCCAGCGGCTACCAGGGCGATGACCCAGCCGGGAAGGCCGGCAATTTCGGGGTTAGCAAGGACCATAATGTCTCGATCGATATACACTTCATTGGTCGATTCGGTGGGCTGATTACTCAAAAGTCGCTCACCATGCACGCCAGTGTTACCGTCAAATGATGGTTTAATCGGCGATAAGGCGGCGCCTGCGCCATACTGCATAATGCCGTCATTATTTTTATCTTGCCAAGCAATCAGACCGGTGGACTCCCAGTTGCCAAACCACTCTGGGGCATCCGCGTAGGCAGTATTGTGCACAGTGTCAACCAAGTTTAGTCGTGCAAAGGAAGCCACGGCCGGTGCGGTGGTATAAAGGATCGCGATAAATGCCAATGCATAGCCGGCGGAGAGGCGTGCATCTGAGACCTTGGGTACGGTAAAGAAACGAACCAACACATGGGGTAGTCCCGCTGTACCGAACATGAGTGCTGCGGTGATTGCAAATACGTCGATAGTTGACTTGCTACCTTCGGTGTACGCACTAAAGCCTAAATCTAATAGCACACCATCCAGTTTTTGTAACACCGAAAGTCCCGAACCATCATTGACCTCAGAACCAAATCCCAACTGTGGGATAGGGTTGTCGGTGATCATTATGGAGATAAAAATAGCGGGTACCATGTAGGCAAAAATCAATACGCAGTATTGGGCAACCTGCGTGTAGGTGATGCCTTTCATACCACCAAGTACTGAGTACATAAATACCACGGCCATACCGATAATAACGCCAGTGCTAACCTCTACCTCGAGAAAGCGCGAGAATACGATGCCCACCCCACGCATTTGGCCAGCGACATAGGTAAAAGAAACAAAAATCAAACAGATGACTGCAACAATGCGGGCCGTCTGAGAATAATAGCGTTCACCGATGAAATCAGGCACGGTAAAACGTCCAAACTTGCGCAGGTAAGGCGCTAGTAACAAGGCTAAAAGCACATAGCCGCCGGTCCAGCCGAGCAGGTACACAGAGCCATCTCGGCCAATAAAAGAAATAATGCCAGCCATAGAGATAAATGATGCCGCGCTCATCCAGTCAGCGGCGGTCGCCATGCCATTGACCAAGGGATGCACACCGCCACCGGCAACGTAAAAGTCCTTGGTTGAGCTTGCTCGAGACCAGATAGCGATTCCAACGTAGAGCGCAAAGGATAACCCAACAAATAGATAAGTTAGCATTTGCGTACTCATGATTGAGACTCCTGATCTGCGTCATTCTCATCACCAACGCCAAACTGGCGATCTAGCAGTTTCATCTGTCGAGCGTAGACGAAGATAAGCGCCACAAAAACATAAATGGCGCCTTGCTGCGCAAACCAAAAACCAAGTTTGAAGCCGAACACTGAAAATTGATCGAGCCAATCGGCTAGAATAATGCCGCAGCCGAAAGATACCGTGAACCAGACCACTAGAAGCTTGGCGAGGAGTTTTAAATTAGCTTTCCAGTAGTTTTTTTGATTGTCGATCTGGCTGACATCGCTGGCTTGCTTAGTGTGTTCGTCGCTGTTCATCCTAGCTCCTCATTCGTTTGCAATAATACCGGTGCCTTAAAAACTTTTCTTATGTATCTCTCAGTGTATCGGTGATAAGCCGAAATTCTAACGGATTACAGTGTTTATGTTGGATATAAATCCTTGAGTCCATGTCCGGCGCTTTTAGCCTGATTAGTTCCTCGACTAAAAGTGGATTGCTTTCTTAAGTGACGCAGTAATTGGTCAATATCTAGCGCCTCGGAATCACCCGTAATACCTTGATACAGTTGTCGATCAAGCTGTTCAAATTGTTGCTGAATAGCCGTATCTTGCAAGCTTACAGCAAGCGCTTTCAAGGTGTTTGGAGGCCGCTCAGAAAATAATGTTTTACCCCAAATTAAAATAGCATCACGCATGGCCATATAGTCATCATTTTTGGCAGCATCCTCTATAGCTTTCAGCTGCTGTTTTAGCGTCAGTAGGGCAGAGTGCTCTGGCTTCGATGTTATTTGAGTTTTATCTCTGGGCCCTTGATTCTTTTGTCTCATCAACAAAGCCACAATAACTACAATAAGTAGCGCATTAAGCGCTAGAGAAATGGTTTTCAACGCTGAAGGTTCTGGCTCGGTCGCAATACTGCTGCCGGCGACACTAGGGTTATTAGAAATTGCTTTCAGACCTATTAGATTGGTCTGGTCATCGACTGAGCTTGTGCTAGGTAAAACCTGAATAGTCGTTGCAGGCAGGCGAGAGATCTGCTGTTGTTGTTGGTTAATATCCCACCAGCGCAATTCAATAGCAGGAAGCGTTATTTCTCCGGGTTGATTTGGGACCAGCGCCAAAGATTCAACTCTTATTGAGTTCAAACCGTCACTAGAGAGCGTTTGACTAAGCTGAGGCTGGTCGGGATAAATACGATAATCTTGACTCTGCGGGACTTCTAAGGGGGTAATCTGAGCGCTACTTAAACCTTTAGCCGTTATGGTGATGGTGCGAGTGATAGGCTCACCAACGGTGGCATTCTCCAGATCACCACTCCATCGTTGCTCAAGCTTGACCTCACTGCTGGGCATCCAGCCGCTCGCATCAGCTTGTGCGGGCTGTGCTAACACGTCTACGGTTATGGCTTCGGTGTCTCTAAAGACTTGGTTGCCACGGTTATTGAATACGCCAAATTGACTGCGGCTGTTGACCTCATAGGCACCAAAGCGCAGTTTTGGGACATCTACGGTGCCAACACTCTTGGGCAGTACAGCGTACTTAACTTCTAGTACCAAATAGTTTCTGCCATTGAGAACTTTTTGATAGGTTGTATCACCAAGGCGGTGAAGTATGACGTTATTTATTTTTAGTTCTGAAAGACTGTAGTCGCGCAAATTGATCGAGGTGTAGAGCCTATGGGTCAGGATGATTTGTTGATTAACATAGACTGTTTCACGGTCAACCAAAGTTTCGGTATAAATGGGTTGGCTACCCGGATTCGCAGCTGTTGGATTGGCCGGAGCTGCCCGAACTCGCAATTCTACGGCATTACTGACGTCACCTTTAAAACTGATCGATGGAATTAGCAACATACCCGCTCTTTTCGGCCGTAATTGTAGGGTCCAAGCGGTAAATGATTCAGTCTTGCCGTTACTTCTGGAATAGCTTTGTTGCCGGTTGTTAGACAGAATCTCAAAGTCGGTTGCTAGGCCGGCGAAGTCAGGCTCACCAGTAAGGACTTGACCGTCATAGCGGATTTCTAGGCTTAGTGTTTCGTTAGTATCCAGCACGGAACGGTCGACCTTGGTACTTAGCTCTGCCCAACTGAGTGCGGGAGACAGACTTAAAATAAGGCTAATGAGTAAAGTAGCGTTTTTGAAATACAAATTCATTTACCAGCGCTCTTGATTGTTGGGTGGTTTGCGTTGTCGATTTTGTTGCCGAGACTGATAGCGAAACTTTGCCCGCAGCAGGCCGCCCGGATCGTCAGGAATACGGCGAAGCATCTTTTCGATATCTTGTTGTTCTTGTTTTTCCTCATCGCTTAACTCGTCCAGTGCAGCCTCTGCTGCAGCTTCTTCAGCGTCTTTTTCCGCCTGTTCTAGTGCCTTCTCATCAGCTGTTTTTTCTTGCTCAGACTTTTCTGAATCAGGCTTTCCCTTCTCCTCTTTGTCTTGTTGTGACTGATCTTGACTCTGCGAATCTTGGTTCTTTTGTTCTTGATCCTGACCCGATGAATCCTGATTTTGCTGTTCTTGGTCCTGCTGTTCTTGATCTTGATCCTGGCTCTGCTGATTTTGTTGATCTTGATCTTGATCCTGTTGCTGATCTTTGAGTTGTTCTACTAATGCACGGTTAGCAATGGCATCTTGCATATCCGGATCTAAACTCAAGGCCCTATCATAAGCATCAATAGCCCCTTGCAGATCACCATCTTGGGCCAATGCATTACCGCGGTTATAGTGTCCCTGCGCGGTGTCATTATTTAAAAAACTAGTGGTTGCTTGCTCAAAATCACCTGCTTTGTAGGCAGCACTGCCACGCCACATTGGATCTTCGAAGAGATCCTGAGCAGTCTCATAATCCCCGCGACTTAGAGCCTCTGCTGCCCGTTGGTTGGGGGTTTTCCACAAATCTTTCCATTCAAATGCTTGTGCAGGTTGGGTGTTAAATGCCAAGGGGAGTAAAAGTACGGCGACTAGGGTGCCTTTGCGAAAGCTTAACAATACAACGGGTAGCAAAAGTAACACCAACCAAAAGCCTTGGTCGTCCCAAAGGTCAAAAGACCGATCAGTCTCACGGGTGTTATCGGGGAAGATGGAGTCCATAGCGATTAACAGTGCGTCGACATCACTATCATCGGCACTCAGCGTCTGATAGATACCGCCGTTGCTAGCGGCTAGTTGTTGTAGTGCGGTGACGTTTAGTTTTGCAACCACCATATTACCATTGGCTTGTTTTGCAAAGCCTCCAGCACCGGTAGGGATGGGCGCACCCTGCGGAGTGCCAACGCCGAGAATCGACAGACGGAAGTCTCCCTGCTGTGAAATAATGGGTGTGAGTTCGCTCAGTGCGGATCTATGAATACCATCACTAATTAATAAGATATCCGCCTGCTGATAACCACCAGTGACGGCTAGATCAACCGCGCTGGCCAGCGCCTCTTCAACATTACTGCCATATTCAGGTAATAAACTTGGCGCCAGCACGGGCACTATACTGACTATAGTATTACTGTCTTCAGTTAGCGGTGAAACAGTATGTGCATCACCACCGTAGACGATTAAACCAGCCACTCCCTCTGTTCGTCGCGTTAAAACATCAATGAGTTTATAGCGAGCACGCACCAGACGGCTGGGCGAAATATCTTCGGCTAGCATAGATGGTGACAAATCGAGCACTACTACTAGGGCTGCATCCTGCTTGTAAACTGGTTGGGGTAGTTGTTGCCAGGTTGGACCGGCCAGACTCAGGCAGCAGATGATCCATGCCAAAATAACAATACTCAACAACCAAGTACTACTGAGGGCTTTTTTACTCTCAGAGCCTTGCATTAAGAAAGGTAGAAGTTCCGGGTTGATGATATTTTCCCAGCTACCGGCGCTGCGTTTGCGCCAGCTATAAAAAGCCACCACAGCAGCCACAGGAAGAAAGCCCGCGAACCACCAGGGTCGCAGAAAGTGAAAGTTATTACTCAGCTCAATTAGATTCTCAAACATAGGGTTAACGCGTTTCCCCCCTGCGACGATTAGCAGCAAAAATAATCAGGCTTAGCGAGAAGGCCGCGCCGAGAGGCCAATGAAATAAAGTGGCTACTGGACGTATTGTTTCTGCATCCTGTTCAATAGGCTCCAATTTGTTGAGCTGCTCATATATTGACGCCAATTCTTGTGGGTCGCGCGCTCGGAAATATTGGCCACCGGTAGTTCGGGCAATTTTGATGAGAGTTTGCTCATCTAAGTCTGCGCTGGGATTGACCGTGGTGCGACCAAACAAACCGCGCTGCTCTTGGCGCTCTGCGCCTATCCCTATGGTATAGATTTTAACTTTGGCACGTCGAGCAAGGTCAGCCGCTTCATCAGGTTGGAGAGCGCCAGCGTTATTAGAGCCGTCTGTGAGTAGAATTAATATACGGTGATCTGCAGGGCGATCTTGCAGCCGTTTTACGGACAGGCCAATGGCATCGCCTATTGCCGTACCGTTGCCAGCAAAGCCAATCTGCGCTTCAAGTAAAAGCGTTTGCATAGTTGCTCGGTCAAAGGTCAGAGGTGTTTGCAGGTAGGCCTTTTCGCCAAACAGAACCAGACCTAATCGATCTCCAGCCCGTTCTACAACAAAATCGCCCACCACTGCTTTGACGGCTACCAGACGATCAACTGCTTGACCACGAATGACCATATCTTTGCGTTCCATGCTGCCAGAGATATCTACTGCAATGAGGATGTCACGACCCGCGGTGGGCAGTGCTACGGGCTCTCCAATATAAACGGGCCGTGCAATTGCCAGTAGCACACTGACCCAACACAGCGTTAATAAGGTCATTAACAGCCGGTTACGCCAGGTGGTCATGGTTAGTGATGCCGGTTCAACCGCGGCGGCGGCTGCGAGCATGGGTGCGCGCAGAGCTCGGATATGGATCTCTGCCGGTTTTCGCAACCAGCGGTAAATGAAGGGCAGAGGTGCTAGGGCTAACGCCCATGGCCAAATAAGGCTCAACATGGTGTCATAGCCTCCAATTTACTCTGTGAATGATGCTTTTTGATCCAGATCGCCGCGCTGACCAGCAACTTTTCAAGAAGCTCATTACTGTTTTGTACGGTAGCGTCTTTCCCATAGAGTATGGAATTTAAGTCAGCCGGTAAGTCTTCAAAAATAGGAACATTACAGCTAAGTTGCAAAAATTCGACAAAGCGAGTGATGTCGCGACTACTAACGTTCTTTTCTGGATAGGCGCTATTGATTGTCTGCTTAAGAATTTCAAACACCAACACCAATTTTTGATTAGACGTGAAGTCTGGTTGAGTGGTGATTTGCCCCAGTTTGAGTGCGGCCTGACGACGATAAAGATTGGCTCGGTAGCGTTTGATCAGTTGCAACCCAGCCCATCCAAAAATACCCGTAGCCAAGATAATTAACACCCACCAGCCCGGTGCTAGTGGCCACCAAGAAATGGGTTCAGGTAATTGAATGTCGCGAAGTTGCGCTAGGGAATCGGCTTGCATCATTAACGACTTCTTCGACTACTGCGTCTTTTGCCATAGGCACGTCGCAGTACATTAATAACGCTATCATCGGTGTTAAATGGCAGTAGGCCTGCAGACAGTTTTTCACTCATTTTACGCAAGCGCATACTGCGGTCGACGAATGCTTGCTGAAAGCGCTCACGCAATTGGGAGTTGCTCGTGTCAAGTAGCGTTTGATGCAGACCATCACTAACTGCATATAGCGACGGTGGCGGCAGTTGTTTTTCAATATCGTCAAACACATGACAGAAATTGAGGTTAGCGTGGCGTGCCAGTTCAAATAGATGACGCTCGCAGTCGTCGTTTAGGTCGTGAAAATCACTGACGATAAACAGGGTGCTGCCGGGGAGTACAAAACGCCGAGATTCCTCAAGAATCTCGGCAAGACTGTAGCGGTCAGTATCCGATTTATCACTGTCTTTCAGATGGAGTAATTTGACGCTGTAGTCCTGTAGGCCATGAATAAACTTCAGGACAGCGTGGTGGCTGCGTCGAGGTTTGACGTCCATTTGTTCTTGCTGTCCAAAGATTAAGCCGCCGGCTCGATCATTCGCGGACAATCCGGCCCAGGCTAGGGCTGCAGATATCTCGCAGGCGACCACTGATTTTAAACGTTGACTGCCGAAGAACATCGGACTACGTAGATCGCTAATCACCAAAATAGGCCGTTCTCGCTCTTCGCTAAATATTTTAGTGTGAGGTACTTGGGTTCTTGCCGTTACGCGCCAGTCGATACTGCGAACATCGTCACCAGGTTGGTAAATACGTACTTGATCAAAGTCCATGCCACGACCACGGAAGCGAGATTTATGACCGCCCGCCAGCATTTGCCGTGCCTGTACCTTGGGGAATCCGGTTAACTCACGAGCACCATAACGCAGCTTCACCATATCGTGGAGACTGGCGATGGCGGGATGATGTTGATGTTCGTCTATCACTGTCATTACGGTTGCTTCACTAGGCGGACGGCACAGTGTCCAAGAGTTTGTCGATTACTTGATTGGCGGTTATGCCGCTGGCCTCAGCCTCAAAACTCAATATTAAGCGGTGGCGTAATACATCATGGGCAATAGCGCGAATATCGTCGGGTGTCACGAAGTCTCGACCTTCCATCCAGGCCAGCGCCCGACTGCAGCTATCCAGTGCAATGGTTGCTCTAGGGCTGGCGCCATAATCCAGCCATTGGGCGAGTTCGCCACCATATGACTCAGAGTTACGTGTGGCTAAAATAAGTTGTACTAAATACTCTTCCACCGCCTCGGACATATGTACATGGCTAATCTCCTGTCTCGCAGCAAGTAGAACTTTTTGACTTAAAGGCGTAATTGGACTTCCAGGCTCGTTACGAGCTTCTTGCCGAGATAGAGCTAGAATAGCCCGCTCAGTTTCAGGTGCCGGATAGTCAACCATAATGTGCATTAGAAAACGATCCATTTGCGCCTCGGGCAATGGATAGGTACCTTCTTGCTCAATTGGGTTTTGGGTCGCCATTACCAAAAATAATTCGGGTAGTGGGTAGGTGTTTTGGCCGACTGAAATTTGGCGTTCTGCCATGGCCTCTAGGAGTGCTGATTGTACTTTGGCCGGTGCGCGATTGATTTCATCAGCAAGCACCAAGTTATGGAACAACGGCCCAGCTTGGAATTCAAAGGTACCTTCTTGGGGGCGGTAAATGTCACTGCCAGTAATATCTGCCGGCAACAGGTCGGGTGTAAACTGGACGCGGTGAAAGTCAGCCTCAAGCCCTTCAGAGAGCGTCTTGATGGCTTTGGTTTTTGCCAGGCCGGGCGCGCCTTCAACCAAAAGATGGCCGTCCGCGAGTAGCGCAATCATAAGGCGCTCAATAAGATGTTCTTGACCGACAATTCTGCCGCCTAGCCACTGTCTGAGTTGTTCGATATCTTGTTGCAAGGGCTACCTCTATCTATGGTTGTGACTTATTTCTTCGGGGTGTGATTCTAGTATCTTCAGTTACAACACACAAACTCTGTTTTGATGGTTTAAACTATTTTGTAATGGGACCATAAAATTGCGCGGAAACAGTTGAAAAAACAACAATAGTTTTACACAGTAGCGCAGCAATTTGTTACCTTAGATTAAAAGCACACTGTGTGCTTAATTTACAGACTTTAAAAACACGAAAAGGTTGCAAATTCTTCTCATGGATGTAAAAAAAGATGACCGTCGTCAAGATTTAATTGAATCATTGGCTGGGATTGCCAAGAAGAAAATCAATAAGTCTCAACAAGCACATTTCAATAACTTTACGGCGAATGCCATCCATTTTTATCCCGATGCGGACTATTTGAAACGACCGTCCGAGGATATATTTTGGAATATCTGGGGTTTATATCTTTTCGCCGAGCAGCCCTTTATCGATGCTGCGGAAAAGACAGCGAAGGTTAGAGTGTTCAACCCATCGGTACAAACAGATGGCTGGTCCAGTCAATACTCCACTATTTACGTTAATCTGCGCGATATGCCATTTCTGGTTGATTCTTTGCGTATGGCGCTTAATCGTCGTGGATTAAATATCTTCACACTACAAAGCAACCCGGTATGGGTGGTACGCGATGCCGCAACAGCAGTAAAGGAGATTTCTTCAGCTTTTGTGCAGGGCGCAGAAAAAGAAGCTTTAATGACGATTGAAGTAGACTTATTGTCGAATAGAGAGATGGAAGAGTTACAAAGAGAGCTGCTGCTAGTGCTCGATGATGTCTGTGTTGTTGTTGATAGTTACGCTGTCATGCGCCTGCGCGTTGAGCAGTTAATTGAAGAGTTAAAACAAAATGCGCCCAAGGTAGAACAACTTGAGGAATCCTTGGCTTTTTTGCAATGGATTCATGACGGTTACTTTGTGTTTACCGGTTGCGCTGAATTTGAGTTAAAAGTCGATAGCGATAAAGCATATCTGCAGGAAGTAGCAAATAGCGCTTGCGGTGTGCTGCAAAAGTATCGCGGTGACCTGCGTCAGGAATCGGTCGATCAACTCAGTGACGGTGTCAAGGCTCTGTATGACGATGAGCAGATATTGATCGCGACAAAATCATCTAAACGCTCTCGAGTACATCGCGATGTCTACTCTGA
>MEHZ011631642.1_pt1 | contig 13133 bp, 10 predicted proteins | sample 897221 | NCBI WGS metagenome assembly MEHZ01 (sample SAMN05514161, study PRJNA337945) | marine metagenome | isolation source: marine surface water | place: Arctic Ocean | collected 2007-12-13 | reverse complement strand
TCAAAGGAGACCAAATTTATAAAACTCTATATGAAAGATGCTAGCTCAGGAGCTTCTCATAACAGTATTGATGCTGCCAAAAATCAATTTGGTCAATTTGAATCTAACGGTGAACAGGCAATTATCGCAATTGCCCTAGACGACTTGATTAACTTTTTTAAGATGCCACTACCGGATCATATAAAGCTTGATGTAGATGGCAAGGAACCTGAAATCCTAGAAGGCGCTCCTGAAGTTTTAAAACAGGTGAAATCACTTCTGGTGGAAGTGGAAGGTAAAAATTTAACTGAGAATCTTTCTAGAATAGAACTAAGCTTAAATAAAGCTGGATTAAAAGAAGATACTTCTTGGCGAGATAAAGGGTCAGGAAGAAACAGACTTTTTATTAGAGGCGCAATCTCGAAATGGCTATGTCAGAAGAAAATGCGCTAGACAAAGATCCTATTATTCTTGTTGATGGTTCTTCTTATCTTTATAGGGCATATCATGCACTGCCTCCTCTCATCACCAGTTCAAATCAGCCCACGGGAGCAATCAAAGGTGTTGTGAGCATGATAAAAAGAATTCTCATAGACCATCCCAATAGCCCTGTAGCGGTGATTTTTGATGCAAAAGGGAAAAATTTTAGGCATGAGATGTATCCAGATTACAAAGCCAACAGACCCCCAATGCCAAAAGATTTAGTTGAGCAAATTGAACCAATCCATAAAATTATTAAACTGCTGGGGATTCAGCTTATATCGATTCCGGGTGTTGAAGCAGATGATGTTATTGGTACCTTGGCCGATCAGGCTACTGAAAAGAATCTTGATACAGTCATATCAACTGGCGACAAAGACATGACCCAGCTGGTATCTAAGAATGTCAAAGTTGTAAATACCATGAGTGGCGAGCTTTTAGATAAAAAAGGAGTGACCAAAAAGTTTGGCGTCCCTCCTAGTCTTATAGTTGATTATCTTGCCTTAATTGGAGATACGTCAGACAACGTTCCAGGGGTTGAAAAAGTTGGACCGAAGACTGCTGTTAAATGGCTAACTGAATACAGTGATCTTGAGGGAATAGTAAAAAATGCCGAAAGTATAGGCGGAAAAGTTGGAGAATATCTCAGAGCTGGATTGGAACAGCTTTCTCTTTCTAAAGATTTGGTCACCATTAAAAGAGACGTTCATTTGGATGTAACAATCGAAGGGCTCGCCGTTCAAGCTCCAGATAAAAAAAGTTTAGAAGAAATTTATAAAAAACTGGAGTTCAACAGTTGGCTAAATGAAAAAACTTCAGCTCCGGTTAAGATTGAACCAAAAGTAAAAAGCAACTATGAATTGGTTCTAACAGAAAAAGAATTGGATAAGTGGGTTTCCAAAGGACTAAAGGCTGAAACACTGGCTATAGATACCGAAACAACAGGACTTGAATACATGGATGTTGAGTTGGTGGGTATTTCTATGTCGGTAAAACCAGGGGAAGCAGCGTATATTCCATTTGGACATAAGGCTGAAGAAACAATTGAGCAACTTCCAAAAGAAAAAGTGCTTGAAAAACTAAGGCCCCTTCTTGAATCCAACAAAAAAAATATAATTGGTCAAAACATAAAATTTGATAGGAATATCCTTGCTCAAAATGGAGTGAATCTTGGTGAAATAAAACAAGACACCATGTTGATGAGTTACGTTATAGATGCTTCAGCTACAAGGCATAACATGGACGCTTTAGCTAAATTTTACTTGAATCATAAAACAACCACCTTTGAAGAAGTTGCGGGCAAAGGGGTAAAACAGATTTCTTTTGATCAAGTCCCGTTATCTGAAGCAGCAGATTATGCTTCTGAAGATGCCGATATCACGCTAAGGCTTTTTGAAAAACTTAACCCACTTCTTCAGGAAATACCCACACTTAAAAATTTATCAGAAGAAATAGAAGTTCCTTTGATAATGGTCTTATCAGAAATGGAACAAAATGGCACAAATTTGAACTCTAAGATTCTTGAAGCACAGTCAAAGAACCTTGCCAAAAGACTGGATAAATTAGAAAAACAAGCTCACGAAATTGCTGGAGAGGAATTTAATCTTGGGTCAACAAAACAGTTGAGTGAAATTTTCTTTGAGAAATTAAATTATCCGATTATCAAGAAAACTCCTGGAGGTAAGCCTTCTACAGCTGAAAATGTTCTTCAAGAATTAGCTGAAGATTATGATCTGCCAAAGATTCTCTTGGAACACAGAACATTGAGTAAACTAAAATCTACTTATACTGATAAGTTACCAAATCAGATTTCTAAAAGCACCGGAAGGGTTCATACTTCATTTCATCAAGCAGTTACCTCAACCGGCAGACTTTCTTCCTCCGACCCAAATCTTCAAAATATTCCTATAAGAACAGAAGACGGGAGAAGAATCAGGCAAGCTTTTGAAGCGCCGAAAGGTAGTGAATTGGTTGCAGCAGACTACTCTCAAATTGAACTAAGAATCATGGCTCATCTTTCAGAAGATAGGGGCCTTATAGAGGCTTTTAAAAATAAGGAAGACATACATAGCAAAACTGCTAGTGAAGTGTTTTCTGTTTCTGAAGATAAAGTAACTCCAGAATTAAGAAGAAATGCCAAGGCTATAAATTTTGGACTAATCTATGGAATTTCTGCTTTTGGTTTAGGAAAACAACTGGGTATTAATAGAAATTTAGCTGCAGAATATATGGCACTTTATTTTGCAAAATATCCCGGAGTTAAAACCTACATGGAGTCTGTTAAAGAATCTGCAAGGCAGCTAGGATACATAGAAACACTTTTTGGACGGCGGCTTTATCTAAGAGACATTAATGCCAGCAATGCTATTAGTAGGCAAGCTTCAGAAAGGGCAGCAATAAATGCACCTGTACAGGGAACGGCTGCAGATATAATGAAGATTGCCATGATTAGTACATTCAAAGCGTTAAAGAAGCACAACCTGAAAGCAAAGATGACTTTGCAAGTTCACGATGAAATCATAATTGAATCTCCTGTGGGGGAAACTGAGAAAGTTATAGATGTAGTTAAAGAATCGATGGAATCAGCTGCTGAAATAAAAGTTCCTTTGGTGGTTGATATTGGAACGGGCAATAACTGGGATCAAGCACATTGATTAACGAACTTTTTTTTAACAGTCCAAAGAGAACTTATACCCTTCTAATGACTGCAGGCATAGGAATGATGGGGATTGCCTTGTTTATGGAAAATGTATTAATACTAAAGCCTTGCATGCTTTGCTACTTACAGCGCTTCTTCACGATCCTCTTAGGTTTAATAGGTTTTATTGGCTTTGTCCATAATCCTACAAAAGTTAATACATTCAAAGTGTATCTAATAACAGCACTTTTAAGTGCCTTACTCGGGGCTTGTTTTTCTTTGAGACAACTTTATCTTCAAAGTCTGCCTGCGGATCTTGTCCCAAGTTGTGCTCCAGATATAGGTTATTTAATTGATTCACTTCCTTTTGTAGAAGTGTTGATGATGGCAATACAGGGAGATGGCAATTGTGCAGAAGTTATGTGGAGCTTTCTAGGTGTAAGCATTCCTGGATGGACCTTGATAGCTTTTGGTGTAATGGCAATTTGGCTGCTTAGAAGTTTGTGGCTTGCAAATGAAATTCATTCTCAAAAACTTTTAAGATAATCTATAATAGCGCGCTTAATTTTAATCACATCTTACACATGACAAATACCTACCAAAATATTTCGATAGAAGAATTAATACAAGAAGCTTTAAATAGAAATGAAGGAGAAATAGCTGCTAACGGAGCTCTTCTTGTAAAAACAGGCAAAAGGACAGGTAGAAGTCCACTGGATAGATTTATAGTCAAAGACCAGACTACCGAGAGTGCCGTTGATTGGGGCAATGTTAATAGACCGTTTGAGCAAGAAAAGTTCTCTGCCCTTTGGTTAAAGGTAGAAACCTTCTTAAGCGAAAAGGATACTTTCGTTTCCGAGCTGCATGTAGGAGAGCATTCTGAATACTACGTTCCGGTTAACATCAAGACTCAATGGGCTTGGCACAATCTTTTTGGAAGACAGATGTTCATAAGACCTGATACATTTAATGGGAATTCAAAAGATGTCTGGCAAATAATGAGTGCTCCTGAATTTGTTTGTAACCCAGAAGAAGACGGAACAAATAGTGATGGGGTTGTTATTTTAAACTTCACCGAGAAAAAAGTACTACTTGCTGGCATGCCTTATGCTGGTGAAATGAAAAAATCTATGTTTGCTGTTCAAAACTTTCTTCTACCAGAAAAAGATGTACTGCCAATGCACTGTGCTTCAAACGTTGGTTCAAACGGGGAAGTTTGTTTATTCTTTGGTTTGTCTGGAACTGGAAAAACAACCCTTTCAGCAGATCCTGCAAGAGACCTGATAGGAGATGATGAACACGGCTGGGGCCCAGGAACTGTATTTAATTTTGAAGGAGGATGTTACGCAAAGTGCATAGATCTGACCCAAAAAAATGAACCTGTTATTTGGGATGCTATCAGAAGAGGTAGCGTTATGGAGAATGTTGTTGTGGATCCAGAGTCAAAAGAGCCCGATTACAGCGATTCTTCTTTGACGGAGAACACCAGGGTTGTTTACCCCAGAGATCATATAGAAAAAAGAGCTGAGGCAAATGCAGCCGGAGAGCCCAAAGCTGTTATTTTCTTAACTTGCGACCTTTCAGGAGTTATTCCTCCTGTTTCTTTGCTTTCTAAAGAAGCGGCGGCTTATCATTTCTTGAGCGGCTACACAGCTGCTATCGGCTCTACAGAAGTTGGTTCTACTGAAGCATTTAAGACTACATTCTCAACTTGCTACGGAGCTCCATTCTTTCCAAGAGCTGCTGGCGTTTACGCTGACTTGTTGATGAAAAGAATAGAGTCCTTTGGAAGCAATGTTTATCTTGTAAATACTGGATGGACAGGCGGTCCTTATGGCACTGGAAAGCGATTTGATATACCAGTAACTCGATCCATCATCAGTGCAATCCAAACTGGTAAGTTAGCCGGTGCAACTACAGAGAAAATTGAAGGCATGAATCTTGATGTACCTCTTGAAGTAGAGGGGGTTGATACTGCGCTCTTGAACCCAGTTAGAAATTGGTCAGATCCTGATGCTTATGCTGAATATGAAGAAAAATTAATTGCTCAATTTAAGACAAATTTTGAGAAGTTTAATGTTTCTGAAAGCATTGTAGCTGCAGGGCCTAAATAAAAACTGCAGTTTAAAATGAAGCTTACCCTCGAAGAGCTAGAAAAAGTAGGGGCACTAGAAGAGCTGCGCTTTATTAATCGTGGAATAGAAAAAGAAAGTCTTAGAGTTTCTGGCTCTGGAAAAATATCTAAAAAGCCGCATCCGAAAGCCCTTGGAGCTGCATTAACAAACCCTTATATTACGACGGATTTCTCAGAATCCTTGTTAGAGCTTATAACACCAACTTTTAATGACGCACAGTCTTGCTTAGATTTTCTTGGTGATGTGCATGCCTTTGTTTATAAAAACTTAGAAGAAGAAGTTCTTTGGCCTTGCAGCATGCCCTGTCCAATAGAATCTGAAGAAGAAATACCAATTGGGAATTACGGCATGTCGAATTCAGGAATGATGAAAACTGTCTACCGAAGGGGTCTTTCAAATAGATACGGAAGCATGATGCAGGCCATAGCAGGAATTCATTACAACTTCTCTTTTTCAGATAACTTCTTTGAAAAATTAGCTGGCTCTTCGAAGCCAAACGACATTAAAAAAGTTAAAAACGAGATCTACTTACACGTAGCAAGAAATTTTAAAAGGTACGGTTGGTTATATTTTTTACTGTTTGGAGCCTCTCCTGCGGTTTGCGATTCCTTTGTAGAAAACAAAAGCCATGATCTGGAAAATCATCCTTCAGGCGGTTTGTATAAAAAAAATGCTACGTCATTAAGAATGGGAGATTTAGGCTACATAAGCAAAGCCCAGGACGACATGAATATTTCTTATAACAGTATTGATGAATATTGTTCGGACTTAAAGAATGCAATGAATACCAGCTTTAAAGATTACGAAGATTTAGGCGAGCACAAAGAAGGAGACAGAATTCAACTGAACACTTCTGTTATTCAAATAGAAAATGAGTACTACAGCACAATACGACCTAAAAGAGTTTGTCCGTCAGGGGAGAGGCCTATCAACATTCTTAGATCGGAAGGCATAGACTATCTGGAACTTCGCTGTGTTGACCTTGATCCTTATTGCCCTCTAGGAATAAGCAGAGAACAAATCGATTTCTTAGACTCTTTCATTTTATTTTGCCTTCTAGAAGAGAGTCCTGCTATTGATGATAAAGAAGCAGAAAATATTAAAGAGAATCATGATTGCATAGTAAATACCGGAAGAAATCTTGATCAAGAAATTACTCTTAATGGAAAAACTGTAAAGATTTCTGAATCTGCGAAAAAAATACTGAACAAGGTAAAGGGGATAGCTTCTGTAGCTGGAAGCGCTGTTTTTGAGAAAGAAAATAACTGGTTGTCGTCCCTGGATACACAAATTAAAAAAATAGATAATTTAGATCTCACTCCCAGTAAAAGAATACTTCTAGATATGGATGACAAAACACAGTCATTTAGAGAATTTGGAAATGAGCTTTCTGAAATACATAATAAATATTTTAAAGAGTATTCAATCAAAGAAGAAGATCGTCTCTTGGAGGCGGCAAGAAAATCGATAATTGATCAAGCTGCCATAGATGATTCCGAGGAAGAAGATTTTGAAACCTTCTTGAAAGATTTTCTAAACAAGACCGCTTGACGTTTTTTAAAGAAAAGGTAACTTGTAAATATAATAATTAAGGATAAAACATGAAAGCATTTATTTGTAATGAGTTCGGACCATTGGAGACTCACACACTTCAAGAGATAGCGGAACCTGAAATAATTCCATCCCATGTAATTGTAGATATAAAAGCAACCGGAATTGCATTTCCAGATGTACTTATGGTCAAAGGAGAATACCAATTCAAGCCCCCTTTCCCTTTTAGTCCGGGCGGAGAAGTATCAGGAATAATCACTGAAGTTGGAGAAGGGGTTTCTAACTACAAAGAAGGAGATAGGGTTATAGCTTTTGGACGTGATGGACTTCGCGAAAAAGCTCTTTTTACAGAACAACAACTAATGCCTCTGCCTGAAAGCATGGATTATAAAACAGCAGCTACCTTTCCTCTTAATTATGGGACAAACTATCATGGCTTAAAACAAAGGGCCGAACTCAAGGCCGGTGAAAGCATACTTATTCTGGGTGCTGCTGGAGGCTTAGGGATAAGTGCTATCCATATTGCTAAAGCAATGGGAGCTAAAGTTATAGCAGCTGCTTCTTCGGAAGAGAAACTTGAACTGTGTAAAAAAGAAGGTGCTGATGAGACAATCCTTTACGAAAGAGATATGGACAGAGACATGCAGAGAGCTTTCTCTGACAAAATTAAGGAAGCTTCTGGTGGTGGTGTTAACGTAGTTTATGACATAGTAGGAGGATGCTATGCCGAGCCTTCACTCAGAGCAATTGCTAGACATGGCAGGTACTTGGTTGTTGGATTTACAGCTGGTATTCCTAAAATGCCATTGAACCTAACACTTCTTAAAGAATGTCAAATAATTGGTGTGTTTTGGGGGCAATTTCAAGGGCTTGAACCTGAAGAAAATGCTCAAAACTTCAAAGAGCTATTTGAGCTTTACGCCACAGGCAAGATTCAACCTTTTGCAACAGATATTTACACTATAGAAGACTCAGTCAAGGCCTTAAAGTCTCTTGAGGATAGAAAAGCCATGGGTAAAGTTGTTGTAAGCATGGAATGAAATTGAAATGAAAAAATGCTAAAAACTCTTTCTATTTTAGCTAGTATCCTTTTTTCCTTTTCTTTGATTGCACAAACAGGTGATAAGGAAGATTTTGTTTACGATCTTTCACTTGCAACCCAAGGTGTTTCTGTAAGTCAGTACAATACGGGCATTAACTACTCTTTGGGCAGAGGCATTCCTTTTGAAATTGAAAAGGCGGTTTATTGGTATACAAGAGCCAGTGATCAGGGGCACTCTAAAGCTCCTTTCAACTTAGGCATTCTCTACGCAAAAGGTGAAAACGGATTAAATCAAGATTTACCTATTGCTCTTGGCTACTTTGAGCTCTCTGCATACAGAGGCAACAAACAAGCAAAAATCTTCATGGAAAGTGTTATATCTCTTAATAAAAAGGACAAACAATCTGCTTTAAAAAATTTATGTTGTCCTGAGCCTTTGGTGCATGGAATGGTAGATCAATAACTCATAAAATTAGGTAAGTGAATTCTAAAAAGATTTTATCTAAATGATTCGTAGCAGTTTTTGAAGAAAAGCTTATAATCGCGCCTTTTTAGGAGCATCATGGCAGTTAAAAATCTTCGCAACATAGCAATCATCGCACACGTTGACCACGGTAAAACAACCCTTGTGGACAAACTCTTGCAGCAATCGGGTACCCTCGACAGGAAAAGTATGGGCACCGAAAGAATCATGGACTCTAACGACCAAGAGCGCGAAAGAGGCATAACCATTTTAGCTAAAAATACATCTATAGAATGGAACAACCACAGGATAAACATCGTTGACACTCCAGGTCACGCTGACTTTGGTGGAGAAGTTGAAAGAGTTATGTCGATGGTTGATTCGGTACTTTTACTAGTGGATGCCGTAGACGGCCCAATGCCTCAAACAAGATTTGTTACTCAAAAAGCTTTTGATCAGGGTCTTAGCCCAATTTTAGTCATAAACAAGGTAGACAGACCAGGTGCAAGACCTGACTGGGTGCTTGATCAGGTGTTTGATCTTTTTGATAGACTTGGTGGTACCGATGAGCAATTGGATTTTCCAGTAATTTATGCCTCTGCACTGAATGGCGTTGCTGGAATGGACGACAAAGACCTAGCAGAAGATATGTCTCCACTTTTGGATTTAATAATTGAAAAAGTCAAAGCCCCAGATGTCGACAGCGAAGGTCCTCTTCAAATGCAAATAAGTGCTTTGGATTACAGTTCTTATGTTGGCGTAATTGGAGTAGGAAAAATTACCAGAGGCAAGATGAAGCCAAACATGCAGGTGGTGGTTGCTGGATCAGACAATTCTGAAAAAAAGGCTAAGATTCTTCAGGTTATGGGTTACGACGGACTTGAAAGGGTTGATGTTGCCCAGGCAGAAGCGGGAGATATTGTTTGTATAACGGGCATTGATAAATTAAACATTTCAGACACTGTTTGTGATCCAGATAACGTAGAGATATTACCGGCACTTATGGTTGATGAGCCGACCGTAAGTATGACATTCCAAGTAAATGACTCTCCTTTTGCAGGAAAGGAAGGAAAATATATATCTTCAAGAAACCTCAAAGAAAGACTGGAACAAGAACTCATACACAACGTTGCATTAAGAGTAGAGCAAGGCGATACCCCAGACAAATTCATAGTATCGGGAAGAGGAGAACTTCATTTATCGGTATTAATAGAAAACATGCGCAGGCAAGACTATGAGCTTGGCGTATCAAGGCCAGAAGTAATCCAAAAGGAAGTTGATGGAGAGATTCATGAACCGTTTGAACAAATTGTTATTGATATTGAAGAGCAGCATCAAGGGTTCATCATGGAAGAAATGGGGCTCAGAAAAGCCGACTTGCAAAATATGGAACCAGATGGAAAAGGGAGAATGAAACTAGATTTCATTGCTCCTTCAAGAGGAATGATAGGCTTCAGATCTAACTTCCTGACCATGACAAGTGGTACTGGAATAATGACCAGCGTTTTTGATCATTACGGACCTGCTAAAGCTGGTGAAGTAGCTAAAAGACAAAACGGCGTCTTGGTCTCAATGATTGCAGGAAAGACTCTTGCCTACTCTCTTTTTAATTTACAGGAAAGAGGCAGAATGTTTGTTGGTCACGGTAAAGAAATCTACAAGGGTCAAATAGTTGGCCTTCATTCTCGTGACAACGACTTGCCCGTCAACCCTACAAAAGCAAAACAGTTAAACAACATCAGAGCTGCCGGAACCGATGAAAATCTTATACTCACACCACACATACAGCATACGCTGGAACAGGCCCTTGAATTCGTTGAAGACGATGAGCTTGTTGAAGTAACCCCTAAATCTATTAGGCTTAGAAAAAGAAATTAAATCTTCTATAATCTCCTCTCATTAAATATGAGGAGGAGATATGACTATAAGTGTTTTATTTGAAGGTACCTTAATAGGTGGTAAACAAGCTGATTTTACAGAACTCTGCAGAGAGGCTTTTAAAGTAACAAGATCCTACGATGGCTGCCAAACCATAGACCTTACCTACAACGTAGAAAATGAAAACAATTGGGTGCTCACAGAGACGTGGGATTCCAAAGAGCATTATGAAAAATACGTTGCTTTCAGAATTGAGGACGGAACCGTAGAAACCATCAGCTCTATCTGTGAAGAAGCACCATCCATAAGAATATTTGATATTGTTGTTGTGTAGACATTATTCAACAAATCCGTAATATTAAATTTTTAAATTGAGGCGAGGCTTATGAAAGTATTGGCATTGGGTGGAAGCGGTGGAATGGGACGTTTTGCAGTTGAGACTGCCATGCACTTTGACAACATAGAGCATATCTTGGTTGCAGACATAAATGAAACAAGCGCTTTAACTTTTGCCGAATCAATGAATGAAAAAGTTTCTGGGATTGGTTTGGATATTACAAATACAGAGAAGCTCAAAGAAATGATGCGTTCGGTGGATGTTGTTATTAATACCGTAGGGCCTTTCTTTAAATTTGGACCTCCTGTACTGGAGGCAGCGATCGAATGCAATTGTCATTATCTAGACATTAACGATGACTGGGAGCCGACGGTGGAGATGCTTAAATATCATGACGATGCCTCCAAAAAAGGTGTCACTGCCATATTAGGGATGGGAGCAAGTCCCGGTCTTACAAATATGTTAGGCGCTGCAGCAATAAAAGAACTAGATGAGGTTGAAACACTTTTTACAGGCTGGACCATGGATGGAGCTACGCCTGAAGAAGAATCATCACAATCGGGGGTTAATGCAGCTATGGTGCACGCAGTTCACCAAATGACCGGGACAGTAAGAATACAAGAAAATGGTAAGCCCAAAATGGTTAAGCCGCTCAAAGAGGTTGAAGTAGACTTTCCTGGCTTTGGGAAATTCAAACCACGTATCTTTGGACATCCAGAAGCCATTACCTTCCCGCATCATTTTAAAACTATAAAAAATAGTATCAATTTATCTCATGGTAGCGGTTTTGGTATGCTCAAGTGGATTATGAGACTTGTAGATTGGAAAATTATTTCAGTAGAAAGGGCTGCAGGCATACTTCAAAATCTTTCTTCGTCCATAAAAAAAGATCTTGATGACCAGGGAATTGAGACTGGGCTTGATCTGAAAAATAATAACCCCAAGGAGCCTCCTCCTTTATATTCATTAGCCATAGGAAAGAAGGATGGCAAACAAGCTTCCTGCGGAACCACATTCAGATCCTCAGACTTAATTAGTATGGGGGAAGCTACAGGCATTCCACTAGCATGCGGCTTAAAACTTTTAGTTGATGGAAAGATATTAAAAAAAGGTGTGTTTGCTCCCGAAGGGGCCATAGTTCCTGACGATTTTTTTGAAGAACTGAATAATATTAGTGATTTACTAGACATAGATGAAGAAAATAATACAGATGATCCAGAAATGATTAATATCTTTAGGAGCTGGTAAATTCATTCTTAAGCTATTGAAATTATTAACTTAACCTTAGTAAAATAAAGTAAGCTAAAGTCTTCTCAACAGAGGAAAAATGGAAACATCTTTATTTTTTAAAACCTTTGTAGTCTTTGGAAGTCAATTATCTTTAGTATTTGGGTTTTGTTATCTTTTCATATATTCAATTAGAAAAGCTACCCTCGAGGGCAGACCATTCTTTGGTGCTAATTTTGCAATAAAGTATAACGCCAAAGGTGAGCTTGACTTGTTTTCTCCTGAGCAAGAATTACATGATGAATGGCGCAGGAAAGTAGACGCTGAATTAGAATCCTTTCGACTTAAGGTTCACGATGGAACTCCTTACAAAGATGAGAATCGAAAGGCTTACAAAGATAAAAAAAAGACAGTAGAACTCCTGATTGCAAAAAAAGAGAAAGAGATGTCTAACCCATTGAATGTAATGACGGGAACTTTGTGTTTTGTCTGGATTTTTTTCTTATTTGGAACCGCATTTATTTCATTTACAGATTCTTCTATTGGAATAAAAATGATCTCTCTTACCATTGCAAGTCTTAGCTTTGCACCATTGCTTGGCGTGATAATGATTCAAATGGATGAAAATGATGGTTTAAGAATATTAAAACTCACAATTGTTATCACTTTTTTAGCAGCCTTAATTGGCATGTATAGTGGCTTAGATTTTTCTTGGTTAGGCTTAGGGTTAATAATCCCTTTATTTCTTTTAATTATCTGGAATTTTTTAAATATTTTTTATAATTTTTCAGGTTGGCTAAAGCGCTTGATGGGGGTTTTTGGATCCGCAATATTTACCTTATATTTAGTGTTTGATTTTAATAGACTTGAAAGAGCTGCTGAAAATGGAGTGAATGACTGGAATACGGCCTTTCAGATAGGTTTGTCTATTTACTTGGATGTTATAAACTTGTTATTTGAACTACTTGGGGTATTTGGATAAATATGGAATCTTTAAATAATTTTTTAGAAAAACTGGCTAAACCATTAAGTGGTGTTGCCGACTGGATAATAAGGCTTGGCCTTGGAATATCTTTCTTTCTGCATGGGTTTGGGAAACTACCTTTAGATGAAACTGGAGGGTTGGCGTCCAACTTGGGCTACACAACTGCTCTAATGGTTGCGTGGGGAGAGGTCTTAGCCGGACTAGGCATTATTCTAGGTGGCTTAGTTTCTGGGGTGATTGGAAATCTATTAACCCGAATATCTGGAGGGGCTATTGGAGTAATCATGATAGGTGCAATTCTTATTGCGCATTCAAACTGGGGTATATTTTTTGGAGAAAGGGGCTCCGTGCTCTTTGCAAGTGAACAACTTTTCCTTCTTCTATTAGGAACATACTTTGCTATCAAGGGAAATAAATA
>MEHZ011521686.1_pt1 | contig 13142 bp, 12 predicted proteins | sample 897221 | NCBI WGS metagenome assembly MEHZ01 (sample SAMN05514161, study PRJNA337945) | marine metagenome | isolation source: marine surface water | place: Arctic Ocean | collected 2007-12-13 | reverse complement strand
TTGATTAGTAAGGATATCTTCTTCCTTAGCTGTCATATATTTAACTTCAACTTTACCCTCAGATAAAGGATTATCTTTAGGGTATACTAATCCTTTTGAAGGTAAATCTACTACTTCAGTTGGTAATTTAAACTCGGCCATAATCTTTATTTATAATAACTTTTTATTCAATAATAAATATGAAGATAAGAAAAGGCTTGACAAAAGCCAAGCCCATTCGGAAAATATATGGAAGTAAAGTTTTTAGAAATTAAGTACGCAATAATCAGGCTGTACTGTCATAGATATTTCTTGAGCAGCATTTTCATTATCCCAATTATAGTCACCAAAGCTAGCAGCAGTGATTAAGGCACCTTTAATTACCCATTCTGATACTATATCGCCTACAGGACCTAGTACATTTACTGTTAAGTCTTTTTTATAGAAGTCACTATACCCATCACGTCCAGTTACGGATTCATGATGCAAACGGACCCATTCCATAACGGCTTGAGCTCCAGATGGAGTAATTGGGTCAAACAAAGTGAAATCAATTGTGTTCCAAGTTGTTTTTCCTTTTACATACCTTTGTACATTAATATGATTTAATGGTACTGTGCCCTGTTCTAAAGATACAGCTCCTACCCCTTTCATAATGTAAGATGGAAAACCATCTACATACATGATAAATCTATTTTGCTGTTTTGGCTCAAAAGCTGTGTAAAAAATTTCGTTGCTATCTAATACTGCCATTTTATGTTCTGTTTATTATAAATATTCTAATTTGTTGTTTTTATGCCGGGAATGTTGCTCCAGTTGGTAATACATTAAAGTCTAACATAATAAATTCAGCTGTTTTAGTTGGTTGCAAATAAAGCTGACCAACAAGCTCATTTCTATCTACTACATCCGCAGTATTGTTAGTTTCATCCATTATTACTTTAAAAGCATATAATCCTTGTCTTTGTTGGATACTTTCTAAGTATGGATTAACTTGTGTTAAGAAACTATTTCTAGTAGCAATGGAATTTTGTTCAAATACTAAATTATCTGAGATTTGAGAAATGTAATTTTTTAATGTAATTAATAGTCTACGTACATTTACTCTATCAAGTGCACTTGCACGTTTTTGTAATGTTTTCTGACCAAATACTACAACTCCATTTCCTGGGAAGGTAGCAATTGGATTAACATTAGCAGTATATAAAGTATCTCTGTTTCCAGAAGTTAATTTTCTTTCTGCTCTAATTACATTACCTAAAGAACCTCTAGTTAAACCTGCAGGTGCAAACCAAGTATCACTTGAAACATCTGTAAAGGCATATACTCCAGGAATCATTGTTGAAGCCGGTACCCATACTGTTTGACTAGTTGTATTTAAGGTTTGTAACCAAGGCCAGTAAGTAGCTGCATAACTACTATCAAATGCTGATGCAGCTGTTGTAATAGCACTAACAGTTTTATTATATCCGGTTAAGTCAATAACAGCGATAGCATCTTGGCGCGATTCTACTGTAGATACTAATAGATTAACGGGTACTCCGTGATCTGTGCTATTTAGGCCGGGTACAGTAATTAAATTGTATCTATATTCGTCTTTATTACTTAATAAATTAATAGATTCTGTATAATCTGTTGGGGCTAAACCTTGAATATTAGTGGTAGATATAGTATCATTCCATTTAGCTTCTTGACCATCAAATAAAGTACCGGTAGCTTGTGTAAATGATCCTGACCCCGCAATTGGAATAGAAGCAGTATAAGCTGATTTTGCTACACCATCATTATCAAAATAATTTGGAGTTGGTGTATTTACAGCACTTACTCTAACATATTTACTTTTATTAACGTAAGTACCATTAGTTTTTACATAATAGTCAGTACCATCCTGTTCTACAGAAAATGAAGTATCTCCTATTACTTTAGAAATGTAATTAGTTGCTTGAGGATCTAGTGATAAGTTTGAAAATGTTTGTATTGGGTTCTTTTGTCTAAGATTATCATCCCCTCTACGAATTATTAAACTAAATGTTCCTGTACTAGTATTAGAACCTTGAACCTCCCAACGAACATTATCTTTAGTACCATCTGTTAAGGTTTGATTACTACCAGTAGCTATACCGCTATTCATAATCTCACCTTCTGATATAGTAGTCAATGTAAACGCAGAAGTATCAAGTGAGTTTGAAACTGCTGTACTTATAGCACCAGTAAAACTTCCACTTTGAACACGAGCAACCAATAATGAAGTTCCGCCTTGGGAAAAATAATTATTAGCTGATGTTTGAGTTAAATATTCATATTGTTGAGACCCACTAGTAACATCACTTCCATAAATAGCGTTATATTCACTAAATGAAGTAACTAATGTTGGGATACCAACTGGACCTTTAGCAGCTGGTCCTATGATAGCTGCTCCTGCTTGTACAGGTTGTCCTTGAATAAATGATTGGTCAGTTTCTCGGGCTAATACACCAGGAGATAATAGAGTTTCTGCCATTTTATATGTTTATTTAAATATTATTTTCTTATAAATATTAAATCCCTTTTCAAGAAATTATTTTATTTTGCGGGTTCGATTGATTCTGTTAAAGTAAGTTCACCTTTTTCTAAGTCAATTTTCCCTTCACCATGTTTTTCAGTAAGTTCCTTAGCTAGTTTATTTTGTTCTATTGTAACTTCTTCTAATTTAGTTAAAATAGTGGTTTTTTGAACTTCATATTGGCCTAAATTAAAAATAAGATTATTAATTTTGGTTTGTGTTTCTGTTACTGATGCTAATTCTTTTTTTGATAACTTAATTACTTGCGACATAAATTTTGATTTGATTATAAATATATATTAATTATTTAAACTTTAGTAAATATTGAATTTTCTTTAATACTTTGTCGGGTTTTATAGATTTATGACAAATATGCTGAGATAATGTGTCTTGATGTTTTGGACACCAATCCCAATTACCTTTATCAAACATAAATCTTTTATCAACCCAACACCCATTACAAACTGAATGGTCTTCGATTTTAGTTAAATTATGGGTCATTTCATACCCATATGGTATAAAATTATTTATCATTAAAGTATGTTTCCCCATAGTCCAATTAAACCAGGACAGACCTGAGCCTAGCCCTATAAATAACTCGGCATGATATAGATAATTATATGTATCTTGCCAATTTAATTTTTCTTTATTAATAATGTTAGGATTATTAAAACCCTCCCATGATATATTAATTACTTTATACCCCTCATCATTTAACTTTTGAGCTAAAATTACCCAATAATGGTGGGGCCATTCTTTTAAACCTGCCGTAGAACGTGGACCTATACAAATGTATTTATCTTTAATAGGTCTTTTACCAGGGGATATGTTAATTCCGTAGTTTATTTCTTTATATGGTAATCCTAACATATCTGTAGCTGTTTGGATTAATGGTATAGTATTAGGTTTATTTAAATGGTAATTACCTTCGTCCCATTGCTCATTTGTTTTAAACCACCCTAAGGCATAGTGGGAATAAAAATCTCCTCCTTCTCCAGGGGGGAGGAATTTTATATTTTTATACTCTTCTAAACCCTCAAACCATTCATTATGGAATGAAGCAACATAAACTTTACAATTATACCTTTTTTGAAATTCTACTACTTGAGGTATCCAAGCTAAAGTATCTCCTATTGATTTTGATTCAAATGATATTTTAACTTTTTTATCTGTTAAATTAAATTCATGTTTTATTTCACCATTTACTTTTACAACCCAATTAGTATACCACCTCCTATTAGCTGAGGTCCACATATTATTTTGAATTGTAGAAGAATGGATTATCTCATTAGTATCTTTATCTAATAATTCAATTAAATAATCTTTTTTTATAGGCCCCTCTATTTCAACTTTAGGGATTAGATCAAAGCTAACTATTATTTTATTTTCCATTTAAACTTTGATAAAAATTTAAATGTTGTAAGGCAAATATTTTTACACTATCTGTATAGTCTTTTAATTTATATTTAATAGGTGTGTGGATGGTATTTATTAGATTTAACTTATCTGTCTCTATATTACCTGATAAAGGATTAATAAAAGGTGAATATTCATCTCCATAATGTTCTAAATTATAAGCCATTATTTTGATATTATTAGAAATAGCTTCTTTTAATACTATAGGATTACATTCAAAATTAGAGGTAAATAACATTAAATCAGCCATTTTAAGATATTTAGCTGTATCATCTCTTTCACCATGTACAGATACATTTGGTGGTAGATTTTCCATTAAGGGTTCCCAATATTCTTTAAAATTGGGTGCCTGATTACCTAAAAAATGGAATATATAGGTCCAACCATATTTTTCATACAATGTTCTAGCTAATTCTATAGCATAACCTTGATTTTTACCAGGGGTCCATAAACCTATATTTACAATATGAAATTCACCTTTTGGAAGCCATCCATTTTCCTCTAAAATATTTTTTTTAGTACTAGGGGATTGGATTGATGGGTCAATTGGGAAAGGGATTAGGGATTTTAATGCCTTTCTATCTTTAAAAGTATTATTTAAATGGTATGGAGTTACAAAGGCATAACCGTCTGGTTCTATTTTTTTCTCTATATTAGGTTTAAAATAGATGTTATGACAGGTTTCTACTACTTTCCATGGGTGGTGACTTTTATATAATTGTTTTTGGAGTTCAAAATCAAAAATATTAAAGGGGTCAAAACCTTCTGGTATTTCTTCTATGTGGATTATATCTATTTGTTTATCATAACAATAATCAATAATATTTTTTTGTAAATCTTTATCTCCCAAAAATGAAATAAAATTTTCCCCTACTAATTCTTGTATTTGTTTACGTTGAATTATAAATTCATTACTATACATTTTCCATTCAGCAACAAATACTTCAATATCTGTATAACCCAGTAAAGCCTCAATACGTTTTAATAAAAACGCGGGCATGCCTCCAGTACTTAAATGTGGTGCTAAGAATAAAACTTTCATTGATGTATAATATAATAACCTTTATTTACCTAATCACGGAACATCATTAATGTTTTTAGTAGTTTCTGCTGTTACAGTTACTTTAGCTTTTGAATTTACTTTTTTTAATGCTGTAATGTCTTTTTGCATTACTTCCGGGATGATATACCCACGTAATCTAATATTAAAATTACCCTTAACCAAACGATCTTTACCAGTTGTTAATTCGGTTGTTGTTTGAAAACTATCTATAAATGATCTAAATTTAAACCTTTCAGGATCACCCCAATATGAATCTGAAGCGTATTCTATAGATTCAATTATTTTATTTAATTGTTCCATATAGTATGTTTGAATAACACAACTATAATTTAATGTTACATAATCGGGAACAACAGCTAAGTTATATTGTTTAACGGGAATTCTATTATTTAAAGCAGCAAAATTTCCATATGCATTGTTAGGGTTGTATGATTTAAGAAAACTTCCGTATAAATTAGGCATATTAGCATCTAATTTATTATAAACAGTTCTATCTTTTTCTAATGAATCACGTTTAATAGCGATAATAGGTAACATTACAGCTCCACTTTTATCCCTATAATACCCATCCCGTTGGTAAGATTTCCATCTTTCAGGTGCTGCGTAAATAAAGGGTACAGTTCTTCTTTGACCATTTTGGATTACAAATGGTTTTATAACATTATTAAAATAATAAAATACTGCTTCATCTAAATCTTGAATACCAATAGTAAGTAACTTAGATGAATCATCTTTCATACTAAGTTGATAGCCTCTATTAAAATCGATACCAGTTTGTGACTCGTTTGTAGAAACAGTTTGATTTGGGTTCCCTCGAGTAGTATCAAAAGCTTCTTGTAAGCCTTTGCTTATTTGCTTTTGGGTTTTTGGTATTGGTTTTCTAACTTTTGCCATTAAAATCTTTCTTTATATGGTGATATGTTAACTTTATCTGCAGGTATATAATAGGTATTACATATTATAGAATGGTTTCCACCAAAGTCTTCTAAACCTGGGTTTAATGGGTTTACATCGTTAGGGTAAGCAGGGTTTTTACCTACAAAGTATTGATTGGCTACTACCGAATCTACTCCAAAATAATCTTCTTGATATAAAATAATATCTCCAACTTCTGGGACAACATCAGCATCTACTAAATCAGCTCTTAAAAATCTAAATTCAACCCCTTGGCCAAAACCAATTCCAAGTTCATCTTCAGGGTAGGATTGATCTTGTCTATCAATTAAACAATTAAATAAAAAGGGACCATTATAAAATTTAGAACCTGCTGCTTCACCATATAGGTTAACTTTAGTTTCTTCTAATTTATATTTATAGAAAGCTGCTTGTTGGGTAATTATATTACCCATCAATTCTCTATTTATTTTCCTAATTAAACTCACATCTCGTGAGCGACCAAACATTGCCATATTATGCTATATAAATTGTATAAGGTACATTTTTAAGTTCTTCGTTTGTAAATTGTGCCTCTTGGGCCCTTCTTTCTAATAATGCTTTACGTGAAGTTTCATCAAAATACCCTCTTAATTTTTCAAGTAAGGTATTTTTTTCTGCTGTACCCGCAGCAATTAGATCATTTTGATTTAATTGTACTTCAGCTCCGGGGATTGGTATAGTTTGATATTTACCTCGTACATAACCTAATACTTCTTTAGATAGTGCTAAAGTATATTCAAATACCCATTGACGTCCTACACTATTAATATTTGAATATGTTGGGTTATCATAAGGTGCATCTGATACATTAGTTATACGATCTGGGGTTTGATCTACAGAATTATTTATTCTATCATCCCTTTTAATATATTCAAAATACATACTTCCACTATGTCGAGGAATAGGAAAGACTTTTAATGTATTATTTCTTAATTCAAAGCTAAAATTTGATCTTCTAACCATATCATTCATTTCAATAGCTTGTAATACCTGAAGATCATAGTTTAAGGGCATCATTAAAAAATTAATTGCGGGTGACATTCCACCAAAACCAAATGATTCCATTAAATTTTGATATCCAAATCCTGTGCCACTATATGGGTCAAAATATTTTACAATAGCAGGAGGTGATTCATAAAACACACGTTTTACTTCTATACCATATTCTCCCTCTACACCGCTTGAAGAAGCCCATGCTTTTAAATCGTAATCTTGTTTCCCACCTGTAACTTCTATTGATCCGGTATAATATTCTATATTACCACCTGATCCTGCTTCGGATCCATATTGTTCTGATAATTTAACAATAGGTTCAAAATTAGGGGTTATTATAGCTTTATTTAAAAGGCTACCAGTAGATAGTCCTTCTACTGATAATTGGTTATCTCTAATTTTATAAGCATATAGTTCATTACCATATGTAGTTACTGCTTCTTCAAAGACAGCATAAAATGAAATATCTTGGAGTTCAACATCAACCAGGGGATACCCTAACCTTCTAGCACAAAAGTTAGATACCTTATCAGCATCGGTTTGAAATTCTGCATCCGTGTCGTAAAACCCAAAGGGTGTTGGATTTGACCCAGTTGAGAAAGAACTTGATCCGGGCCAGATTGAAGGATTTGCCATTATATAATTTTATTATAAATATTGATTAATTCTTTGTTATTATAATTGTATTATTTGGATGTAGTAATTGTAATACCTTGTTCTTGAGCTGATTCATAATATTGTAATAAATCATCAACAATTGGGTCTCTATGGTTAGTAATTAATGTAATTGCTTCTAAATTTTTAATTTTTTTAGCTGCGGCATACAAAAATCTAAATCCAGAATCACTACGTTTTCTTAAATCAATTTGATGATCATCCCCACATATAACCATTTTTGAACGTAACCCTAAACGTGATACAATCATATTCATTTGCTCATGTGTTACATTTTGAGCTTCATCTACTATTACAAGGGAATCTAAGAATGTTCTACCACGCATAAATGATACTGGTACTATTTCAATTGAACCATCATCAAAATACTTTTGCATTTTTTCTTTACCATATAAGGTATAGAAATTTTGATAAATAGGTTGAACCCAGGGGTCCATTTTTTCTCTCATATCCCCAGGTAAAAAGCCTATATCTTCTTTACTTACAGTAGGTCTAGTAATTATTATTTTATCATATTGTTTTCTAAATAACCCATCTAAAGCGATATTACAAGCTAATAATGTTTTACCACTCCCAGCAGAACCCGCTAATAAGGTCATAGTATTATTTAATACTGTTTGTTTAGCTAATTTTTGTTCTTCATTAAGTTGAATTTGAAATTTTATTGGATTTTTTGGAACTCTCTTTTGACGATATACTTCGTCAGTGTGTGATTTACTAGACATAAACGTTTTATTATACATATTTTTAAATAAAAAAAGCCCGGCAAAAGCCGGGCTGATTTTTACAAGAAAAAATTAATTTTCTTATAGGGTGTTAAGTCCTGAAATTTCGATTTTTCCGTAAAATTCTGGACGAACAATCTTCTTAGCATAACGAGTTAAGAGACCTTTACGTGGTGTAAATGTATCTGGGTCGTATACTAGAGGAGTCATAATTAATGGAATGTAAGGACTAAATACAGCACCACTTTCAAGAAATTGTCCACCTCTATATCCTAGTAGGCAAACGTTTTCAGTCATGTAAGGGTTTTTGTATACTTTAATCTTACCACCACCTAGAGCACCAACTTTTTGTACTCCAAATGCATAATCCTTTTTAGCTACATCACCATCGGCATCAGCAGCAAATCCAGGAATAGACTCAAGAATAGTACCTACTTTTGGAGAAATTACCATAAAGTTAGCACCACCTCTTAGAGTTCTTTGGTGGATAATGTTACTTAGCTTATTGATTTTTGTACCAAGTGTTTGGAACCACTGTCCTTGTGAGTTATAAAACCCAAGATCAGTAGTAGTACCATCACCTGTTACAGTTGAAAAAGATTGGTTGTTAACAGCAGACCATACTTCAGTACCAGCAGAAGCATTTTCAATTAACATGTCAAGAATTTCTAGATCAATTTCTAGAGATATGTATTCACTCAACATCGCAGTTAATTCAGCTTCAGCGTCAATACTGTGATATGCGTTAAGATCCTGTGCAAATTCCGGCGTCCATACAGCTTTCAACTTACGTGTTTTAGCTACGATGGCACTTGATTTCATTGCCACATTAATTTCGGGAATTGAAATAGGGTTGTTACCGGCATTTAATCCAGTATTACCTTCTTCAAAGTCACCTCTGTTATTGTCTTGAGTTGCTTGAGAATATTCTGTAGTAACATTTTCATCACCAGCAATTAAAGAAGCTGAAACAACAAAAACTGTACTATTATCAGTAGCATTTCTACGTGTAAATGCATTTTCAGATATTGCTACACCAACAGAATCCTTTAAACGGAATGCTCTTACAGCTTCAGTATCAGGAGAGACAAGAGTAGTATCTGCAACTGTTACAGTTCTCCACTCATCATTAACAGCAGATGCTGAATAATCAGAATCAAAGTTAAGGTCAGACCATGTAGCTGATCCAGAAATTGTTGCTGAATCAACAGCAGCAGATGAAGTTGAATTAATAGAGTAACCGAAACGGCCAGCTCCATAAAGACCACCTGAAGTGTTGTTAGAGGCGAATCCAGAAACATCACCATATAGTGAGTTACCTTGTGTAAATCCATCCTTAGTGTTTCCATATTGGAAATCTAAGAAAAATACTAGCCCAGAAGGCAAGTTCATTGGTTGTACAGAAACAAATTCCTGAGCGGCGATTTGTCCAAATACTTTTCTTACTAGTGGGAGAGCAACTCCTGCCCATTGTGCACCATCACCTGCTGTGAAAGTAGCACCACCAGAATTTGTAGAAGAAGTTTCAACAACAAGTTGTTTAGCTTGATTTTCAAGGATAACACTCATATTAGTTTTGTGTGATCCGTCAAGTCCTTCTAAAAGTCCAGTTTTTTCCCATTTTTCAGATAAACGTGCAGCGTCAGAAGATACTGACTTTTGGTTATTTGCACTTTCTAAAAGAGATTGTAAACTCATGTTTTTTAAAATTTAAATAGTTTATTAAATAATTCCAGCTAGTTTTTTAAATCTATTAACCATAGCGTCGCTTTCAACGATTGGTTTTTTAGTATTGGGAGCTGTGCCCATTACTTTAGATGCGCTACCTTTTACTTCATTAATTGGGGATTTAGCTTTGCTAATTAACCCTTCATTTAATGTTTCAAAAATAACTTTGGCTTCTTTAACTGTAGATGCTTTGTCAAATGCTTTAAGCACTTTAACTTTTTTGTCTTCAGTTAAGTTTTTTTCGCGGAAGATTTTGTTTGTATAAAGAAGTTTAGCATTTAAAAGATTAACTTCATTAAGTTCTTTCTTAAGTTCTTCAACTTCAGCAAGAGCATTAACTACGTCATCTTCCATTACAGCACCTGATCCTTTTTCAAACCCACCTTTAACACCAGCTGCATATCCAATTTCTTGTTTTAGCTTGGCACATTCGTCACCTGCCCAATCGCTAGACTGGCAAGCTGAGAATTTGTCAATTCCAGTTACTTTATCAAATACCTTAGTTAGGGTATCCATAATACCTTCTTCTACTTCTTCTTTTTCTTCCATCATTGGAATTTCTAGGTCGTCTTCTACTTCGATTTCCTCTCCAGCTTCGCCTTCAAGTTCTTCACCAGCTTCTAATTCTCCAGTTTCAACCATGTCTTTGATTACATCTTCAATAAATCCTTTAAGATCATCAGATGACATATCTTCAAGATCAATTTCTTCATCCTCTACTGCGTCCGCTTCACTATCTTCTTTTTCGTCTTTTTCACCATCTTCAAACCCTTCTTCTTCAGCATCAGTTTTTTCGTCTTCTTTTTGGAGTTTTTTCTTTTCATCTTTTTCTCCATCAAGATAACCTTCTTCTTCAGCGTCAGTTCTTTTGTTTTCAGATACTTCTTCAGACTGTTCTAGTGTTAGATCAGCTTCATCAGTTAATTTTGATTCATTTTTCTTGTCTTCGTCCTCTTCTTTCTTTTCAGATAGATCAAGTTCTGCAAGCATTTCATCTAAATCGAGTTCTTCCTCGATTTCTTCTTTTTTAGCTTCTTCTACTTCTTCAGTTTCATTTACTTTAACTTCAGTTTCGTTTGCTACTTCTTCAGTTTCTTGGATTTCATCTGACTCCTTAACGTCGTCATCATCTTTATCCATTTCTTCTAATTTAGCAGCTAACATTGACTTCAAGTGAGGTGTAAATGACTCTTCTAAAGCAGCTTTAGCATTTGCTATTGCTGTTTCTTTTACAGCTTTAGCGTCAGCAATTGCTTCTTTGAGCAAATCTCTGTTGTTTGACATATCGCAAAATTTTTAATTTGTGAAATACGGTTATTAGGAACCGTAATTGGTAAGTTAATATCGTTTAGTGTTATATAAGAGATAACACATTACGATGATACGTATATGCAGATTTATGGAGGATTAAAAAAGTGAACAAGAACCTTTAGAACATAGTATTTCTCTAACTATATTATTAACGGCACTGTAATCTTTTAAATCGTTTTGTTGTCCTTCTTTTAAAACACCCATATAAGAGCCTGGGTTAGAAGGTGTAGAAACAAAATCCCAGCATAATAATTCAAAGTCATCTTGTACTTCCATTACACTACCATTTTGTTCTAATGATCCCATACCACGTGAAGAAACACCTACAGTTACACCCGCTTTGATTAGTGCCTCTAATATTTGTCCTGATGGGGTTGGTAAAATTTCTAATTTACCCATTACCTTATCTCCATCCCACCAAAATTCTCTAACTAAGTGGGATACGTTTTTAAGGTTTATTACTTGGGATTCTGGATGGTCTAACTCTCCAGTTGCTGTTCTTTGATTAATAGCTTCTTGATATTTGGCTAGTTCGCGCTCCCATAATTCACGGGGGTAAAATCTACCATTTCCGTTTTTTACTTCGGCTGTAGCTAAAATACCTTCAACCATAACATTACCATTTTCCTTACCAACATTTTCAGTTAATACGGAAGTAGTATTCCAAAGTTGTGTTTCTATTAATAATTGTGACATATTACTCTTGAGTAGTTGATTGACCAACTTTTTGAGGAACCGCGTCTAATGATGTTCCGTTTTGAACATCAAAAGTATGAGCATCAGATTCATCAAGTACAGGTGCTGTATAAGCAGATCCATTAAGTTTTTCGTATAATTTTTTCATCTTATCAGCACGTTTCTCTAACAATTTGATTTCTTTACGCATTTGGTTTACTTTACCTTTATCAAGTAATTCAGCCATTTCACTATCTTCATTTACTAAAGATAACCTTTGTTCTTTTGTAGACATGGTTTCTTCAATATGTGCAATTTGTGCTTCTAAAGTAGTAATTTTACCAGCAGATTCTATTTCTTCAAGTTTAGAATCAATAGTTTCTTTTTTTACTTTCTTTTCTTTTTTCTTTTCTATTTTTTCACCGGCTTCAACACCCGCTCCAAACGCATCTCCTTCACCTTTGTCTTTTTTATCTACATCGGCAGCACCTTTATCATCACGTTGGAATTCATCGTATGATTCATTAGTAACTTCTTTTTCTTTAAGCATATCCAATATTACTTGGTTTTGCATAGATGCCATAGATGTTGGATTACCTGTAGTAACTACTCCACCTAATAAAGATTCTTTAACTAATGTTTTTAATTTATTAGAATACCCACTTTCTTTATGTTTACCAGATACTTCTTCACTTTTCATTTCTTCAAGACCAAGACCTTCAACTCCAAATGCCGCTGTATTTTTATAATGTAATTTATCTTTAGCTAGGTTTTTTGCTACTGTTTCTTTTATTTCTTCTATTGATTTGTCTGGGGATTGTTTAGCTTCAAAATATATACCATTTTGTACTTCAGACCCAATTTGATTATCCAATGATGTTATATCAGTGTAATCATAAGCAGCAGTTTTCATTTCTTCTACTTCTTTAGTAGTTTCTTTTTCTTTTACTTTTGCTTCTTCAGCTAAAAATGCTTTAAATTTAGTTTCGTAAGTTTCCTCAGGTCTAGCTTCAATTTTATTAACTGGTTGTAAGTCTATATACCCTCCAAGTTCTTCTGCTATTACACTCCTATTTTTTAAAATCTTAGTAGTTTCTTC
>MEHZ011414595.1_pt1 | contig 13159 bp, 13 predicted proteins | sample 897221 | NCBI WGS metagenome assembly MEHZ01 (sample SAMN05514161, study PRJNA337945) | marine metagenome | isolation source: marine surface water | place: Arctic Ocean | collected 2007-12-13 | reverse complement strand
CAAGCATGTGCACCGACGTTATTCGGAGAAGACGTTCTGGTGGTGATTGAGGGAATAGACGACCTCGACGACGACGGGGTCGATTCACTCAAGGCAATCTTTGATCAGTTACCTGAAAACGTATGGCTGCTGCTCACCCACCCGGGTGGCAACAAGCGCAAGCCACTAATTGATGCAGCGGTTAAAGCAGGCGCTGAAAAAATAGAATGCAAAGATATCAAAGGTGGTCCAGAGACGATCGCTTTCCTGACCAAAGAAGTCACCCGCCGCAAACGCAAGATGACCCCGGCGGCACTTAATCTTTTAGTCAGGTCATTTGGGCAAGATTTCCCTGCGCTGATCAGCGCAATTGGCCAACTTTGTAGTGATGTTGAAGTCGACCCAATTGACGAAGTTCACGTGCGTGCATATTTTGAAGGAACCGCGCCAATCAGTGGGTACAAGATCTCTGATGCGATCTGGGAAAAACGAACGGCTGATGCCATGAAACTACTGCGGCAGACTGCATTGGAATCCGACCCAGGCCGAGTGGGAGTGACCACGGTCACCGCCATGGCGAGTGGCTTGCGATCTATGATTTTGGTGGGTGGCTCTGCACCGGGCGCGAGCGATAACGAGGTGGCCCGTGAAGCCGGGGTGCCCCCATGGAAAGTAAAGACCCTTCGCACACAGTGGGCCCGTTGGAGCGGGGACCAACGCAAGTTGGCCTCACTTGTGGTCGCGATTGCAGAGGCTGATCCCGCAATGAAAGGCGGGATTGAGACCGGGGCTGCACTTGACCTCGAACAGAAACTATTTGAGCTAGAAAAACTTGTGACCCACACTCACTAGTGTGGGTCACAAAAAGTTAGATGAACTGATTTAGAGGGCTGCAGCTTGCTTCGAGATTGAACTCTTGCGGTTAGCTGCTTGGTTCTCGTGAATGACACCCTTACGAACTGCCAAGTCAAGCTCGCGATTGGCTGCACGTGCGGCTTCAACGGTTGCAGCCTTGTCACCGGTTTCCAGAGTCTCGCGGAACTTGCGCACGGCTGACTTGAGGGTTGACTTGACCGATTTATTGCGAAGGCGCGCTTTCTCATTCGTGAGAATGCGCTTCTTCTGTGACTTAATATTTGCCATAGTAGTTCTGTGCTCTCAGTTCTGGTTTTGATCGTCTAGCGGTGGATACCGGACGATGTGGTTAGTACAGCCATTACAGACTACCCCTAGGCTAGGCCCCCTTGGCCACTGGCCCTGACTCCGCCGGATAATTGATCGAGAACGCTGTCCCACCCATTCTTTCGCCCGTCCCATTTATTGTGAGGAAAAACGTGAGCAGTCCGCGCCCAGGGTCCACCGATCCCGCGGTGGTGCGTAATTTTTGCATTATTGCCCATATTGACCACGGCAAATCCACCCTCGCAGACCGGATGCTGCAACACACGGGCCTAGTCGACGCCCGATCCATGCGGGCTCAATACCTCGACCGCATGGATATTGAGCGGGAACGGGGGATCACTATCAAGTCACAAGCGGTCCGGTTGCCCTATCAGGCTCCTGACGGCAACGAATATGTGCTGAACCTGATCGACACCCCAGGTCACGTTGACTTCACCTATGAAGTTTCCCGGTCGTTAGCCGCCTGTGAAGGTGCCATCCTGTTGGTTGATGCGGCTCAAGGGATTGAGGCTCAAACCTTGGCGAACTTGTACCTCGCCATGGAGAACGACTTGGAGATTATCCCCGTACTCAACAAGATTGACCTCCCGGCCGCTCAACCCGAGAAATATGCAGCAGAGCTCGCGCACATTATCGGCTGTGACCCGGCTGATATTTTGAAAGTATCTGCCAAAACGGGTGCGGGCGTGTCCGAGCTCCTGGAACGGGTTATTGAAAGAATCCCGGCGCCAAAAGGTGATGCAGCTGCACCAGCGAGGGCACTAATCTTTGACTCCGTCTACGACACCTATCGCGGTGTCGTCACATACGTGCGTGTGGTGGACGGTCGAATTGGAACGCGAGAAAAGATCGAAATGATGTCATTGGGGACAACCCATGAGCTCTTGGAAGTGGGAGTGACTTCCCCCGAGCCAATTGCAACCGACGGAATCGGTGTCGGCGAAGTTGGATACCTGATTACCGGGGTGAAAGATGTACGGCAGTCACGGGTGGGTGACACGGTCACTAGTGCCGTGCGAGGTGCAACCGAATCATTAGGTGGCTACAAGGACCCGAAGCCCATGGTGTTCTCAGGCCTCTATCCACTTGATGGCTCGGACTACCCAGAACTGCGCGACGCACTGGACAAGTTGAAGCTCAATGATGCCTCGCTGACTTACGAACCGGAAACTTCACTTGCACTCGGATTCGGATTCCGTTGTGGATTCCTTGGCTTGTTGCACTTGGAAATCGTGCGCGAGCGTCTTGAACGCGAGTTCAACCTGGAGTTAATCTCCACCGCACCAAACGTGGTGTACCGGGTAATCACCGACGCGGGTGTGGAAATTGTTGTCACTAATCCAAGCGAATTCCCTGAATCTAAGTTGGCGCAAATTTTTGAACCGGTCGTTCGGGCCACAGTTCTTTTGCCTACCGAATTTGTTGGAGCAGTAATGGAACTTTGTCAGCAACGCCGTGGCGTACTCCTGGGCATGGACTACCTCTCCGAAGAACGTGTTGAATTGCGGTACACACTTCCACTGGCGGAAATCGTTTTCGATTTCTTTGATCAACTTAAATCAAGAACCCGGGGGTACGCATCTCTCGATTACGAGCCAACAGGTGAGCAGGAAGCTGATCTGGTGAAAGTTGACATCCTTTTGCACGGAGACGCGGTAGATGCTTTCAGCGCTGTTGTTCACCGTGATAAGTCCTACGCCTATGGGGTCCTGATGGTGCAAAAGCTCAAGGAGTTGATCCCGCGGCAGCAATTCGAAGTTCCGATTCAGGCCGCTATTGGGTCGCGCATTATTACTCGCGAAACTATCCGGGCAATTCGCAAAGATGTCTTGGCGAAGTGTTACGGAGGCGACATTTCGCGCAAGCGCAAGCTGCTTGAAAAGCAAAAAGAAGGAAAGAAGCGAATGAAAATGGTTGGCCGAGTCGAGGTCCCACAGGAGGCGTTCATCGCCGCTCTGTCTACATCTGATGCACCCCCAAAGAAATGATCGAGACTAGCCACGCACCTTTTTCACTGTATGTCCACATTCCCTTTTGCGCTAGCCGCTGTGGCTATTGCGACTTCAACACGTACACCGCCCAAGAATTGGGCGGCGGAGTTTCCCAAGCCAGTTTCCATGAATTATTGATCTGCGAGCTGGCACTTGCTTCCAGGGAACTCGGTGCACCTACCGTCTCGAGCGTGTTCGTTGGCGGGGGAACGCCGACGCTGATTGGTTCCCACGCCCTGACCCAAATTCTTAACGGGGTTAAAGAACATTTCCCCCTGTCAGACGGTGTGGAAATCACAACGGAGGCAAACCCGGATTCAGTTGACGCACGGATGCTTGCAGAGTTACGCGAAGCAGGGTTCAACCGAATTTCATTTGGCATGCAAAGTGTGGCTCCGGGCGTGCTTGCTACTCTGCAGCGGACCCATACCGCTGGTGCCAGCGAGGAGGCGGCGAAGCATGCACGCCAAGCTGGTTTTGATCACGTGAATCTTGATTTAATTTATGGCACTCCTGGCGAAACGGATTCTGACGTTCGAGATTCGGTGAATGCGTGTATTGACACCGGTGCTGATCACGTTTCCGCGTATTCACTCATTGTCGAACCTGGGACCCCCATGTCACGGGCAGTCAAATCAGGTGTGCTGCCCCCGCCGGACGAGGACGCTTGCGCTGATCGCTACAACATCATTGACGTGATGCTGCAGGATGCGGACTTCAATTGGTATGAAGTCTCTAATTGGGCGAAGCCTGGTGGCGAATGCGAACACAACCAAGCCTATTGGACCAATGCGAATTGGTGGGGAATTGGACCGGGTGCACACAGCCACCTCGACGGTCGGCGTTGGGTAAACCACAAGCACCCGGCAACGTATGCCCAAGCGCTGTCAGCAGGAGAGAGTGTGCAGGCTAATTTTGAGGAACTTACTCCGGAACAAATCCATGTGGAAACTGTGATGTTGGCCCTGCGGACTCGATCGGGGCTGGACATGAGTGAACTCAATTCTGAGGAAGTCAATCGAGCCAAGGAATTGGCAGGACAGGGACTAATCCGCGCGCAAGGCCTAGAGCAAGGGGTGATCCAGATCACCGATGCAGGCAGATTATTCGCGGATCGGGTGATTCGGGAACTCCTCGGCTGACGGATTCACCGTTTGGGCGTAGACTGGCACTCTAGGTGCCACAGTGCTAGGAGAAACCAAAATGCTCTGGCAAATTGCTTCAAAACTCGTCGAATAAGTGGAGGCGCACATGCTGGAGGAACGCAGACTTGCGGTGCTCCAAGCGATTGTGTCGGACTACGTTGCGACCCACGAGGCAGTGGGTTCAAAAGCACTAGTGGATCGGCACCAGCTCGGCGTTTCCCCCGCCACGATTCGTAATGACATGGCGGCGCTGGAAGAAGAGGGTTACATTACGGCCCCGCACACTTCTGCTGGGCGCATTCCCACGGATCTTGGTTACCGCATGTTTGTTGACCAAATCTCACAGGTAAAACCTTTGAGTGCTGCTGAGCGCAAAGGGATAGACCGCTTCCTTTCCGACGCGGTGGATCTAGACGACATTATGACTCGAACGGTTCGGCTGCTTGCCCAGCTCACAAAGCAGGTCGCAGTGGTTCAATACCCGTCACTCTCACGCAGCCAGGTGCGCCGGATTGAACTTATTCCCCTCAATGAACACCGACTCATGATCATGTTGATTGTGGACAGTGGTCGGGTGGAACAACGCACTGTGGAGTGCTCGGTTCCCATCGACGAAGTTCTGCTGGCCGACCTTCGAGCCCGGCTCTCCGTAGCGATTTCTGATCAACCTTTTTCATCAGTTCCGCAACGCATAGAGGACCTCGAACAATCATTCAATACTGAAAACCGCCCACTTGTGAGGGCGGTAATCGTGGAAATTCTGGAAACCGTTACCGCAAAGCTAGACGAACGGGTTGTCTTGGGTGGGGCATCCAATTTGGCCCGCTACAACGAAGATTTCCCCATGACAATTCAACCGGTGCTCGAGGCGCTCGAAGAGCAGGTAGTACTCCTTCGGCTGCTGGGGGAGGTCGGTACCGAAACAAAACTCTCGGTCCGGATCGGTCACGAAAACCAGGTGGAAGGCTTAACTTCGACGTCAATCGTCACTTCACACTACGCGAAAGAAAGCACGCCGGTGGCTTCACTCGGAGTTATCGGACCAACCAACATGGATTACGTAAACTCAATGAGCACAGTTCAAGCAGTAGCCCAATACGTGAGTCGATTCCTTTCCGACGAGTAAAAAACGAACATTTTTCCCCTAAACCCTGTCCGCCTAAAACGTTAGCGAGTTAAGTGAGCTAGATGAGTACAGCTGCAACTGATTACTACGAACTCCTTGGAGTGGGCCGTACTGCGTCCCCCGAGGAGATTAAAAAGGCTTACCGCAGGCTTGCCCGCGAGTTACACCCCGACGTCAACCCTGACTTGGAACACCAAGAAAAGTTCAAAATGGTGACGGCAGCATACGAAGTGTTGAGCGATCCTGAGAAGCGTCAAATGTATGACCTCGGCGGGGATCCACTGAGCAATCGGGGCGGAGGATCTCCCGGCGGTTTTGATTTCGGTGACGTGATGGATGCATTCTTTGGTGGCCGTGGGCAGCGTCGCGGGCCACGCGGTCGGGCTCGTAGAGGCCAGGATGCGCTGATCAGTATCACCATTGATCTAACGGCCGCAGTTTTTGGTGAGAAAAAAGAAATTGCCGTGGATACGGCAATTTCCTGCGAAAAGTGCACCGGATCCGGTTTGACCGCAGGCACTGAGGCCGCGACCTGCGTAATGTGCAAAGGGCACGGCGAGATCCAATCGGTGCAGCAAAGTTTCTTGGGTCAAGTCATGACCTCACGCCCCTGCCCCACTTGCCAAGGGCACGGAAGTACCATCCCACACCCGTGCGTTGAGTGCTCCGGACAGGGACGGGTTCGCCACCGCCGAAACCTGACAATTGAAATTCCACCCGGCGTTGACACGGGAACCAGAATTCAATTACAGGGTCAAGGTGAAGCTGGCCCCAACGCGGGCCCGGCTGGCGATCTCTACGTCGAGATTGTGGTGCGCGGCCATGACCTCTTCGAGCGTCAAGGTGATCAGCTGCACTGTGTAGTTACAATCCCGATGACTTCAGCCGCGTTGGGAACATCCATCAACATTGAAACTCTGGATGGTCCCGAAGACGTTACGATTGCTGCCAGTACGCAATCTGGTGCGGTAGTAACTGTGAAGCACAAAGGAGCAACCCGGCTTCGAAGCAATGCCCGCGGCGACCTTTTTGTCCACATAAATGTTGAGACACCTCGCAAACTCACAACAGAACAGCAGGAACTGCTCGAGAAACTTGCGCAAATCCGTGATGAGAAACCCAACACGATTGTGACTCGATCTGATTCAACCGGTGTTTTCTCCCGACTCAAAGAGGCGTTCACTAACAAGTGAGCGCATCAGTTTTTTTAGTTGACCCGGAATTCGTGAGTGATGCCGCCCTCGAGTCGATTTTGGAGCTGCCCAAGGCGGTGTCCCATCACATGTCGGTCATGCGGATCGAACCTAATGAAGTGTGTGAGTTAGTTGACGGTCAAGGAAAACGCATCACGGGGAACTTAAATATCGCAGGCCAATTCGTTGTGAGAAATATTGCGGTCGAGGCTCTTCCTGGCCTGCGCATCGATGTTGCACAAGCACTCATTAAAGGCGATCGACTTGAGAACTCACTTGACATGCTGACCCAGGTTGGCGTGATGGGGATGATCCCGTGGATCGCAGATCACAGCGTGGTCAAGTGGCAGGGGGACAAAGTCGCAAAGCAGTTCACTAAGTGGACTAACATCACTCGGGCTGCGACCGAGCAGTCCCGCAGGTCCTGGACTCCTGAAATCCGCGACCCGGTGACATCGGCTGAATTGGCGAATCGATTGTCGACGTATGACCATGTAATCGTGCTTGTTGAGGCCAGCGGGGACAGATATTCCGGGGTCACTTCGGGGTCGGTGTTACTCATTGTCGGTCCCGAAGGTGGCATAAGTGCACGTGAGCGTGAATTATTCGGTGAAGCCGAGTCCCTCACATTAGGGGCGGGTGTTTTTCGCTCAGAAACAGCCGGGGTGGTGGGCGCTTCATACCTATTCACCAAGTCAGGGGAGTGGGATAGCGAAAGTGGAGACACCATGCAAGGATTGAGCAATGCCTGATTGCATCTTTTGTTCGATTGTTTCCGGGGAGATCCCGGCGAATATCGTGCTGCGCACCGCTGAGGTAGTTGCCTTCACCGACTTAGATCCGAAGGCTCCCACCCACATCTTGGTAATTCCTACCGAGCACCACGAAAATGCTGCGTCGCTAGCAGTTGCCAATCCGATACAAGCGGCTGCTGTTCTTGCAGCAACAGAACAGGTTGCCACAGAGTCAGGCTTGAGCGATTACCGAATCGTGTTTAATACCGGAGCAGAAGCTGGGCAAAGTGTCTTCCATGCACACGCTCATGTTTTGGGTGGCAGGGACTTAGGGTGGCCCCCCGGATGACCAAAACACTAGTTGAGGTTCCCGCTTCACAATCAATGGTCGCACTACTAGGGGTAGCAGATGAATACCTGCAATTGATCGAGAGCGCATTCCCTGAAGTCGATATTTTGGTCCGCGGCAACCAAATCACGCTCGAGGGTGAAGACAAATCCGTTGACACGATCGACACTTTGGTCACTGAGATGCTCGCCATGATTCGTACCGGGCAAGGGCTTAATGCCGATTCCGTTCAACGTTCAATTTCGCTCATGAAATCGGGAACGCGGCCAAGTGAGTTAATGACCGCCAATATTTTGAGTAGCCGCGGTAAAACAATTAGACCCAAGACGTTGAATCAAAAAAAATACGTTGAAGCAATTGACAAAAATACGATTGTTTTTGGAATTGGACCGGCGGGAACAGGGAAAACGTACCTAGCCGTTGCAAAAGCAATTCAAGCTTTGCAAGCAAAGCAGGTGACCCGAATCGTGTTAACACGACCGGCTGTCGAAGCAGGCGAAAAGCTGGGTTTTCTTCCCGGAACGCTGTCGGAAAAAATTGATCCATATTTGCGGCCCCTTTATGACGCACTGCACGACATGATAGATCCGGACTCAATCCCGCGATTGATTACCAGCGGAACAATTGAAATTGCGCCACTGGCCTACATGCGCGGCAGGACGCTCAACGACGCATTCATAATACTCGATGAAGCCCAAAATACGTCGGCTGCGCAAATGAAAATGTTCCTTACCCGATTGGGTTTTGGTTCGACCATGGTGGTTACCGGTGACGTCACGCAGGTGGACTTGCCATCGGGGACCACGAGCGGGTTGCGATTGGTTTCCGAGATTCTCAATAATGTGGGTGACGTTGAGTTTTGTCGGTTGACTGCAAGTGATGTGGTTCGACACCGATTGGTGGGCGAGATCGTGTCCGCCTACGACCAATATGACCAAGTACAACAGAGCAAGGCTTCGGGGGCTGGGCCCACTTCATGAGCACCCAAATGATGGAAATTGATAATGAAACCATGGCGATAATCGACTTAGCCGCGATCGATCAACTTGTCACCCACCACCTTGACTTTTTAGGCATTCACCCCGAGGTGCGAGGCGGTATCACTTTTATTGATCCCGAACGCATGTCCACGCTTCATGAAGATTGGATGCAAGAACCTGGCCCCACAGACGTGCTTTCGTTTCCCATTGATCAAATTACTTTGCCCAAAGCAGGTTCGATAAGCGAGAGTGGTTTCCTGGGTGACATTGTCATTTGCCCAGATTTTCTGCCGCCTCAAATGCGCGAAGCGGGCCGCACACTTCAGCAAGAGTGCGAGTATTTGGTGACCCACGGTATTCTGCATTTACTGGGGCTTGATCATCAAGAACCAGAGGAGCATGCTGAAATGTTCACTCTCACAGATACCCTTTTACGCGACTGGCACTCGCAGTGATCGTCACTCTCACGATTTCTCTGATCTTGGTAGTGGTGGCAGGACTGCTGATCAGTGCCGAAACCGCAATCAGTCGGATCTCGCGATCGCGAGTGGAGGACCTCGAGGACACCAAAGTGAGCCTGCGACTCTTGAGTGTGCTGGATGACCGCCCACGCTATGTAAACGTCTTGCTGTTCGTTTCGACCGTCTTGAGCATTACGGCATTTGTTCTGGCGAGCTACCATGGAATGAATTGGCTGGTTGAGGCAACCAATCTTCCGGCTTTGGCTGCGTTTGTGATTGTTGCTTCGATTTTGGTAGTGATTTCGTATATTGGTCTTGGGGTCGCTCCCAGAACACTCGGCCGAATGCATTCGGAAAAGATCGCGCTGGCAAGCGCCGGACCAGCCAAATTTTTGGCTGCAATCCTGGGTCCCATCGCAACCTTGCTGATCCACATCGGTAATGCCCTCACCCCTGGTAAAGGATTTCGACAAGGCCCATTCGATTCCCAAGCCGAACTGAGGGAACTGGTTGACCTAGCGTCGAATGATTCGTTGATTGAAGATGACGAGCGAGCCATGATCCATTCAGTCTTTGAGCTCAGTGACACATTTGCGAGGGAAGTAATGGTCCCGCGCACGGAAATGGTTTTTATCGAGCGCAACAAATCATTACGCCAAGCCTTGTCGCTAGGTCTGCGCTCATGGTTCTCTCGGATCCCGGTAATCGGCGAAAATGCTGACGACATTGTTGGGGTGATTTACCTCAAGGACATCGTCAAAAGAATTTTTGAATATCGAGATGCTGAGCACACAGAAAAAGTTGAGGACCTCATGCGGGCTCCCTATTTCGTGCCCGATAGCAAGCAAGCCGACGACCTGTTGCGGGATATGCAATCTGCCCGAGTACACATGGCGATTGTGGTTGACGAGTACGGCGGCACGGCCGGCATTGTCACGATCGAAGATATTCTCGAGGAAATCGTGGGCGAGATCGCCGACGAGTACGATACTGCAGCACCCGAAGTCGAAGAGTTGAAAGAGGGGGGATTTCGGGTCATGGCCCGCATGAATATTGGTGACTTCGCAGAGCTAATCAACATCGATATTGATCCCGAGGAGGAAGGGGTCGACTCAGTTTTAGGCCTGCTGGCGAAAAAACTCGGTCGGGTGCCAATTGCCGAGTCACGTATTCACGTGCAGGGCTGGAATTTGACCGCCGAGGCCGGCAGTGGCCGTCGTAACCGGATTGGTTTTGTCCAAGCGGTGGCTGCCGAGCCAGTTGAGGAAAGTGTGCCAACAGAGGCAGACTCAGCGCGTGGCACGGATTAGTTCCGGTCAAGCACGATTCTGATCCGACTAGCGGCGCCATTTCTTGTACTGCCTCTGCTAGCGTAATTGTGTGATGAAAGAACGGATATAGGCATTACATGACAAGCACGGAGTTTACGAGTGGATTCGCAGCAATTGTTGGACGCCCGAATACGGGAAAGTCCACATTGCTCAATGCGGCGATGGGAAGCAAAGTTGCGATCACGTCAGATCGCCCACAAACGACCCGCCGGGTGATTCGGGCGATTATTACTCGACCGGACGGCCAGTTGATCTTGGTCGACACGCCTGGAATTCATCGCCCACGGACCTTGTTGGGGGAGAGACTCAATGATGAAGTGAAGGACACTTACTCAACAGTCGATGCAGTCGCACTGTGTATTCCAGTTAATGAACCGATCGGACCCGGTGATCGATATATTGCCAAGTCGATTGCTGGTTTATCGAAGAGTATTTACTTTGCGCTGGTAACCAAAACAGATCTAGGTAATCCTGAGCAGATTGCGAAGCAACTTTTGGCAGTTGAGAAACTTGGGCAGGAAGTTGGCTTGACCTGGAGCGCGATTATCCCAGTGTCCGCCAAATCAGATGATCAGGTGGATGTTGTAATTGATGAACTCATGAACGCGATGCCAACGGGTCCTCAGTTTTTCCCAGAGGACACGGTGACCGACGAGCCTGAGGAGATTTTCATCGCTGAATTGATTCGGGAGGCAGCCCTAAAGGGTGTCCAAGACGAGTTACCGCATTCGATCGCTATCACGATTGAAGATATGTCCTTGCGGGAAGATCGCCCTGAAAACTTTCCCCTTACAGATATTTACGCCAATCTTTTTGTGGAGCGTGACAGCCAAAAAGCAATTGTGATTGGCAAAAGCGGAGCTCGTCTGAAGCGAGTAGGTACGGAGGCGCGGGTGGAGATTGAAAAATTTTTGGGCACCGCCGTATTCTTGGATCTTCGAGTTAAGGTTGCCAAGAACTGGCAGCGAGACCCCAAGCAGCTACGGCGTCTCGGATTCTGATTCGTCACTGGCGAGAAGAGAGAAAGACCAGATCACGATGTGCAAGATCAAAACCCCGATCAGGACGAAGAAAATTTACTTCCTCCGCAAATCGTGGTTCGAGAGCCATGAACCCGATATTTAGCTTGGGGCGTGCTGTTTCGCCCGGAACTGGTTCATTGTGATCAGACATGCCGCTCTTGTCCGGAAATATGGTCCGCAAATATCGCGCGTTGGCGAATAGAATGTAGTGTGCCAGTTTATCGCGATGAAGCAGTCGTGCTTCGGGCTCAAAAACTTGGCGAGTCTGATCGAATTGTCACCTTGTTGACGAGAAGCCACGGCCGAGTCCGGGCGGTCGCTCGGGGAGTTCGCAAAACATCGAGTCGAATTGGTGGGCGGCTGGAGCCATTTGCCCACGTAGACATCCAGTTGTACACGGGTAAATCGCTAGAAAACATTACGCAGGTGGAAAGTATTTCGGCGATGGGTGGTCAACTCTCATCTGACTACGTTGCGTGGACTTCCGGTACAGCGATGCTTGAAACAGCGGAGCGGCTCACCCCGCACGAAGGGGAACCGGCGGTTCCGCAGTTCGCGCTTTTGGTATCGGGACTGCGATCCATGACCGCACGAGAGCATGACCCAAGGCTGATTTTGGATAGTTATTTACTCCGCTCCCTCGCCGTGGCTGGTTGGTCACCGTCATTCCACGACTGCGCGCAGTGCGGCAGCTCAGGTCCGCACCGAGCTTTTGCCATCGCGGCGGGCGGGATTGTGTGTGATGGGTGTCGCCCCCCTGGTTCAGCTGCTCCGACACCGGAAGCGATCGCCCTATTGGGTGCATTGTTGTCGGGGGAGTGGGATCGTGCAGAATCAAGTGAGTTACGTGCGCGGTCCGAAGCGAGTGGACTTATTGCAGCGTTTTTACAGTGGCACCTTGACCGGGGCCTCAAGTCGCTTCCGCTCGTTGACCGCAAAACGGTGGGGGGTGTGGCGTGAAAAAATCATTTCCGCCACCACCGACACACCCCAGTGGGGCACAACCGCCCAAGTTGCCGAAAAATTTGATTCCCAAGCACGTTGCGTTAGTGATGGATGGCAACGGGCGCTGGGCTCAGGAGCGAGGCTTACCCAGAACTGCCGGTCACGAGGCGGGTGAGGCGAGTCTGCTCGATTGCGTGCACGGGGCTCTTGAACTGGGCATTGGTGCGGTTTCTGCTTATGCTTTCTCAACTGAAAACTGGCGCAGGTCCCCGGAAGAAGTTCGGTTTCTCATGGGATTTAATCGTGATGTAATTCGCCGCCGCCGAGATGAAATGCATGAACTTGGGGTGCGAATTCGTTGGGCGGGCCGCAGGCCCAAACTGTGGCGCAGCGTGATCAAGGAACTTGAGGAAGCCGAAAAACTTACCGCAAAGAATTCTCAATTGACGCTCACGATGTGCGTTAATTACGGTGGCAGGGCGGAGATCGCTGATGCGGTTCAGGCAATTTCGGCCAAGGTCGCGAGTGGTCAGATACAGCCGAGTAAAATCACAGAGCGCATGATTGCCGCGCATCTTGATGAACCCGATATGCCCGATGTGGATCTTTTCGTGCGCAGCTCAGGTGAGCAACGAATGAGTAATTTTTTGCTATGGCAATCGGCTTATGCTGAGTTTGTCTTTCTTGACACACTCTGGCCAGACTTTGACCGCAGGCAGTT
>MEHZ011613942.1_pt1 | contig 13182 bp, 11 predicted proteins | sample 897221 | NCBI WGS metagenome assembly MEHZ01 (sample SAMN05514161, study PRJNA337945) | marine metagenome | isolation source: marine surface water | place: Arctic Ocean | collected 2007-12-13 | reverse complement strand
CCTATCTGACGGGTAGCGGCAAGTTCTAACCCGCCAGCGCAACACATTGTTGCGCCTAACGCATGGCTCCGCCGTGGCGCGTGAGCGCACCCCGCGATAGACTACGGGAACCGTTATCCGAAGATCCCTCCAATAAGGACTCCCGAACATGCAAGGATCGTGGCGCACGCCTGCCGTAGTTCTGACCTGCGGCACCATCATTCTGTTCCTCAGCTTCGGTGCGCGGAACATCTTCGGAATACTGCTCGACCCGATGACCGCCTCTACCGGGCTGGGTGTGGACGATTATTCGCTCGCGATCGGGATACAGGCTGTCATCTGGGGCCTGACCACGCCAATCACTGCGTCGCTTGCCGAGCGCTACGGCACGGCGCGGATGATCGCGCTTGGCGGCGTGCTCTATGCGGTCGGCCTGGGCCTGATGTCGATGGTGCAGACGCCGATGGACATGAACCTGACGGCCGGGATGATGCTCGGCCTCGGGCTGAGCGCGACCGGTTTTCCTATTATCCTGGCGGCGATCACCAAGAGGGTGGACGCCAAACGCCGAAGTCTTTTCCTCGGCATCGGTAGTGCCGCGGGCTCTTCCGGCCAGCTGGCACTGGTGCCGATGGGGCAGGTGCTGATCACCGGCTACGGATGGGCCGTAACGGCGATCATCTTTGGCTGTCTTGTCGCCGTGATCGTGCCGCTTTCCAACGCGATGAGGGACCCGAAGCGCGAAGCCGTCGATCCCAATGCGGCGCCCCCGCAGAAACTGGGAGAAGCCGTCCGTGAGGCCATGGGCCACCGCGGCTTCCTGCTGCTGACGGCAGGGTATTTCGTGTGCGGCTATCAGGTGATGTTTCTCGGCACGCATTTGCCAAAATTCCTGACGGAGGCGGGTCAGACCCCATGGGTCGGGGCGACCGCGCTGTCGCTGATCGGGCTTTTCAACATCATAGGCACGCTAACTTGGGGCGCACTCGGCGGCAGGTTCCGCATGAAATACCTGCTAACCAGCATCTACTTGCTGCGCTCCGGAGTGCTCGCGATTTATATAATGCTGCCGATCACCGCAATGAGCACCTATATATTCTCCGCCGCGATCGGGTTGCTGTGGCTCGCCACCGTGCCGCTGACGTCGGGGCTGGTCGCCCGGATATTCGGCCTGCGCTACATGGCGACGTTGACCGGGTTGGTCTTTTTCAGCCACCAGCTCGGCAGCTTTACCGGCGCCTGGCTCGGCGGGAAGTTCTTCGTGACCACCGGTTCCTACGATATGATCTGGTGGATCGGCGTCGGCCTTGGCCTGGTCGCCGCAGCCCTGCATTTCCCGATAGACGACAAACCGGTTGTGCGGGTGCAGGCGGCGGGGGCATAACCTTCATATGAATTTTCCCAAATCCGTCTCCCCCGACTGGCGTACCCCGTTCGTCATATTGCTCGCCGGGACCACGATTGTGTTCCTGTCGCTGGGCGCGCGTATGACCTTCGGGCTGTGGTTACCCGACGCGTCGTTCGACCTGTTCGGGCCGAACCAGCTCAAAATCCTGTCGCTGTCGGTGGCGCTGCAGTCGCTGTTCTGGGGGATCGGCACGCCGATCGCCGGCAATATCGCCGACAAGTACGGCGCCGGGCGGGTGATCGCGGCGGCGGGTATTCTGTATTCGATCGGCCTAGTGATGATGACCGTGTCGACCACGCCGATGATGGCTCATCTTTCGATTGGCGTGTTTACTGGGTTTGCCATGTCGGGGGCCATGTTCCCGATCATTCTGTCGGCGGTCAGCCGCTCGGTATCGGCCGAAAAGCGGAACCTTTATCTTGGTATTGCCAGCGCCGGCGGCTCGTCCGGGCAGGTCCTCATGATCCCGTTGGGGCAGTACTTCATCGATGCCCAGGGCTGGATCGTTACGCTCTATATCCTCGCAGGCATCACGGCGCTGATTGTCCCGCTGGCCTTTGTGATGATGACTAAAAAGGCCGCTGCCAATGCAGGCCCGGTCGTGCAGGCGCTGTCCACCGGGGCGGCCATCCGCGAGGCGTTCGGTCATCGTGGCTATATGCTGCTGACCGGCGGTTATTTCGTCTGCGGTCTGCAGACCATGTTTATCGGCACCCATTTTCCCAACATGCTGACCAGCCTGAAGGTGGACGCGACGATTGCCGCACTGTCGCTGTCGCTGATCGGGGCGTTCAATATTCTGGGTACGTTTACGTGGGGCGCCATGGGCGGAAAATACCGCCAGAAATATTTGCTGTGCTGGCTGTATTCGCTGCGCTCGCTGGTGATGATCGGCTTTATCCTGATGCCGATATCATCAAACAGCGTGCTGGTGTTCTCGGCACTGATGGGGCTGCTGTGGCTTGGCACCGTGCCGCTGACGGGCTCCATCGTTGCCCAGGTCTTCGGACTGCGTCACATGGGAATGTTGTTCGGTTTTGCCTTTGTTGCGCACCAGTTCGGCAGCTTTATCGGTATCTATGCCGCCGGCTATTTCTTCGACATGTTCGGCAATTATAACGGCATCTGGTGGGCCGCTATCATCATGGGGCTGGTCGCCTCGGTGATGAACTATCCAATCAACGACAAGCCGATTGAACGACAGGCCGTGCTGCAGGCGGCCTAAGCTGCGCGCTCTCATCCCAGCGAAGACGGGAAGACACATACAAAAAATCTATTCCCCTGATCTTGCACTGGGGGTCTACCTATCCAGCGAGTTGGTCTCAGCGATGGACCCCCGTCACAAGGGCGGGGGAGTAAGTCTGGGGGTGGGGTGACTGTGCGCCCGGCGCGGATCGAATAAGTCTAGGATAATCCGCGGAAATGCGGACCGATCCGGTCAGTCCATCAGATAACCGAACTTTTCCTGCGCTTCGCGCATGATGTCGGGGCCCGGGGCGTTGACCATCGGAAAATCGTCTTTCCAATGGAACGGCTTGCAGGCGTCGATGATGGCCCGGCTGTTGGTGATGTCGCCATTGGCTTTCTGTTCCGGCGTCAGGCGAGGATCAGCAGGCGACGTCCAGGCGCCTTTGACGATGTCGATCGTTGTCGCCGGATCGCAGCGCGTGCACATGGCCCAGATCACCTGTTCGAGGTCAGTGACGTCTATATCCTCGTCGACCACGATGACAAACCGGTTGGCATAGTTCGATGCCTGGCATTGCGCCGCGATATGGCCCGCCTGTTTTGAATGGCCGGGATAGCGCTGAGTGATCGACACCGCATGGAACAGCCGCGATGCGCCAATCTCGTGGCACCACACACCGGTTACGTCCGGCACGCCTGCATCGGCGAGATTCTGTTTGAGCATGGCGGAGCGTAAAACGGCGCGATACCGGGACATTTCGTCCGAGCCTTGGCCCATTGGCGGCACGCCCAGAATGATCGGATCGTTGCGGTGATAGATCGCTTCGATCTCGAGTACCGGTTCGGGGTGCTCGCCGCTGGCGTAATAGCCGGTCCATTCGCCGAACGGGCCTTCGTTCTTGATCCTGTCGGGGTAGAGATAACCTTCAAAGACGATCTCGGCATTGGCCGGGAAAGGCAGGCCGGTGATCTTGCCCTCGACGCAGTCCACTGCTTTGCCGCGGATGCCGCCGACAATATCAAGCTCGAACGTGCCGTAAGGCGCTTCGGCCCCGCCGTTGAAAAATGCGATCGGCTCGCCACCGACGACCATCACCACCGGGCAGGGTTCGCCCTTTTCCCAGTATTTGTTGCGTTGTATGAAGCCGTGCTTGCCGGTGACCATGAAACAGCCGACGGATTTTTTGTCATGCACCATGGCGCGGTAGGCACCGCAGTTCATCCAGCCTTCATCCGGGTCGCGTGTCACCGTGTAAGTGCCGGTGCCGATATAGCGGCCGCCGTCTTCGGGGTGCCACATCGGGGTCGGGAATTTCATCAGGTCGATATCGTCGCCGGTCAGAATGTTCTCGAATACCGGCCCGTCTTTGACGATCTCATGCTTGATGGTCTTACGTTCTTTGACGAAGGAATCGAAGCAGCCGTCGGACAGTTCCTGCTTGGTCAGATGATCCGGAAAGCCCAGCGTCATATTCCGGCGCGTACCGCCGAACACATTGATCAGCACACGGAACCCGTTGGGGCAGCCCGGCACCTTGTCGAACAGCACCGCGGGGCCGTCGTCTTCGCGGATCACGATTTCGGAGGCGAGGCCGATATCTTTCTCCCAGGACGCGCCGTCGACCCGCTTCAGTTCGCCAAGTTGGTCGGCCCGCTCGATCCAGTCGCGCAGATCCTCATAGGTGAATTGCTGGGCGGTATTCGGGCGGGTAGGCGTCGTCGTGTCCATTAGATGATTCCGGCATTTTTGTTAGTTACTTGCAGCATCATCGCAGAATTTTTCCGCGACTCAATTCCTCTTAATCGCCGATCATCGCCTTCGCGTCGGCGGGGGCAAACGGCTTGGCGCAATCCGGGCAGATCAGATCCACGGTCTCCAGCGCCAGCAGCGCCGGGGCGACGTGGAACCAGTAATCGCAGGCGGGGCATTGCGCCCAGGTGGCGTTGCCGGTTTTGTCGAACAGTGAACCTGACATCAGCTTGGCCATCCTGTGGTGTCTATGCCGTCCAGCACCGCTTCCGCCGCGGCGAGGGCGGCGTCTGATACGCGGTTGCGCGGGGCGACGGGTTTGGGTTGGCCCGGCTTCGGCGCGGCGGGCAGCGTGGCATCGATGGCCGCCTTGGTGATGGTCTTGCCGGTTGCGGGCGCTGACGGGTCGAGCGGTGCCAACGTCAACCCATCCAGTTTCATCAGGTCGCGGTGCCACTGCACGCGGGTTGCGATGGCCCACATCGCCTCCCGGTCGTCGAATATGTCGATATCGTCGTCAAACGCGTAAACCGCTTTCAGCCGCCGGAAGGCGATGGCCGCCATCATGGCGTCGCGTGCCTCGCCCGGTTTCGGGTCCTTGAACTGCAGGTAGGCATGAAACCGCCGGCCCGATACCGGCACATGCACATTAATAAGCGATGGCGCCACCTGGCGGGCGAGCGCATAGATCGCGCCTTCCATGCCCATATTGTCTGGCACCAGATGGTCTGCGAGGCCGGAGCCGCAATCGTGATAGATCGCGTCGCGGCGCCGAGTGATACAGGTGACCTCGACCACCGGGTTGGGGATCTGCGGGCCCTGATAGCCGGAAAATTCGGCGAACGGTCCTTCGGCTTCGATCCGGTTCGGCGGCAGGAAGCCCTCAATGACGATTTCCGCGTCGGCCGGCACCATGATCTTCTCGCCATGGGTAACCGAGGGCACCACCCGCAGTGCCTCGCCCAGCGCGCCGCCCGCGACATCCCAGTGGCTTTCGGGATAGCCAAGCTTGGCCTGCGCGCCCATTTCCACCGCCGGGTGATGGCCAACCCAGATTGCGACCGGGCAGGGCTCTCCCCTGGCCCAGAATTTCTGCAGGTTGAGCATGTTGTGGGATGTTTCCAGCATGTAGCAGCCGAGCAGCTTTTCGCCGCGTACCCATAGCCGCTGGATACCCATGTTATCAATGCCCGTATCGGGGTCGTAGGTGACGACATGGCCGCAAGTCACGTAATGCCCTGCATCGCCTTCATGCTGGCGCAAAGCGGGCAGGGAGAGTAGGTTTGCGGCCTCGCCTTCTTCGACGATCTCACGCACCGGCGCGTCCGCTGCATCGACTACGACGGGATCGATCGCTTTGGATGAAAGGTTGGCCATTGCCTTCGCAGAATCGCGGTGGTCGTCGATGCCGAGCGCCTTCGCCGCCAGTTCACGGCTGGCGAACAGGTTGGTGAGGACCGGCATATCGCTGATCCCGCCATCGGGCAATATGGGCTGGCGCACGAAGATCGCGGGGTTGGTGCTTTTCGCCGCCATGGCATGCTGCAGCGCCGTGATTTCCTGCACCACGGATACGGGTTGGTCCGGGCGGAAAACAAGGTTGTCGATTTCGTTCAGATAGCTGCGGAGGTCTGTCATGTGGCCCGTTCTTTGGCGTGATTGTTTTTTGGCATGAGGCTCAGGTGGCGGCGTGATGGTCAGGTGGCGGCGTCACGTTCGGCCTCGGATTTGGTTTCGGGGTCGACATAACTTGCCCAGAAATTGTTGTAATACGCGACATTCGCGGGGTCTAGGTCACGCTCGGGGAACGGATCGGATTTCCAGTGCCCGTGGCGGTCTTCGCCGCGCACCAGCAGGGCGGTGTTCAGATCGATGGTCGGGCGCACACTGGGCGCGCAATAGACGAACAGGATGCCGGTACGACGCCTGTCGCTTAGATTGGGCTCCGAAGAATGCGCTAGGCGGAAATGGTGGATGGTGCATTCGCCGGGTTCGAGGGCGACGTCGATGGCGGTTGAATCATCGAACCGGTCGGTGATGCGCTGGCCGCGCGACAGCATGTTCATCTCGTCCCAAGTTTCTTCATGCGCCATTTCAGGATTGGCATGACTGCCCGGGAGATAACGCAGGCAGCCGTTATCGGCATGGCTGTCAGTTAGTGCGATCCAGGCGCCCCAGACGTCCATCGGCTCGTAGCCGAAATAGGTGGAATCCTGATGCCAGGTCACGAAGCGTGGATCGTGTGCCTGTTTGGCCCAGATAGCGCAGGTCGGCATCATGATGTCCGGGCCGATCAGGTCCTCCATCGCATCGAGCAGGGTGGGTGTGGTGCCGAGGTTATAGAGCCAGCGGAAAAGCAGGTGTGGTTTAACCGACAGGATCTCGGGCACGTCCTTGCCCTTGCGGGCTTCAACGTCCTCGTAGGTAGCGCGATAGGAGGCCGCCGTGTCGGTATCCATGATGCGGATGGGAAACACGCAGCCGTCGCGTTCGGTCCGGTCGATCTGTTCGGGGGTCAGTATTTTTGTCATCTCGCCCTCACCCGTGTTGTCGCCGCGTCAGAATGGCGAAGCGGCGGGGTGCTGTCCAGATAGCGGGGTGTCAGGTGGATTGGAAACGGGACAGCTCAGAGGCATGGAAAAAGGGCCGCAGGTTTCCCCATGGCCCTCTTTTGGTTCGGAAACGCGGTTCTAGTATGGAACGGTTACTTCGACCCGGCGGTTACCCGCTTCTTTCATGCCGTCCTTGGTATCGATCGCGCTGGCGTTTTCGCCGAGCGGACCGATGGTCATCAGACGACCCGACACGCCGAGCTTGGGCAGCGCACCTGCGACGATGTTGGCGCGTTTCTCTGCCAGCGCCGAGTTGTAGTTGCTGGAACCGGCGCGGTCGGTATGACCGGTCACGGAAACCACCTTCGGCTTGGTGTCCTTGATCACGTTGGACGCTGTGCCGAGGACAGAATTGGCCGTGGCGTCCAGTGTCGTGCCATTAAAGCCGAAATAGACTAGGAATGTCAGCGGCGACAGCTTGGCTTTCGGCTTCATCGGTTTTGCGGTGGGTTTGCCTTCGATTTCCGCCAGCGCAATGAAAAATCCAATCCGGCAGCGGTCGACGTGATCCTGCTGGGTGTTCTCTTCCTACTCCTGCGCCCAGCATTCGTACATCGCCTGTGCACGGGCGGCATCGACGGGGTGTGCCTTGTCGCCGGGGCCGGCAAGGGCCTTGACCAGACGCGGCCGCGTCTTGGCGATCAGCTTGCCGGGTTTCTTGGGCTGCGGGCGTGTATCGGCGGCTTCCGGTACGCAACATACCGGGGCGTCAGTCGGTTTCCCGGATGGCGTCTCCCAGTATATTCACCATTTCGTCGATCTGGTCTTCCGACACGATCAACGGCGGCGACAAAGCTATAATATCGCCTGTTTGCCGCACAAGCAGCCCCTTTTCGTAACATTTCAGGAAGATATCGAACGCCCGCGCGGTTGGCGCGCCGTCTCGCGGATTGAGCTCTACCGCGCCCATCAGGCCGATATTGCGGATATCTATCACGTTGGGCAGACCTTTCAGCCCGTGCACAGCCGATTCCCATTTGGGCGCCAGTGCCTTGGCGCGGGCAAACAGATCGTCCTCGGCGAATACTTCCAGCGTGGCGATTCCTGCCGCGCAGGCCAGCGGATGTGCCGAATAGGTATAGCCGTGGAACAGTTCGATCATGTTGGGCGGGCCGTGCATGAACGCCTCGTAGATCGGCGCGCGGGCGGCAATCGCCGACATCGGGACGGCGGCGTTGGTCAGACCCTTCGCCATGGTCATCAGGTCCGGCACGATACCGAAATAATCGGCGGCGAACGGCTCGCCCAGCCGGCCGAACCCGGTGATGACCTCATCGAAGATCAGCAGGATGCCGTGCCGGTCGCAGATGGTGCGAATTTTTTCCAGGTAGCCCTTGGGCGGCACCAGCACGCCGGTCGAGCCGGCGACGGGCTCAATGATGACCGCGGCGATGGTCGATGCGTCATGCAGGGCGACAATGCGTTCCAGATCATCCGCCAGATGCGCACCCCAGGCGGGCTGGCCGCGGGTAAACGCCATTTCAGCAAGGTTATGGGTGTGGGGCAGGTGATCGACCCCGCCCATCAGCGTGCCGAACTGCTTGCGGTTGTTCGATATGCCGCCGACCGACGTGCCGCCGATGCCGACGCCGTGATAGCCGCGTTCGCGCCCGATCAGCCGGGTGCGTTTCGCATCGCCCCGCGCCTGATGATAGGCGAGTGCGATTTTCAGCGCGGTATCCACCGCCTCGGAGCCCGAATTGCCGAAAAACACGTAATCCAGATCGCCGGGAAACAGGTTCACCAGCCGCGAAGACAGATCGAACGCCGACGGATGGCCCCACTGGAATGTCGGTGCGTAATCCATCGTCTCGGCCGAAACCTTGATCGCCTCGGTGATGCGTTCACGGCCGTGCCCGGCATTTGAGCACCACATGCCCGACGTGCCGTCCAGAATCTGGTGGCCCTGATCGTCGGTGTAGTGCATGTCCTTCGCGGAAACGAGCATCCGCGGCGCCGACTTGAACTGCCGGTTCGCCGTAAACGGCATCCAGAATGGTTCCAGCGTGTTGGTCTGGCGTGATTGGTTACCGTCCGGCATGGCGTCGCCCCTTAAGTTTAGTCCCCAGAAACGAATAGGCTACCGGGCAGCTTGAGCGCCATCAAGGCGATTCGGACGGATTGTCAGGTGACGGCCCCCTCCGTTGCTAAATGCGCTACAAAGGGGAATGGCTGTCATCTCAGGTTTTCCCGCGCTCGCCGCCGCGTTGCGCGACCGTAATTACCGTGCGTTTTCGATCGGTAATCTGCTGTCGCATAACGGCACCTGGGCGCAGCGTGCAGCCGTCATGTGGTTTACCTGGGAAATGACCGAGTCCGGTTTCTGGCTTGGGCTGATGACGGTCGCGGATCTATTGCCGGTGGTGTTTATCGGGCCGGTCGCGGGCGCCATCGCCGACCGGGTGAATATCCTCACCATGATCAAGGTCACCCAGGTGCTGGCGGCGATCCAGTCGGCCGTCCTCGCCGTGCTGACCTTTATGGGTGTGATGACGCCGGAACTGCTATTCGCCCTCGTGCTGGCCCACGGGATTATCCTGTCGTTCAACCAACCGGCGCGGCTCGCCCTGGTACCGCATCTGGTGCAGCGTGAAAACCTGTCCGCCGCCATCGGTATCAACTCGATGATTTTCAACTCGGCGAAGGCCATCGGTCCGGTGATTGCCGGAATGCTGATCAACAGCTGGGGGATCGGCTTCGCTTTCATTTTCAATGCGCTGAGCTATGTCTGGTTCGTCGGATCGCTTTTGTTTATCCGCATCGCCAATCCGCGCAGCGGCAAGGCGCGCACGCCCGCGCGTGAGGTGCCGCGCGAAATCGCCGAAGGGTTCCGCTATGCCATGCAGCATGTCGGGATTGCGCGGATGCTAGTCGTGCTGTCGGTCGTGTCGATCTTCGGGCGGCCTTATATGGAACTGCTATCAGGGTTTGCCGACGAGGTATTCAGCCGGGGCGCTGACGGCTATGCGCTGATGCTGTCGGCTACTGGTGTAGGCGCGATGGTCGGCGGGTTCTGGGTCGCCCAACGCGGCCAGGTGGTCGGGCTGACGACGCGCGTGGTGCTGGCGACCCTGCTGCTCAGCCTGTCGCTGATCGGCTTTGCCGCGACCAACCTGTACGGTGTCGCCCTTGTCTGCCTGGCGATCTCGGGCTTTGCCGTCATCATCATCGGCGTTGGCGAACAGACCCTGTTGCAGAACGCGGTCGACCCCAAGATGCGGGGTCGGGTGATGAGCCTATACGGCATGATCGGCCGCGGTGCGCCGGCCATCGGGGCGATCGTCATGGGCTCGCTCGCCGAGGTGTTAGGCTTTCAGGCGCCGGTCATCGCCGGCGCGGTGATGTTGCTCGGTCTGTGGCTCTGGGCCCTGCCGCGGCGCGACGCGATGGCGAAGTCGCTCGAGGGTGGCTGGGGTAGCAACCCCGGCCGTTAAGCCGTCCGGGGCGGCGTTGTCTTTAGTGAGAGGATTCTTCAAAAGCTTTCGTGCCGTTGGGCAGTGTCACCCAGTCATGTTTGCTTTTACTCCACCCGGCGGTGTTGGGCTGGGGAAATTCGGGTCCGCGAAACAGCCGCCGTGGATGCCCAGAACAGTGGGCCGCGCCTGAGGACGGAAATAGACCGAGACGCCGCAGGTCGGGCAGAAGTAAAGATCGATCAGGTTCCCGGACCCGCCGGTGCGGCTTTAGACAATGGACCCGCCTTCAATCGATTTAAGCTGACCTTCGTCGAAGAACGCTCCAATCTGGAAGACACTGCCGGACCGCCGCTGGCATTCGTTACAGTTACACATGTTGACCCGCGTGGGCTCACCCTTGACGGTGATCCGAAGCTCGCCGCAGAGGCAGGATGCTGTCCGTTCCATCACATTTTCTTTCTATCTGTTCGCCATATTGTCGTTCAGCCGGTCGCTACTCGATCGAATCTGCCTCCTCGACCATAGACATCAGCGAAGACCGCAGCAGGTAGGCGCGGTTTGCCGCTTCGTCCTTGGCGGTCTCGGCCAGTTCGTTCAGGCGTTTTTCGCGGATCTCGGGGTCGGTTTCCTGCAGCATACGTTTGTTGTTGATCGACTGGGCCTGCACGTATTTTTCGGCCATAGGGCGGCGCTGGCGGTCATAGCGGGCGAGCAGGGCTTCATGATCGCCGCCATGCCAGGCTTCTTCGAGTTTTTTGGCGATGTTCAGCCCGTCATGGATACCGCTGTTCATGCCCATCCCGCCGAGCGGGTTGTTGACGTGGGCGGCATCGCCGGCAAGGGCGACGCGGCCCTTGGCAAACGTTGCAGCGACCCGCTGATGCACGCTGTAGAGGTTCCGGTGCAACAGGTCATAGGGCGGATCGTACGGATAGCATTCGGCAAACCGTGCCTGAATCCATTCATCGCTCAGCACGTCCTCATCCGGCGCATTGCCGAAAGCGGGGAACAGCGCACGCCACACCCCTTCGCTCTCGTCGCCCGGCACCTTGATCATGGCGCACCAGCGTTCCGGATGGGCGACGTAGTTGCGGTAGCGGTAACCGGCGGCTTCCTCGAAATCGTAATAGGTCGACACGATGATGAAGCGTTCTTCCCAGGTGAAGCCGGGAAAATCGATGTCGAGCGCCTTGCGCACGTTTGAGCGCCCGCCATCGGCGCCGACCAGATAGCGCCCCGTATGCGTTTCCTTCGATCCGTCGGGCGCCTGAACGATGATCTCGACGCCGTCATCGTCCTGCGTGAGCCCGACGACCTCGCGTTCGCGGATCAGCTCGAAACAGTCGATATCTTCCGCGAGGTCATAGGCGACCTCGATCGTCTTGTGTTGTTCGACCTGCAGCGCATAGGGGTAGGTGAGCACATCGGTGATATCGCGGTAATCGAATTCGACGACGATGCGGTCGGAGACCCGGTCGCGGAACTGGAACATCGGGGATTCTATACCGCGCGGGAGGAGCTTTTCGGTCATGCCCAGTTCCTCGACCATCATCAGGGTCGACGGGTGCAGGGTGGACGCACGGTGATCGGCCGGGATGTGATCCAGCGTATCGAAAATTTTCACCGGGATGCCAGCTTTGGCCAGCGCCAGCGCCGTCGTCATGCCGACTGGGCCTGCGCCCGCGATAAGGATACAATCGTCTCTTGTCATAATTTCGTCCTCGTTCGTAAAGTTCGGTATTCAGGTCTCCTCGTCCGGCTTTCTGCCAGACGTCACCAGCCAGACGCCGACAAAGATAACAGCGATGCCTGCCAGGTGGTAATTCTCGATATTTTCGCCCAGCAGGATGACCGACAGGGTCGTCCCGAAGATCGGGATCATGTACTGCGCCATCCCGGCGACGCTTGAGCCGACCACCGGCACCGCGCGGTTCCACAGGATGTAGGACAGGAAAGACGGGAAGATAACCGCGTAGGCGATAATCCCGAGATTACCGATTTGAGCGTCGAAGGATTTGCCCTGCACGAGGTCGACCACGTAAAGCGGCGATATCATCACCACGGCCATGCAGGTCATGACGGTGAGGAACGGCATCTCGCCGATCTCCGACGGCTTCCAGCGAAGCATCACCGTATAGACCGCCCAGGAGAAAAACGCGACGAGCACCAGGATGTCGCCGATGTTGATCGTAAAATTCGATAATATGGAGACATCGGCCCGCAGCACGATCATCAACGTGCCGGAGAAACCGCATGCGACGCCCAGCGCCTGCTTGCGGGTGATCAGGGCGCCAGTCATCAGAAAGGCGGTGCCGACGATCCACAACGTGCCCGATGCATTCATCAGCGACGCATTGACGGCCACCGTGAATTGCAGCCCCACGTAATAGGGCACCGTAAAGCCGACGACGCCGAAGAACGCGAACGCCGCCATCAGGGGCAGATGTGGTGCGATGATGTGGCGCTCCGCCCAGGTCTGGCGGCCGCTGACCAGCAGGAACAGCAGGGCGACGCAGGACCAGCGGATAAAAGACAGGGTGAACGGGGGGATATTGCCAGATGCGGCGCGTCCCGCCACGGAGCTGCCCGCCCAGGACAGCGCGCCAATGACGAGAAAGCAGAGTGCCAGCCAATAGGGTATCGCCGTCCGCGCACGCGCAGGATTTTCGTTCTTTAACTGATTGTCCGCCACGTCACCCCCTGGAAGCCACGCAGCTTAGTCGGTGAGGCTTGGCGGCACAATCGGGGTGAGGCGGTCGGTGTACGCTTGGTGACATGTGTGATGTTGACACAATTGCCCCCACATTCCACCCTCAAAACAGGATGGCT
>MEHZ011569938.1_pt1 | contig 13203 bp, 10 predicted proteins | sample 897221 | NCBI WGS metagenome assembly MEHZ01 (sample SAMN05514161, study PRJNA337945) | marine metagenome | isolation source: marine surface water | place: Arctic Ocean | collected 2007-12-13 | reverse complement strand
ACCCGCCGATCCGCCATCCACCGAGGAAGAAGACCAACTAGGGGACGGCCTAGTAGGAGCCAGCGACTCTGCAGTGCCCTCGTTCGATGCGACCGTCACACGCACGGAGACGTGGATAGCAAGCGAACCCGCCCTAGATCCGCTGGTAGACGCAGCGTTCGCTGCGACCAATGGCGGGTTGATCGAAGCGCTCGCCGACATAGATGCCACGCCGCCAGCTGACAACTGCGTCGAGTACTCCGAACCGGAGTACAACGCCGAGGGCGACTTCTATTACAGCGGCTTCTGTATCAAGTGGCGGGTGTGTGGCGGTGAACGAGTCGACGATGTCGTCTCGGGTAATATTGCCGGCCGGGACGCAACCGGCAAGTACCGGGAATACCTGGGCGAGATGACTGGCTACCTGGCGTCTGAAGCCACGCTGCCCGACGGTGCACTCGACGTCAATAGCGTGAACGACCTGCTGCTCAGCCAAGGCCTAGGCGGCCAGCCCGACGATGATCTCATCCCCGTCTTCTACTGGTGTGCCAACCAGGACCAATTCGGCGTGTTCGATCCGATCGACATCACGTCGGTTCGGTTCGGTTGGGACCTGACCTACGACGCGGTCTACGACATCCCCGGTGTGCGCTCTGACCTGTACATCCAGCTCACGAGTCAACTCGGCCTGTACAACCCACAGCCTGGCGCCGTGCCGCCCATCGATGGCGGCTATACGTTTGCGCAATGGCCGACGTGGTTCTTCCTTGAGAATCCGCTCGAACAAGAACACATCTTCACCACAAACGATATCGACACGTTCCGGATCGACCTTCGCGCCACATTGCTGCGAGTCGACTGGACGTTCGGCGGCAACCTCGTGGCCTCATGCGCACCAAGCGACATGAAGAGGTATGACGCCAACAATGATGACCCCATCGATGACCTGCCGCCGTGCCATCACATCTTCGGCCAGGTCGACACCCAGGACTTGGGCACGACCATCGTCTATGAGATCCACGAAAAGGTGCGTAGCCGCCGCAGCGCCTCACTCGACGAATACCCCGACATCGCCTGGTCCCCCTATCTGGGAACTCCGACAACTGTCGAGTTGTCAACCACAGTCGACAACTACCAGATCCACGAAATCGTCGCCGTCAACGTTCCGAACCAATGACCTGACCCACCTCCGCGTCGCACCTGACCGCTTTTGGCTAAACGACTTCGGCCCCACCGTTGGAAGCCGGAGTGCGGCGACCGAACATGCCTCTGCCTTCCATCCGAAAGACCACGACGTCCTCTTGGTTGATCAGATTCGACAGGAAAAACCCGGTGCCGCGCGCAAGGTCACTGCCTGACGGCTGCGTGCGCACTACCTCAACCGTTCCTCGCAACACGTCGCCGGGTCGCACCGGCGCAAGCCACCGCAGATTCTCGACCCCGGGCGAGCCGATCGAGTCGGTGTACTTCAAGAAATGTCGGGCGTAGAGCCCCATGTACACCGAACCGGTGTGCCAACCAGACGCGATCAGCCCGCCAAACTGGCTTTCGGCCGCGGCATCTGGATCAACATGGAACGGCTGCGGGTCAAAACGACCTGCGAACTCGAGGATCTCGTCGAGAGTGAACTCGTACTCCCCCAGCTCATAGACACCCGGCACCAGATCCTCCCAGTAAAGGAAGTCGCTCTCGCTCAACCGTTTGTGCCCATCGGCGCTCACATGCATACCTCATGGTCGCACACGAGCATTCAGCACCACCCATCTCCCTGGCCGAGTCAGGACTACCGGCGACAACGGTCGTTACCCCAATTCAGGCGACCGCTGCAGCGCCTGGGGCGCCCACACTTCATCGCACGGAAACCACGTTGCGAACTACCCACACATACAGGGTTGACTCGAACGTTTCTTCGTTCCATGACCAGGGTCGTGTTGACGCTCGCGACATGTTCCAGCACGAGGCCGGCGTCTCGCTGGCCGAAGACGCCGGCAACTCTGACAAACCAGCTGCCCAAATCAAACGAGTCCCCAACATCGCCTGGACCGCTGAGACCTACGAGGAACTCTTGCGCTGCTGGGCCGACAGTCCCGCCCCCATCCTGGGCCTTGATACCTACAGCTTCACCGATATCGCCGGCCGCCCCATTGCCGCTGGCGCAGCCTTTGCTGACAGCCTTGTTCAAGCCATCCGTCAAGTCGTACCAAACGCCGCACGAGTCACCATCAATATGACTGCCGGAACCCGATTCTTCACAGGTCTGGCCCGACTCGGCGGACAACTCCGCCTGCGAGTGCTACTGGCCCAGCTGCCATGTACCGACCCACCGCTTGAAAGAACGCGGCTACACCGTGGCCCACCGACTCGACGGCACCATCGTCATCGCCACTCCGAACGGCGACACCGTCGGCTAACCCAACGCGTCCGCGCTTGGCCTGTCGAGCGAGAACTGATGCCGTCAACGCTCAGAGCGAGGTGACCACAACCGACGGCAGCTATGTGCGCCCTAAGCAGAACAGCGCTACTCCTCGTCATCGCCATGGGGGGCAGTCGACAGCCTGTCGAGCGTTCCACCCGTCAACCGTTGCGCCGTTCCGACTCCTACACCGCCCATCACCGAGGCAGCTCCCAGTGCATAGCCCGTCACTTGGAAGTCTGACCTCATCTCGGCCAGGTTGATTTCGTCAACGACCGGGGCCAGCACAGGGTCCAATAAACCCGACGCCGCCAAGCCGAGAACATCGGCTTCGAATCCAACGGTCGTGATCACGCGCACAGCCAACGACTGGCTTACCAATACGCCTGCAACGGACCCCACGATTCCAGCGCCCGCCAATCCGCCCGTTGCGCCCAGCACCGCGTTCTCGGCCAGATCCTGGGCAAGCGGGTCACCGGTCAGAAGATTCTCGCTAACCGTAAGCCCAGCCCCGACAGTGGCACCACCTGCGGTGGCAGCCGCCGACGAGATCAACGCCGCAGACAACCCGCCACCAAGACCACCCGTTCCAGCGAAAAGGGCCGCACCAGCAACCACGGCAGTGGCCAGAATCACCGTGTCGCCGTGCTCTTGCATCCAGGTTTGGTCATACCAGTCAGCTTCGAGCACCTGCTCGATCGCCGAGACCTCGGCTGCGGTCAAGCCATAGTCCTCGTAGTTCGCCAGAACCAGATTGAAGTCGGCCTCGCTAAGGCGACCGTCGGCCCAACCCAGGCCGCCGCCCTGGCTGGCCACATCAATCTGGTCAACCACATTACGAAGTGCCAGGTTGGCCTGCTGCTTGGCGACAAACAGGTTGACGTCGGTCAACGAGACCTTGTTGTCCGCCGCCCGGTCACGGCCAAAGGACTCGTGCCCGACGACACCCCCAGTGGCAGCGGCCGAGTCGAGCCGGTTGAGCAGCTCCGGTGCCCTGAGAAGAGCAGAAGCAGCGGCGGCTACTTCATTGCTAAATATCACAGAGTTGTTGACCACAAAACGCAGATCGGCCAGCGAGACAAGGTTGTCGGCGGCAGTGCCAGCAGCGGTGTCGAGTACGGGGAAGTACTCCACCAGACCAGTAAACGTGTTGTACTCGTCGATGGTCATGGCAAAGGCTTGGGCTTCAGCTGCCCGCATCGCGCCATCGATCAGCGATACGTCTTCGTCGGCCGCGAACTCTTCGATCTCGGCGAGCTCTAATCCGCCTTTGGCTGCCATGTGCGCAGCAACAACAGCATCCTCGACCTGCCATCCATTTGAGATGAGCCCCTTAGCCGACTCGGCTAGCTCGTCGAGCTGCACAGCCGCCGCAGCCCAGTCGAGTCCAAACTGTTGGACGACCAGATCGATTTGTTCGGCTCGAACCTGTTCTTCGAACACCACCGGAAAGGCCCGGATCGCTGGCACCCCTTGATCAACCTTGCGGGCAAGTCGTTCGAGTAAAGGCGAGTGATCGGCGCCCACCAGTGCCGCAAACAACTCTGAGCGTTGCCGCCGAAGCTCCTCAACCTCGGGGAACGGCGCCGTACCTATTGCGCCGGTGAGCCGGTCGATCTTTCTCATATCGAGGACCCCGGCGGCGACGTCATAGTCAAGACCATGCTCGTGGGCGAATTCAACGACCACCCGCGGCGCACCGGACACCACCGACGCCAGCAGTGTCGATGCCGACGTGTGGTTTCGATCGCTAAGAAACGTGGCCAGCAATGTGTCGAGCTGGGCTTCTGACGCTGCATGGGCGGCCAGCGCTGCTCGCAAGTCGCCCGTCGCTGCATCGATTCGCGCGTCATTAATGGTTATCGCTCCGCTGACCTGGGCCTGGTTCAGGCGAGCCACCGCAATCATTGCAGCAGCCACGTCTTGGAGGTTCCGGCCGCTGACATGGAGCGGCCGATCGACGGCCAAGAGAACCGACATGACGTGCGCCGCTTGCTTGTCGGTAACGGTTTGGGACCGAACCAACCCCCGCAGCACTCGCAGCCGACGGTCCAACTCAGGGCCATTCGCTCTACCGCTGAAGGCATGGATGCTGGCGACTGCGCCTGCAATCAAGCGAGGTGACTCCAGCTCGATAGTGAACAATGCCAGTGCATCGGCGGCGACGCGAATAGCAGCTGCCATTGCTGCACCATCCCCTCCGATCTCGTCGACTAGGCCGACGACACCAGTGGGGATATCGGACAAGAGTTCGGCTTCGATGAGGACAAGACGGATCTCCTCACCGCGAGTTGACCACCCACCGAGCCGCTCAGCTAACACACGAGATGCCTCAACATCCAAACCCAGAAGCTCATTAGACATCCTTTCATGTTATTTCGTTATTCTTCACATATCAAGATGTTCGTCCTTCGCCTTCCCCATGGTCACGCTGCTTGCCCCCATGTCATCGACCTGGTCCTCGGTCAGCAATTGCACGCCGGCTCGCCTCGCTCAACAGCACAGTGGCGAGTTCGTGCTCGTCGGGCTCGACAAGGCCAGCTTCTGACGCGCTCCTTTCAGGCTGCGCAGTTCCTAGACTGCGTTACGACATGACGAGCCACGATCCTCAAGAGACACCTCAGGCAACGGTGTGTTACCGCCACCCGACAAAAGCTTCAGGCGTACGGTGTCAGCGCTGCGAACGCTTCATTTGTTCGCAATGCATGCACCAGGCATCGGTGGGTGTGCACTGCCCCGAGTGCACTTCGCAGAACAAGCAAAAGGTCTACACCCGCGCCACGTTGTCACGCAGCAGCGGCATCGCCACCCAGGTGATCATTGGGCTGAACGTCGCTGTGTTCCTGCTGCAGTTCCTGCTGTGGGACGCCACCATCAGCTCCGATGGCACTACAGCCCAAGAACTCGCCGTGAACGGCCCGCGGATCAATGCTCTAAACCAGTGGTGGCGCGTCATCACCGGCGGGTTCGGCCATTTCGGTATCTTCCATCTCGGTATGAACATGTACAGCCTGCACATCCTGGGCCCAATCATCGAGCGCCGACTCGGGTCCACACGCTTTGGGCTCGCCTACGCCGCTGCGCTGGTCGGTGGTTCGTTCGGCGCCTTACTACTCGACGTATTGTCATTCACCATGGGAGCTTCGGGCGCGATCTTTGGACTGCTCGGCTTGCTCGTCATGATGTTCCGAAGCCAGGGCATCAGCATTGCCCAGTCCGGCCTTGGTCCCGTCCTGCTCTTGAACCTGTTCGTTAGCTTGAGCGGCTTCGTAAGCCTCGGCGGCCACGCCGGAGGCTTCATTGTTGGCCTCGCTCTTGGCGCCGTGTACTTCGGCGTCGATGCCAACTCTGGACCGCTGTTTGGACGTGATCGAGTGAAGCCCGACATCGCCACGGCGGCACTCACCATCGTGCTCTTCGTGGGGTGCCTGTGGGCCGCGAGCCGATGGGTCCAAGCCGCTGAGGCCTTGGGATAGAGCCACAGCGCCACCTACGCGGCGTCGCTCAGATACTCGACGGCGGTCAGAAATGACGCCGCGACGGTAGCCGCCACACCGATTTCAAGATGCCGGGATACGGCGTTGAACCAATAGGTGAAGCCGAGCCTGTCCATATGCACGCCCAGCTGGTCATGAGAAGGTTCCCAGTGCCCGCCAAACTCGGCGATCAGATACTGCTCATAGAGACAGCCCATGGGCTGCACGAACTCCGTCGCGAGTTCGTCGGCGAGAGCGACACATACCAGCGACGCACCCGAGTCAAGGATCCAGTAGCTGAGCCATACACCTGCATCGCAGCACTCAGGCCATGTGTGAGATGAATCCGTGAATGGTGACAGAGAATTCTATCCAAGCAAGGTTCACGGCATAGGGTCCAGTGATGACCGACGCAATCCGCATCGACCCTGAAACGGGCCTAAAAATCTTCGCCACCCGAGCCGCGAAAGCCAGCGAGAAGATCACCGGCACCGGATACGCCGTGCTCGACGATAAGGCGCTGATCACGCTGCCAGACCAACCCACCGAGGCCGTGTTCAACGCCGAAGAACAGGCGAAGTACCGCGAGTTCAAAGAAGCCCGAGCCGGCGCTGCTGACTACATGGCTCTCGAAGGCGAGTTCGCTTCGTATCTCGAGGACGTCTACTCCGAAGAACCAGTGCAGCGCGATGCGCTAAGCGACGAATGCGAAATCCTGGTGATCGGCGCCGGCTTCGCTGGCCTGCTGCTCTGGTACCGCCTCCGTCAGGCTGGTTTCCATGATGTTCGCTTCTGCGAAAAGGGCGGCGACGTCGGCGGGACCTGGTACTGGAATCGGTATCCAGGTATTGCATGCGATGTCGAGAGCTACAGCTATCTGCCGCTACTCGAAGAGATGAACTACATCCCGACCATGAAGTTCGCGTCTGGGTTCGAGATTCTCGAGTACTGCCAAGCAATGGCGACCGAGTTCGGTTTCTACGACAAATGCCTGTTTCACACGACCGTCGACACCACCGAGTGGGACGAGGCCACGCAGCGCTGGTCAGTCCTCACCGACCGCGGCGATGTGATGCGAGCCAAACACGTCGTGTTGGCGAACGGCATTCTGACTAACCCAAAACTTGCTCGGATCAAGGGCATGGCGTCATTCGCCGGTGAGGCGTTCCACACCTCGCGCTGGGATTACAACGTCGATCTAGCCGGGAAACGTGTCGGTGTCATTGGCACCGGGGCCACTGCGGTCCAGGCCGTGCCCGAACTCGCCAAGATCGTGGGCGAACTCTTCGTATTTCAACGCACGCCGAGCTCGATCGATGTACGAGACCAGCAAGCAACAAGCCAGAAACAGGTCGACGAATGGTCCAACGAACCCGGCTGGGCGATGGCGCGCCGAAAGCGTTTCTCGAAAATTTCGGCCGGCCGGGCTGCTATCAAGGCCGACGACGACTACCTCACAGGGCGGGCTGATGACTTCAAGAAGGAACGCAAACAGCACAATCGCCAGCTCACGCAAGAAGAAATGGTTCAGAAGCAACTCGACTCCAACTTCCGTCTGATGGAGCAAATCCGCGCACGCGTTGACGCCATTGTCGAAGACCCCGTCACTGCTCAAGCGCTGAAGCCGTATTACCCCTATGGGTGCAAGCGACCCACTTTCCACGACGAGTATCTGCCAGCGTTCAACCTGGACCATGTGCACCTCGTCGACACCGCACCTGTTGGTGTGCAAGAAATCAATCAGCGCGGCGTCGTGCACAACGGCACCGAATATCCCGTCGACGTGCTGATCTACGCGACTGGTTTCAACTGGATGGCAACCTCGACTTTCAACATGATCAAGGGGCGTGGCGGTGTCACCCTGAGCGAGAAGTGGCAGACCGAGGGTTGCAAGACATTCTTGGGGCTACACAGCAACGGGTTCCCAAACATGTTCATCGTCAGCGGCCCCCAGGGTGGCGGCGGAAGCTTCAACTTCATTGATGCAATCGAACAGCATGCCGACTACATCGTGTGGATGTTGAGCGCCATGCGCGATGGCGACCATGCCGTGGTCGACATCACCCCAGACGCCGAAGAGCGTTACGCCGAGCACTGCGCACAGGCCGACATAGCGACCGCACCACTTCGAGACTGCATTTCCTATTACAACGGCGAGGGCGACGCTCCTGCGGGAAGTCTGGCGTATTACGGCGGCGGGAACTGGCACAAATGGCGGATTGCCGCCCAAGAATCACTCGAACCATACGTTTTCGAATCTGTGTCGACGCCCTGATTCCGGGTGCTGTCAGTAGGGTAGTGAGTCCTTATTCTCAGAATCGGGTGCACTAGGTCGAAAGGCCACACTCGACTCGCCGACGGGGGCTGCAATGGATCGTTCGAATCCGAGCTTCGGCTCGCAGGTGTCCAGAATGGTTGCCTGCCTCGGCGCTGTTCTGCTGCTCGTCCCTCTCCTTGGCGCGTTCGCTAGCCCCGCCCACGCGCAAGGCGACGACTCGGACAATGTCGTCATCTTTGTGCTCGACTTGTCGGGCTCTATGAACGAGCCGTTCGACGATGAACGCACAAAACTCGACGTTGCCAAAGCCGCCTTCACCGAGGCATTCGCCAATGTGAGCCCCGAAGCCCGAGTGGGGCTTCGCACCTATGGCGATCAAATCCCAGCCGCTGCCCCTGGCAGTCGCGAAGCCAGCTGCACCACAGATAGCCGAATTGCCAACGGTGTTGCTCCTCTTCAACGTGAAGAACTCATCGCCCAGGTCCAGGGCTTCACCGCGTTGGGCGACACCCCGATCGCCTTGGCACTCCAGCAGGCCAGTACCGACATACCTGCTGGTTCAACGGGCACCATCGTGTTGTTCTCCGATGGGCGCGACGAGTGCTATGACGCCGACCTAGACGGCGACCCAGCAAGCGGACCAAGTTATGGCCAGGATCCTTGCGAGGTCGCTAAAGCAATTACCAACGGCGATGCTGCAGTCGATCGTGTCGCCACTGTCGGGTTTCGGGCCGATAACGCAGCCGAAGCCGAGCTGCGCTGCATCGCCGACTCGACAGGTGGTAGCTACACCGCGATTGAATCTCCCCAAGACGCACGCGACGCACTCCCCCAGCTGCTCGTGCAGCTGAGCGCCCCTCGTGAAGCGCAGCGGCTCATCGGTCGCCAGATTCAAGGTGCAACATCGACCGATGATGCACCCGACTTCACTCACCTCGACCAGGTCAACGCCACCGGGCTGCTCTACACCGATTCCATCGACATGAATAGCGTTCGCATTTATCGCATGCCCGAGTACGGACCAGATGGCGGCACGTTCACAGCCACAGTCTTTGGTCTGCCCCCGGAGCCCGGCATCGCCTTTGACATGCATATCTTTGTTCCAAAGCTCGACCAGCGTTTCTTCCAGGGTCAGCACGGTGACTTCAACGTAGGCCTGCCGCAACGGCCAACCGCCTCTATCCGTTGCACGGACTGCCAGATAACGGGTGGGCCCCACGAAGCATTCTTTGTGGTGACATTGGACTCCGACGGCACCGGCCCTGAAGGATCCTATGAACTCGAGATCTTGACTGAGGGCCCAGGCTTTGGTGGCATAACAACGAGCTGCTCGGCACCTCAAGAGTGTTTCTACCCCCAAGAGATCATCGACCTGACAGAACAGCTCGAATCCAGCCGATCCGAACTCAATATCGGCGTTGGCGAGCTCGCATCGCCGGGTCTCATCGCCGAACGCGATCGGCTTCGTGTGGATACCAGCGATGAACAAAATGCTGTCGATGCCGCAAACGCACGGGCCCAAGAACTCGAAGAACGTATCCCGCTCGCCCCGACCAAATCGAATAGCTTCGGCCTTCCCTTGCTTATGATCCTCGGCGGAGCCGGCCTGGCTTTTGCCCCCATGCGCAGGCTCCGGCGTGCCGCCAAGCACGATACGAAAAAGAAGGAAGATGAGGACGCCGAGCTCGAGCCAGCGCCCGTCTCGGCCCCCGCCCAGGCACAAGTCACCGCCGAACGAACCCGCCCGACCCTAGACAACGTTGGACCCACACCCGCAGTGCGCCCGAACCTAAAGAACCAAGGCAATGATTGGGACGTTGAGCTTGAAGCTGCCAAAGCTGCATTGGCTCAACAACGCCCCGAACGCGCACCAAACCCCGAAGTAGCCGAACCTCTGGCCGCATCCGAACCAAGCGCTGCACCAGCCGCAGCACCCGACGAGTCAGTCAAGAATCAGTTCACGACAGACCAGCACGCAGCTGCGAAGGCTGCAGCTGGGAAAATAGCAGCCCAACAAACGACAGAGCAGGCTGCTGGCTGGCACGAAGACCCCGCGATTATCGGCCAGTTTCGATGGTGGGATGGCTCCACTTGGACTGGCCACACCGCGACCACAGATCAGGAGCCAACACCATCATGACGCTGCGGCGCCACCTGGCCATGAGCGTCATAGCACTGCTGGTTCTTGTTGTAAGTGCCGTCGGGTCATTCAGCCCCGGAGCGCAGGCTCAGACAGGGGTCACCGGTACAGCTGACTTCCGCAACGCTCCGCGACTCTCCCCCGGCAGCTACGTCGACAGAATTGTCACCGGCGACAGCGCGTGGTACTCCATCATCTATACCAACAGCACCCCGTACAAGTTCGAGGTCGACTTCCAGGGGGTCGACCCAGGACCTGGCTTTGACCTAAACGTGAGCTTTGTAGCGCCCACGCTCACGACCGTCGATGGACCCGCTGGATTAGTCGACGGCACCGGTGTCGAATACCCCGCTGGCCATACCAATGTGTGGTTCCTGAAGATCTCGCTCGAGACCTCGGACCAGATCGGCGTCGACTACCCGATCATCATCGGCGTCGACGGCGTGCAAACTGTGAGCGTCGAAGCTTGTGGTGACATCGATGGCTGTGTCCTCGATGACGAGTACGCCGGAATCGCTATTGCACTGGCCGAGGCAAATGCTGACTTGGAAGCGGCCCGCTCACAAGAAACGCTCACCGCGGTTGAGGCCGAAATCGAGAACCTACGCGGATTCACTGAGAGCGCCCGCACGCTGGCTCCAGAAGCCGAGGCCCGGTTAGCGCGAGCCGAAGCCGTCATGGTCGAGCTGTGCGCACCGGTTTCCATGTGCGACGAGTTCCCCGATCCAGGAAGCAAGACACCGCTGTTCGGGTGGGTGTTGGGTTTGGGCGCACTCGGGCTCGGTGGGTTCCGAGCGTTCAAGGAACTCACGACCGAGCCAACAGCCAAGGATGAAACGGTTCGCTCCCCGTCTTCGCTGGAACGAGCAGGGGCAACGAATAAGGCTAACGCCAAGGCGCGCTCGAAGAAGTAGGGCCAGTACTCAGCCCTCCTCTGGCTAAACGTTCCGCGTCTGGCTATACGTTCGTTGCTGAATCCGCCCAAAACGGCTTGCGCAGATCTCGCTTGAGCACCTTGCCCGAGCCGGTTTTGGGGAGTTCGTCGAGCCATGCAATCGAGCGTGGCACCTTGTAGCTCGCCAAGTTCGCACGAGCATGGGCCTGCACACCATCCTTGTCCAGATCCACACCCTGGTTCTTCACGATGACGGCATGCACGAGCTCACCCCAGTCTTCACTCGGGATGCCGAACACAGCCGCTTCGTAAATACCTGGGTGCGCCTCGAGCGCAGCCTCAATCTCGGCCGGGTAGATGTTCATGCCACCCGAGATGATCATGTCCTTCTTACGATCACAGATGTAGAGGAAACCCTCATCGTCTCGGTACGCGATGTCTCCCACTGTCTGGAAGCCGTCGCGGTGGTCCTCCTCAAACTTGTCGTGCTGCTTGTAGTAATCAGCAAATACCGAAGGTGAGCGCACAAAGACCTCGCCGGTGGCGTCAGGACCCGTGTCGGTCACGATGGACCCGTCGTCGGCATAGAGCCTAATTTCGACCATCGGGGCTTCTTTCCCGCAGGAGCCAGGCTTACTCATCTGGTCCTCGGGTCGCAGAATCGTATTCACACCGAGTTCGGTCGAACCGTAAATCTCAAAGAGCGACTCTGGCGGAAAGTCTTGCACGTATTGCTGCTTCAATGCGAAGCTCCAAGGTGCAGCGTTCGCGATCATGATCTTCATCGATGACGTGTCGTATTTGGCCTTGATCTCATCGCCCACATTGCAGATCATGCGGATAGGGGTCGGGGCCGAGAACGTGCTGGTCGCCTTGTACCTGTCGATCAGACGCAGCCAATCCTGCGCCTCGAACTTGCGCTGCAACACGATGGTTTGACCCATGACCAACGCAATACCCATGAACCCGCCCGGTCCCGAGTGGTACAGCGGACCGGTGGTCATATATATATCGTCGGGTGTGTAACCAATGAAGCCAAGCATCGCTGCTGATTGTTCCGGGCTCCCTGATGTGCGCCGGTAGGCACCCTTGGGTTTGCCGGTCGTGCCCGACGTGTAGATCATGGTGGCCCCGGTGGCCTCGCCGTCGGTCGACTGAGCGAACTCGTCTGCCGACGCAGCAGCGACCAACGGATCGCTCGCAATCATGGCATCAGGTAGTGGGGCTGATGACGCGGAGCCGTCGAACACCAAATAGGTCGTGACCTGAGGAAGCTGATCGCGGATGCGATCGAAAAGCGGCGCGTACTCCGCATCGACATAGACGACGGTCGCGTCGCAATGATCGACCACATAGGCCGCCTCATCGTCAGACAATCGATAATTCAACGGAACTGCAGTCGCCCCGACCTTGCGAGCCGCGTTGATCATCTCGACGATGCCCATCGAGTTCTGGCCACACCACACGACCTTGCCGCCAGGCGCCACCCCATGTTCTAAGATGACCCGGGCAAGCTGATTTGATCGAGCTTCAAGCTCAGCGTAGGTGCACACTCGCACGTCGGCGCCACGCCGGTCGTCGATCACCGCGGCCTTGTCCGGTTGGTTGGCAGCATGAGCGGTCAGCAGGTCGGTCATAGCCATGTTGTACCATCTGATCATTCACAGGTAACCAAGCCAGTCCCGCTCTCTCAACTTTTATACGTCTGATCCGATAGGTACACATGAGCCCTGATACGGATTTCATGGCATCCACTGTCGCCGAGATTCGCAAAAACTACGTCGAACTGATGCCGTCCTCTGTGGCCTTCTCTCACATCGCTCTGGCTGCGTCGGTCGCCGTCTTCTGGACCCATGTTGATACAACTCGGCTCCTCATCTGGGCGGGGATTCAGGTCGCGCTCTTGCTCACGACTTCGTTTGCCAGCTACAGGGCCACTCCCGAACGGTTCCTGCCGGTCCGGGTCGGCGCCGAAATGGTCACATCAGCAGGCTGGGCCATCCTTCCGCTCGTTGCGTTAGC
>MEHZ011331007.1_pt1 | contig 13214 bp, 10 predicted proteins | sample 897221 | NCBI WGS metagenome assembly MEHZ01 (sample SAMN05514161, study PRJNA337945) | marine metagenome | isolation source: marine surface water | place: Arctic Ocean | collected 2007-12-13 | reverse complement strand
TAGCTGCTCACCCTATGACTGCGCGCCACATTGCTAATAAATTATGTTTACATTTTATTGATGATAACCCGCCTATCGAAGCAATCAAATTTGTTGAAGAGGCTTACATTAAATCATTTGGTAATTTAGTAAAAGTTAATCAAGCCGTAGTTGACGCAGTAATAAAGTATGGAGATACTTCTTCAAAATTTTTACAGCCGGAACTTTGGTTTTTTAATGTTCACAAAGCAGTTGGTGGGGGGCTTCCATTAGCTTTTCTTGGAAAAAATGATGACCATACAGGAAATCAAACAAATAATATTTTGTATGAAATGGGGCACTTGAATTGTCGCACACCCCAACCCAACGGGTGGTCTGATCTTGCGGTTGACTGGTTAACACCAGAGATGATGGATCGGAGAGTTCGTTATATAATTCAACTTTCAACAAAACTTGAATATCAATTAAAATTTGATCCTGATGAGTATGCGGTTAATTTTTTTGGAAAAGACAGTGCAGAAGCTGCAGAAGTAAAAGCAGCGCCGACATTTACACGTGCATGTTTGAAAATATTTTGTCACCCTAAGTTTATGAGGACATAAAATGAAACGTAGAAATTTTTTAAAAGGATCACTTGGCACTTTATATATGATGGCAAGTCCAAATATGGCTTTCTCAGATGTAAAGCTATCAGATAAAAGATTATTAGTTGTTCTATTAAGGGGGGGCTTAGATGGTTTAGCTACCATACCACCTCTGGGTGATAAAAATTTATCCAAGATTAGGAAAGATGTTTTGGTTCAGGGTGCGAATGATTTAGATGGTTTTTTTGGTATTCACCCAAACTTAAAATTTTTAGAAAATGAATACCAAACAGGTAATGCTGCTTTTGTTCATGCTACATCATTTCCATACACTGGACGTTCACATTTTGATGGGCAAAACATAATGGAAACAGGATCAGAACAGGCATATGCAGTAACGTCTGGATGGGTGGGCCGTGCTATGAACGCAGCTGGATTTTCTTCATTAGCTGTATCATTGCCAATTCCAATTATTTTGAGAGGCAATGAAGTAAATAGTAATTATTTTCCAACAAATTTTGCTAAGGCTTCCAAATCGCAATACGCTGATGTTGAAAGAATGTGGCAATCAGATAGCCAATTGAATGGAATGCTAAAAGATATTTCGTCACGTGAAATGCACATGCCAGGCCGCGGTGATACAAAGGAATTAGTTTCATTTGCCGCAAAAGAAATGCATAAGCCTAATGGCCCTAGAGTCGGCTTGTTGGAAATTGATGGCTTTGATACACATGCATTGCAAGGCAACGAGCAAGGAGATCATGCGGAGTTATTGGAAGATTTAGATAATATCCTTAAAAGTTTCAAAAGAGATATGGGCACATTATATGACGATACAGTTATTGTTACTGTGACAGAATTTGGCAGAACTGCATTTGAAAACGGAACACAGGGAACGGATCATGGTTGGGCCAGTTCTATGATATTGGCTGGAGGTCTTGTTGATGGTAAGCAAGTTGTTTCAGATTGGCCAGGCTTAGAAAAGCGAAATTTATTTGAAGACAGAGATTTAAAAATGACAATTGATGCTCGGGATATTTATGCAGAAGTTGTTAAAACTGTTTTCGATTTAGAGGATGATGTGATTTCTGAACATGTGTTCCTTGGATATAAACCTGAAAAGTATCATGGACTGCTTAAAAAATCATAAATGTATATATTATTATATTTTTGGACGATAATTTTTTAATTTAACTCAGCTTCTGGAATAATTGGAAAAAATATTCCACTTGAGCGTATTCCAAACCAATCAATTCCCTCCAAGTTTTGCATAGAACCAAGCTCCACAAGTCTATAAAAGCTTTTCCGATCAATGAGTGCCTCTAAATTTGATCTTATTAAGATATATGGACTAGGCTCGCCTGTCCCTTCATCACGAAGAACTCTAATAGGATTATCCTCACTAGCGATTGCCTCGTCACCTACATGAGTATGAAAATTAATTATTTGGTTTAATCCTTTATTTTCAACATCAAAATCAACGGCGACAAATGGCGCATCATCAACAATAATTCCAACTTTTTCTACAGGGGTTACTAGAAAGTAATCATCCCCATCCTTTCTAATAATAGAAGAAAATAGTTTTACTAAGGGTGCTCTGCCAATTGGTGTTCCCAAATAAAACCAAGTTCCATCTCGTGCGATCCGCATATCTAAGTCTCCACAAAACGGTGGGTTCCAGAGGTGTACAGGTGGGGGGCCTTTTTTCGATGCAGACATAGCTGCTTGAACTATGCTGTCTGAATTTTTTTTCTTAATTGCTTTTTTCATTTAATTTTTCGTTAGTATATATTTTATATAAATATTTATATTAGGACTGTGTAAAGTTTTATTAGTATAGATAAATTATTTCATTAATACATCTAGATTGTTATTAAGTATCGTAATTACACTACTATTAAATGTAATTTTTAGAAATCACTTGCTTTTTATAATTGGTAATATTATTTTACCAATAACAAAAGGATACTTAAAATGGATATGCCAACACCTAGTGCCGCTGTATTAAATAAAAAAGCACACATAGTACGACGTTTAGCTAAAGTTTTGCCAATTGAATCAGTTATATCTGAAGAGAATGAAACGCGAGCATATGAGTGTGATGCATTAACAGCATATCGGTGCTTACCTATGATAGCAGTTCTTCCGGAAACTACTAAACAAGTATCTGATATCCTCAGAATATGCCATGAGGAAGGTGTTCCTGTAGTACCACGAGGATCTGGAACATCACTTGCGGGTGGAGCTATGCCAACGGCGGATTGTGTTATCTTAGGAGTAGCAAAACTAAATGACGTTCTTGAGACTGACTATGATAATCGATTAATTCGGGTTCAATCTGGCCGAACAAACCTTTCGGTCTCAGGAGCTGTTGAGGAAGATGGGTTCTTTTATGCTCCAGACCCGAGCAGCCAACTTGCTTGTGCAATTGCAGGAAATATTGGAATGAATTCTGGAGGTGCACATTGCTTAAAATATGGTGTTACTACAAATAATTTGATGGGTGTAACCATGGTGATGATGGATGGCGAAATAGTTGAGATTGGTGGAGGCCACTTAGACTCTCCAGGCCTTGACCTATTGGGACTAATTTGTGGTTCTGAAGGCCAATTGGGTGTTGTAACTGAGGCTACACTTCGCATTTTAAGTAAGCCGGTAGGAGCAAGACCTGTTCTAATTGCTTTTGATGAAAATGAAGTGGCTGGAGCATGTGTGGCTGATATTATTAAGTCAGGAGTTCTTCCTGTAGCCATGGAGTTTATGGACCGTTTATGTATTGAGACCAGCGAAAATTTTTCTAATGCAGGTTATCCAGATGCAGAAGCTCTTCTAATAGTTGAAGTTGAAGGATCAGAGCTTGAAATTGAAGAGCAATTGACAAAAATTATAGCTATTGCACAAAAGCACAATCCAATCGAATTACGTGAGAGTAAGTCAGAAGAAGAAAGTGCTAAAATTTGGCTTGGACGCAAATCAGCATTCGGAGCGATTGGACAAATAAGTGATTACATGTGCTTGGATGGAACAATCCCAGTATCTGAATTACCTTACGTTCTTAAGCGGATTGGTGAAATAAGTGATGAATATGGGCTAAGGGTTGGAAATGTTTTTCACGCTGGTGATGGAAACATGCATCCTTTGATACTTTTTGATGCAAATAAACCTGGAGATCTTGAGAATTGTGAGAAGATGGGTGCAGAAATTTTAAGGTTGTGTGTTGAAGTGGGTGGTTGCTTGACTGGGGAGCATGGAGTTGGGGTTGAGAAGCGTGATCTAATGTTTGACCAATACAGCGAACAAGATATTGAAGCTCAATTAAAGGTAAAAGACGTCTTTGATCCAAAATGGCTATTAAATGGAGCAAAAGTATTTCCTTTAATTTCCACTCAGGATCGGCGAGCTGCATGATTTCCCCTAGCTCTGAAGTGGAGCTTTCTGAACTTCTATTAGATTCTTCTGAACCTATTAGAATTATTGGTGGTGGTACGCGTCAAAATTTAGGTAATAATGTTCAAAGTAAAAAAAATATATCTACCTCTAAATTAACGGGAATTACATTATTAGAACCTGCTGCACTTACTTTAGTTGTGCGCTCTGGAACCCCGCTGGCTGTGGTTAAAAAATCACTTGATGAAGTCAATCAACAGCTACCCTTTGAGCCAATGGACCACTGTGATTTGTTGGGGTCTAGTGGTTATAGTACTATAGGTGGTGTTGTGGCCTGTAATATCTCTGGCTCAAGGCGCATTCAAACTGGGGCATGTCGAGATAGTTTAATAGGTGTAAGGTTTGTAGATGGAATGGGAGAGATCATTAAAAATGGTGGTCGAGTAATGAAAAATGTTACTGGATATGATTTAGTAAAGTTAATGGCAGGCAGTTATGGTACACTAGGTGTTATGACAGAACTATCATTTAAATTATTACCAAAACCTGAGGCCACAGCAACGATAATTTTACATGGTTTGAATGATGAAGAGGGAGTTGCAGCATTGTGTAAAGCATTAGGCTCTCCTAATGATGTTAGTGGCGCAGCTCACTTTAATAATGAAACTTTAATTCGAATTGAAGGCTTTACAGGCTCTATATCTTATCGAACTGAGACACTAAAAAAATTATTTTCAAAATATGAGATTAGTGTTGTGACCGATACAAAAAAAAATAAAGAATTATGGAATTCTATAGGTAATGTTTCAACTTTTTCAAAGACTGAAACATCTATTTGGCGTCTATCAGTGAAGCCAACATCTGGTCCAAAAATAATGGATACTTTACTAAAATCAGGGATAAAAGCCGAAGCACTTTATGATTGGGGGGGAGGACTAATATACCTCTCAGTTCCAGATAATATAAATATACGTGATCATCTCTTTGGAATGCAAGGCCACATAACTTTGGTACGTGGTAATGGTGGTGGAGCAAAAGTAATGCCATTAAAAAATAATTTGATAACAGAAATTGAAGAGGGTTTAAGAAACAAATTTGACCCTCGGAAAATCTTAAATGTTGGGATTATGGGATAATGCAAACTAATTTTACAAAAGCTCAATTGGAAGAGCCAAAAATTGCTCGTTCTAATGCAGTTTTGCGAAATTGTGTTCATTGTGGCTTTTGTACAGCAACCTGTCCGACATACCAAATACTAGGAGATGAATTGGATAGCCCACGTGGGCGTATATATCTTATTAAGGATATGTTGGAAAACCAACGTAAGCCTGATGAAAAAGTAGTAAAGCATGTTGATAGATGCCTTTCTTGCTTGGCATGTATGACAACTTGCCCATCTGGTGTGAACTATATGCATTTGGTAGATCACGCACGAGAGTATATTGAAGATAACTATAAGAGACCAATTTTTGATAGAATAATGCGAGCAACTTTAGCTCAAATTTTACCTTATGATAAGAGATTCCGGTTTGCGATGAAATCTGCTAGGTTAGTAAAACCTCTATCACCTTTGATGCCTTCAAAGATTAGAAATATGGTTGATTTTGCTCCAAAAAAGATACCTGTTCCAAGTTTAAATGATAAACCTCAAGTTTTTCCTGCGGAAGGTGTTCGTGTTAAGCGCGTGGCTTTGATGACAGGATGTGCTCAAAAAGCTTTAGATACGGATATTAATGATGCAACTATAAGATTACTTCGGCGGCATGGATGTGAGGTGGTTGTTGCTGAAGGTGCAGGTTGTTGTGGTGCGCTTACGCATCATATGGGCAAGGCAAAACAAAGCCATATATCAGCTGCAAAAAATATCCGTGCCTGGATAGCTGAATTAAACGGTGATGGTCTAGACGCAATTGTAATTAATACTAGTGGTTGTGGAACAACTGTTAAAGATTATGGCAACATGTTTGCTGGAGATCCATTAGAAAACGATGCTAAAATAGTTGGATCTTTAGCAAAAGATATATCAGAAATAATGATAGATCTTGGTTTAAAAAATGCATCAATCCCTGAGATGCGGGTTGCTTATCACGCTGCTTGTTCTCTTCAGCATGGGCAACAAATAAAAACACATCCAAAAACATTATTGAAGAACGCTGGGTTTACGGTTGTGGAGCCTAAAGATAGTCATCTTTGCTGTGGTTCAGCTGGAACTTATAATTTACTGCAACCAGAAATATCTAAAAAACTTAAAACACGTAAAGTTGAAACTTTAGAGGCAACCAAACCTGATGTGATAAGTGCTGGAAACATTGGCTGTATGATACAAATCGGATCTGCAATTGGAGTTCCTGTAGTTCATACTGCAGAACTTTTAGATTGGGCTACTGGAGGGCCAAAGCCTTCTAAATTATTATAAGCAAGATTTTTTAATATTTGGATAATATTTCTGATTTTTCTATTTGGACATAGTTAGTTTCATGCTTAAAGTACCCTTAGAGGGTAAAAATGAAGTTTATTTTTTCGATTATATTTATATTTCTTAGTTTCAGTGTCATGGCTGAAGGTATTACAAATAAATACTTGACCAAAGAACAAAAGCAAGCTTGGTCGGGTGTTGGCCGTGTTAATATTATTGGGGGTAATCACAGGATATGTTCTGGAGTATTAATTTCAGATACATATATTCTTACCGCTGCGCATTGTGTTGTAAATGAAAATACTGGAATTGCTCATACTCCCAATAGGATACAATTTTCGGCAGGATGGAACGACGATGGTGCTTCTGCTTATGGTCAAGCAAAACGTGTTTTTATTCACAAAAGATATAAAACTTCGAGTGTTTTAAGTGATGATATTGTCTCATCAGACTTAGCAATAATAGAACTTTCCATGCCTATGAATGCAAATGGAATCAAACCTTATTATTTACATAAATTGCCAATAAAAAAGAAAAATATCAATATTGTCTCCTATGTTGAAAGCCCCTCTGAAGCAACTATTACAAAAAAAGAATGCAATGTATTGGAGCATAGGAATAAAATAATTGTTACTAGTTGTTCAGTTGATTTTGGGGCATCTGGTGCACCTATATTTGTTTGGGAAGATGATCAATTTAAAATAGCGTCAATTGTATCTGCTAAAGCAGAATTAGATAATATTGATGTTTCATTGGGTGTTTCGCTTGAGAAACCATTAGATGAATTAATTAGTCAAATTTTTGAACTAAATAGCCCTCTTGAAATTAAATTTTTTAAAGAAAATTTAATACATTGATAAATTTTTTGTTCAGGCATTGTAAAAAAATTTAAAAATTACTTGCCAAAGTAAAATAACTTGCTGTATATTATAAAACGGATGCCCAAATGGGGTCCAAAACTAACCTGGTCTGTCCATAAGGAAGGCCGATATAACGTATCGCTTAGAAAAGGATATGCACATGCGTAATTATGATTTTACACCATTATACCGTTCAACAGTTGGCTTTGATCGTTTAGCAAGTATGTTAGATGTAGCTCTCACAGCAGACACTGGAACAAATACTTACCCACCCTATAATATTGAAAAAGCTGGCGAAAATAAATATCGTATTACATTAGCTGTTTCAGGCTTTAGTGAAGATGACCTCAATGTTGAAATGAGGGAGGGGCAACTTGTTATTGCTGCAAAAAAAGCTGAAATTTCTAATGATCAAGTAACCTATTTGCATCGTGGAATTGCTCAAAGAGCATTTGAAAAACGGTTTCAATTAGCTGATCATGTTCGGCCAATAGGAGCAGAAACACGAGATGGATTACTCCACATCGATCTTTTGCGAGAGGTTCCTGAGGCGCTGAAGCCTAGAAAAATTGAAATCTCAAATTCAGCAACAATCAACGGAAAATCTATAAAAGAAAAATTAAGCTCAAAAGCTGATTAATATAGGGCTTTAAAGTATACAAAGCTCTAAGCTAGTTCTTTCCCTTTTCTAGCGAGAGCATTGTTCCCAAAACGATGTGTTTATTCAAACTTTGGGTTATGACGCCATCCATTCCTCCACGGGTGGCGTCGTTTATGAAACAATTATTTTACAGAGGTACAGATGTATTTCATCTCTAAGAAATCTTGAATCCCATGATGGGAGCCTTCTCTACCTAATCCTGACTGTTTCACACCACCAAAGGGTGCAACTTCAGTTGAAATTATTCCAGTGTTTACGCCAACAATTCCGTATTCTAGACTCTCTTGTACACGGGTTACTCTACTTAAATCATTGGCATAGAAATAACATGCTAAACCATAAATTGTATCGTTGGCAGCGGCTATAACGTCTTCCTCATTTTCAAATTTAAATAATGGAGCTAATGGTCCAAATGTCTCTTCTTCAGTCATCAACATATTCGATTTTGCACCGGTAATAACTGTTGGTTCAAAAAATGTTCCACCTAATTCATGACGACTGCCGCCTGTTTCGATTGTAGCACCTTTGGTCACTGCATCAGCAATATGTTCTTCTACTTTTTCAACAGCAGCCATATCAATAAGTGGTCCATTAATTATTCCTGGGACCATGCCATTTCCAACAGTCATTAATTTGACACGGTCAATTAATTTTTTAGCAAAAGCATCATATACACCTGCTTGAACATAGATACGATTTGCACAAACACATGTTTGACCATTATTACGGAATTTCGAAATAATTGCTCCATCAACAGCATCATCTAAATTTGCATCATCAAAAACAATAAAAGGAGCATTGCCTCCTAGTTCTAGGGAAAGTTTCATAATTTGGTCAGAACATTGACGCATTAAAATTCTTCCTACTTGAGTTGACCCTGTAAAAGTTAACTTTCGAACTTTATTATTTGTACAAAACTCTAATCCAATTTCATGAGATTTTGATGATGTTAGAATTGATAATAGACCTTTTGGTAGTCCAGCTCTTTCAGCTATAATTGCAATAGCTAAAGCTGAAAGAGGTGTCTCGGTTGCTGGTCTTCCAACAAATGAACATCCAGCTGCCAATGCAGGAGCTAATTTTCTTGTAATCATTGCTGAAGGAAAGTTCCAAGGGGTTATTGATGTTACAACTCCAATGGGTTCTTTGAGAACTGTTATGCGCTTATCTCGCATGTGACCAGGTATTGTTTCTCCATATATTCGTTTTGCTTCCTCTCCAAACCACTCAAAAAAACTTGCTGCATAAGCAATTTCGCCTGTTCCTTCTGCTAATGGTTTTCCCATCTCAGCAGTTAATATAATTCCTAAGTCATTAGCATGAAGTGTCATTAAGTTATACATTTCACGCAAAATAGCGGCACGTTCTTTGCCTGTATATTGAGCCCATTTCTTCTGCGCCAACGCAGCCGCATCAATTGCATGTTTTGCGTCTGAAACATCTAAATCTGGTAAACTAGCAATTATTTCCCCTGTAGCAGGATTAATAACATCAAATGTTTTGCCGTTTTGTGCATTTATCCATTCGCCTGCAACGTATGCTTTTTTTGCTAGAAGGCTTGGGTCATTTAAGAGAGATTCCAGTTTAATATTTTCTGACATTTTGTTTCCTAAAAGATTGTTGTGAAAGGTATATTTTTTTTATCTTTAATTCATTATTGTATATATTATCAACTAATGATTGCCCAAAGTACTAATACAACAAGATTATGATTATAAATTATAGAATCTAGTAGCATTTAATTCATATTTTTGGCAAAACTACATCCATAACTTTTATACAGGATAAAATAATGATCCCATATCGTTCTAGGACAACAACACATGGTCGTAATATGGCTGGAGCTCGCGGGCTTTGGCGAGCAACTGGTATGACAGATGAAGATTTTGGTAAACCAATTATTGCGGTTGTAAACTCATTTACACAGTTCGTTCCAGGACATGTTCATTTAAAAGATTTAGGCCAGCTTGTTGCGGGTGAAATTGAGGCAAATGGTGGGGTTGCCAAGGAATTTAATACCATTGCGGTAGATGATGGTATTGCAATGGGCCATGATGGAATGCTTTATTCTTTGCCTAGTCGTGAAATTATTGCTGATAGTGTTGAATATATGGTAAACGCGCATTGTGCAGATGCAATGGTTTGTATTTCAAATTGTGATAAAATTACACCTGGTATGCTGATGGCTGCTTTAAGGTTAGATATACCTGTTGTATTTGTTTCTGGTGGCCCTATGGAGGCAGGTAAAGTCGATATAGATGGTGAATTGCGAAAAGTTGACCTCGTTGATGCAATGATTGAAGCTGCAAATCCAGATATGTCTGACGCTAATGTTAAAGCAATAGAGGAAGCTGCTTGCCCAACATGTGGTTCTTGTTCGGGTATGTTTACAGCTAATTCTATGAATTGTCTTGCTGAAGCTTTAGGATTGGCACTGCCTGGTAATGGGTCAACATTAGCAACACATTCAAAACGTGAAGCATTATTTCGCGAAGCTGGCAGGTTGATTGTAGATCTTACTAAGCGTCACTATGAAGGTGGTGAAAAAGACCTTACAGCGCGCGGTATTGCTACGAAAGCAGCTTTTGAAAATGCTATGATAGTGGATATAACCATGGGTGGATCTACTAATACTATATTACACTTATTAGCTATGGCAAAAGAAGCAGAAGTTGACTTTACGGTTGATGATATTGATCGTTTATCAAGATCTACACCATGTTTATGTAAAGTTGCTCCAGCAATAGCAAATGTTCATATGGAAGATGTGCATCGTGCAGGAGGAATTTTTGCATTACTTGGTGAACTTGATCGGTGTGGTTTATTGGATACATCTGTCTCTACAATTCATAGCCCTACAATGGCACAAGCAATTAACAATTGGGATGTTGCCATAACAAATAATAAAGCGGCACATGATTTATTCTTAGCTGCGCCAGGAGGAGTTCGGACTACTCAAGCATTTAGTCAATCACGTGAATATAACGAACTAGATTTAGACCGAGCAAATGGTGTCATAAGAAGTAAAGATAATGCATTTAGTACTGATGGTGGTCTTGCTGTATTATTTGGAAACATTGCTCAAGAAGGTTGTGTTGTAAAAACAGCTGGTGTTGATGATAGCATACTAAAGTTTAGCGGGCGAGCAGTTGTTTGTGAAAGTCAGGATACTGCAGTTAATCGTATTTTGAATAAAGAAGTAGTAGCAGGTGACGTTGTTGTCATTAGATATGAAGGCCCAAAAGGTGGACCTGGCATGCAGGAAATGCTTTATCCAACATCCTATTTGAAATCTATGCGTTTAGGTAAGGCTTGTGCCTTGATAACAGATGGCCGCTTTTCAGGAGGTACATCTGGTTTATCAATTGGCCATGTTTCTCCTGAAGCAGCAGAAGGTGGTAATATTGGCTTAATAGAAGAAGGCGATATCATTGAAATTGATATTCCCAACCGCTCAATTAATGTTTCTCTATCTGATAAAGAGCTAAACGATAGAAGAGATAAAATGATTGCTAAAGGCGAAGATGCTTGGGCACCAGTAGAAGAAAGAAAGCGTAAAGTTAGTCGTGCATTGCGGGCTTATGCATCTTTAGTGACTAATGCTTCTCAAGGCGCTGTTCGAGGTGAACCTTAGGTTATAAATTAGAAAAAATGGAAATATTTAAATTTAATAAGTATTTCCATTTCAATACAAATGTTAAATTATATTATTATTTAATCAAACTAATTTGTCCGTTTGGGCTAAGGGTTCTGCAATGAAAAAAACAACGACCTTAATAAAAAATGCTGATGTTATAGTTACAATGGATGCAAAGCGGACAGAGCTAAAAGGTACCAACATCTTAATTGAAAATGGTTCTATATTAGGGCTTGGTAATAATTTAACATCAGCTGATGAAGTAATTGATGCAAATGGATGCGTTGTCACTCCAGGTTTAATAAACACTCATCACCATTTATTTCAATCTTTGGTCCGAGGAGTGCCTGCTGGGCAAGATGCTTTGCTGTTTGGTTGGTTAAAAACGCTCTACCCAATTTTTCAACGCATGGAGGGTGAGGATATGTATGTCTCTGCTCAATCAGGACTGGCTGAATTAGCTTTATCTGGGTGCTCTTTAAGTTCAGATCATCAGTATATATTTCCTAATGATGTTGAAATGGAGCATGCCATAAATGGAGCAAAATCAATTGGTATAAGATTTCATGCTACTCGTGGAGCAATGTCAGTTGGAGAAAGTAATGGTGGACTTCCACCTGACAGTTTGGTTGAAAAAGAATCTGAAATTTTAAAAGATTTTGAAAGAGTTATAAGCGAATTACATGATCCATCTAATAATGCGATGGTGCAAGTTGGATTGGCGCCATGTTCACCTTTCACTGTTTCGGAAGGATTAATGCGAGATACTGCTGTAATGGCATTAGATAAAAATGTTATGTTGCATACTCACCTTGCTGAGAATGATGAAGATATCGCATATTCATTAGAAAAATTTGGTTGCAGGCCTGGAGAATATGCTGAGCGACTTGGGTGGACAGGAAATCATGTCTGGCATGCGCACTGTGTAAAATTAAATACAGAAGAAATTAATTTATTTGCCCGCACCAAGACAGGAGTAGCACATTGCCCATGTTCAAACTGTAGGCTTGGATCAGGAATTGCCCCTATACGTGAAATGAGAGATTCAGGAGTGAAAGTTGGCTTGGGCGTTGATGGTTCAGCGTCAAGTGATTCTGGACATTTATTATCAGAGGCAAGACAATTACTATTATTACAAAGAGTAAAGAATGGCGCAAATTCTATGCGAGCGAGAGAGGCTTTGGAAGTTGCAACACTTGGTGGCGCTTCTGTTTTAAACCGTTCTGATTTAGGGTCAATTGAGGTAGGTAAACGCGCAGATATTGCAATTTGGGATATTACTGGCCTTGCGGCAGCAGGAGCATGGGATCCAGTTGCAGCACTTGTTTTGAATGGGCCATTTAATGTTAGAGATCTACTTGTTGAGGGTCAGCGTGTTGTCTCAGATGGTAAGCTGGTCAATCAAGAAGAGGGTATGATAGTAGAGCGGGTTAATAAAAGGGTAAAAAGATTGATGAACTGATATTAGGGCAATTTTCTTTAATAAGTCTAACACATTACGCTTCGAATGATTCTATTTTTTTGAAAAAGCTATTTTTTTTTGGTAACTTAAATATTCAATATGCTATTTAATCGTTATATCTTTTATATAATTAAGAAACTATGATTTTCTAAATATGTTATATTTTCTATAATAAATTTCTCTGTTAAATTAATATGTTAAGAGAAAAAATATAATTTTTTTTATTAT
>MEHZ011494848.1_pt1 | contig 13243 bp, 16 predicted proteins | sample 897221 | NCBI WGS metagenome assembly MEHZ01 (sample SAMN05514161, study PRJNA337945) | marine metagenome | isolation source: marine surface water | place: Arctic Ocean | collected 2007-12-13 | reverse complement strand
CCATCAACGGTCCATTCAACCAAGTCCGCAGTTGCGGCTTGTTTAGGAAGCATGCCGTAAACGGGAGCTTGACGAGGAGCAAGAACAGTAGTTAGGTCTAACAACTGCTCGCGATTGCCTACATTAGAGCCGACATCGGCTGTGGGTAGACCTGTGTATGTATTATCAAATGCCATGATATTAATTTATTTTGAGTTAATTTATTTGTAACGAGAGTTAATTTGTAGTTGCCGTAATTGGCGAGCCGCAATAAGGTTTCCTTTATTAGCCGCTTCTTTCAACTTTTTAACATTGTTGGATTCCACTGTATTTCGTGAGTTAGTAGCTGTGCTACCACTTACTGCATTGCGTGGAACTTTTTTAGGAATGATGATCTTTTTCTTTCGGTTGACCTTTGGTTTAACCATGTTAGTTGCGGCATGAGCCAACTGATATTTCAGTTTTGCGGCTAATGCTGGAGCTACCTTGGAAACAATTGCCATGTCCTCAGAGCTAATCATCTTCTTATATTCAAGCTGAGTTGGTGATTCCTCATCCTCAAGCCAAGTAAACTCTTCTTTAGCTTTGGAAGATAATTCCTCTGCTTCTTTTTGAGCGTTAGCTAGTCGGCTTAAATACTTTCTCTGCTTTGGCAGATCGTCATATTTATCCTGTAGACTAGATATATATTGAACAATATCACTGCGAGTGTATTCACCCCCATTGTATTCAAATGTATCTTCGTCTCCAGCTAGCCAGCGTTGATAATAACGGATATTGTCCTTTGTTTCCTTTTCAATGCTTTCTAGTTCGTCTTCTGTAGTGACCGAAGCTAAAGCATTTCTGGGAGCAATGACGGTATCCAAGCTACTTGATAAAGCGGCATTTTTACTATCTAACTCACTCTTGAGTTCCTTGATTTGAGAAGTAAGTTCTCCTATTCGTTTACCGCTTCCGCTACCCATTTTCTTTGCCAACTCACCAAGTTTTTCTGGTGGTAGCACTTCCATGGCTTGCAGGGCGATCTCCGAGCGAGAGTCATCATCTATCTCATCCCAATCAATCTGTGAAAGAACGCCTTCGCTTCCCTCTACCTCTTCAGTAACTTCACCAGCTTCCGTTTCTTCGGATTCCTCCACTTCGGATACTTCTTCCGTGGGTTCCTCTTCTGTAACTTCTTCTGGCTCTTCTACCGCTTGCGGTGTTGGAGATAGCTTTTCCACTCGTGCTTTCCGAATATCTTCTAGCGTTTGCGGTTTGGCTTGTTCGACTGTCGGTGCATCTTCTTCTTGGAGGGTTGCATCGTTGCCCTCAATTGCGGTTTCATCCATAATACTGTTCTGCAGTTTTACGCCAAGCAGTGAGGCGAAAGTGTATTATAGCAAACTGAATTTAACGTCCGTATATACGTTTACGGGCTTCGTCGTAATCAGCTTGCGTGTATGAGCTTTTATTTGAAACTGTGCTAGAGGATGATCCTCCAGCGGTTTTTGCTCCTATGAATCCAGAAACTCCACTAAGAGCGGATGCTTGAACAAATTTATTTTTAGCTATTTTTTTAGGATACTTTGCAATTTTACGGGTAATTGTGTTTGTTCCCCCGATTTTTCTAGCTAAAGATATAGCCCGATTTGCTCCAAAGGCTCGTTCCTCGGCTGGGGTTCGTTTCTTTGTTTTGACAGATGCTTTGGTTTTGGGCTTTTTTGTCTTAGCTTTATTAGCCGCACGACCCGCGGCTTTTGTTGCTTTTTCACTTGCAACTTGACGAGCCTTTCGTGCCTTTACTCCTGCTTTAAATGCTTGAGTTACCTTTTTGCTAGCCAACCGTCCAGCCGCTGTGGTTAATTTTCCTATTGCCATAATATTATAAAGTTAATTGTTATTTACCTTGAGAAGCCTTCCACTTCTTGTAATTGCGTTTTTCCATCCCGCCTAGCTTTGATATATCAAATCTGCTCATTCGGGCATACTTGCTTTTATTATTCTTTCGGGAATCTACAATTGCTCTGGTTGCGTCCGAGGGTCCAGTAACTTTTTTAATCGCACCCTTGCGATCACGAATTACAGATGATCCAACCTCTACCTTAGTTTTTGGACCTAGACCCATGTTCCTTCGATTCCTTGTAGTTGGAATGCTAGCCGTGGGTCTGGATGCTTTCTTTACGGCTTTATTCTTGGGATAAAGTTTATTAGCCGTATTTATAAGTTTATTTGCGGCTCCAGAAGCACTCAAGGGAGAGTTAGCCTTAGTCTTGGGTCCAGCTTTTGGTTTAGATGCTGGTGTCCCTTTTTCGTATTTACCATATTTGGTAAACTGCAAGCCAGCCGCTGGAACAGCCGCATAACTAGAACGAACAATGGTTTTAGCTATGTGGCGATTAGCATTGGAAGCGGCATCAACAGCCGCGGCTTTAGCCCTTACGCTCATCTCGCGAGTGAGGTTAGGGTTGGGCATAATTGCGTTGTTTACCTTACGAACAGCAAAACCATCCGCTTGGCGTAATTTATTTAATGCGGGCTTTGCGGCTCTCTTTGCCACATTAATTCCCATGGATGCTAATTTACCTAATATCATTTTTTAAGGGTGTTTAAAGAAATAACTATTATAGCATTCTTTATTTATTCTTGTAAATACTCCTTGGAGTTTCTACTTTACCCTTGGCTGGTGGTGTTTTTGGAATTCGACCAAGCTTGTTTGGGAGGGTTCCCATGGAACCCATTGACTGAACGCCACCCTTGGATACTTGACCAGCACCACCGAGCATACCCTGCGTTGTTTTTTGACCAGCTCCTCCAGCAATAAGTCTCATTCCCCTTTTTGCTAATTGAGTTGCCGCGTATGATACTGCTTTTCCTATTGCCATTAGTATTTTCCTTTTCTTGATTTTAGTGATTACGATGTCGATGGTGTCAAGACTTTGATTAAGTAATCGTCCTCGATCATTCCACCTATGATTTTTGCATCAGCTCTTTCGCTTGCATCTAGACTTTCTTCCAGTAAGTGGAACTTTGTTTCCCTGCATTCTTTAATGAATTTTAAAACATATTCATATTGTTCATACTGGGACAAGAAGTTTACTGCTTCCGTTAGGCTATCGGTTTTCTTTACTGACATTAGGATTCTCCTATGTTTTGTGTATTAACTGAACCCATTTGTGCGGGAGCAGTTCCGAGTTTTCCAATTTCTGCATTCTGTTGTTGGACAACTTGCTGTTGGTATTGTGCGGAATAATTCTGGAGATTAGCTAGGAAGCTAGGATCGCTTTGTATTCTAGCCTGAACGCCCTCTTGCGTAGTGTATTCCTGCACGACCTGCATAGCTATTTGACCACCGTTGGGTCTAGCACCCACTGGGATGCCAGCATATATCTTGGTTAGATCATCAGTTACATCCTTAACCATTTCCTCCTGCCCCTGTCCTTCGGGCTGAATAATAACATCAGCGATACTTGGATCAATTGCATTAGCCGCCAATTGCTCCGCGGCTTGTAGATTAAATGTGTTGTTAGGTGAGTTTCTAGCTAGCTCAAGTATGGACTGTATCTTGGCTTTCATCATTTCTGGGTCTTGATTTTGCACATCAAAAGATATGCAGACATCAATAATCTCGTCCTCTGGGGACTTGTAAATAACAAGCTCATTTGGATAACCAGTTACTCGGAAAAACTTTTCATCGGGTCCAAATACTAAGAAAGACTTGTAGGCTAGTTTTAAGATGCTTGAACAGTGAGTAAGGAACTTGTCGATAAAGAACTGTTGGCGTTGTTGGCTAAGTTGGCTGTCTTCATTTAATCCTACTAAATCCATTGCTTCCTGCTGGACATACTTCTCTAACTGGCTGGCGGCTCCAGATGTATTAGGAACATTCATGTATTCAAACTTCTCGTTTGCACGAACACCAATCCACGCTCCCGCACCCATTTGTGCTGGCGGACGACCCACTGGGTGAAGTAGGGGTGGTGCAACAGCCAATGCCATTTGATCACTCCATCCATCCCTCAGTGTCTTCATTTGTTTTTGCGGACCCCTAAGGAGATCACCAAATGTATTTACGTCGTAGATTCTTTTGCCCCCATTGCTTAACTTAGTAAGAACAAAGGGATACTCGTCATAACCAGACATTAGCTCATTGCTAAGGTATCCAGTAGTTAGGCGGGGATTCCATACTGTTAAGTAGATTCCCTCGGAGTTGCTCTTTGCGTCAATTAAACGACGGTAAGTAAACACAACCTCAATTAAGTCCTTGGAGTCCGACATGCCTGACATTCCGCTAGTAGACCCCCCTCTGGATTGAGAGGATCGCATAGAACCCAGAGTTGTTTGATTCATACCAGAGTAATCAAAGCCCCGATAGTTCTCAATTAACTCTTGAGCAATTTCTGCGTCCCATTCTTTTGTTTCCACACAGTTTTCAATTTCCTGTGGGGTAAGGAATGCTCGCATATGAACTCTGGGAGATCGTTGAATATCCGTAACATAGCTAGGGATAACAATATCAATATCAGAGAACTTTGTTTCCACGAAGGGTCTTGAGACATCTTTTTTAGCTACTGGAATCTTTGCTACTCCAAAATCTCTTAGTTCTTTTAATGCGGATTTTGCCTTAGGAATGTCTACATAATCGAACATATCCGTCATCATGGCGATTGTTTCATCGTCACGATTTTCGTCAGCAAGAAGTTCATATAACTCTGGAGCTACCTCCTGAATTAGTTCTAGGTTAAATTCTTCATCATGCGTTCTGGATTTCATTTCCCAGTCCACATAGGTAATTGCTATACCCTTTTCTAGTAAATTGTTAGCCGCAGTTTCGCACTCCGAACGGAAGTCTCGTATATATGACTTCTGCATATACTTCAAGAAAGAAGAAATAACTCCAGCTTGCTTGATGTCCGAGGACTCCGTGGGGTAAGCACGAATGTTGCTCTTGCCCAGTGCGTTCATCATTAGACCCACGTAAGTGGATATGCACTGCTCTACTAATCTTACCTCTGTGTCAGACGCACCGTCCCAAGGGAATGCGTCATCCCCACTCTTAACTAGCTGGTTGTTTTTACCCAACCACTCTGCGTTTCGATTGTTGTAACTATCTTGGCACTGAGAAACATAAGCAGTTAGGTCCGTTACATCGGATTCATAATCACGCTTTAATTCGTTAATGTCGGGCTTTGATGTGACGTAGTAGGCTTCTAGCTCTTTGTCTTCCATAAATCGTTAATTATAGCAGGTGTAATTTATTTTTGTAGGCGAACTTTAATGTTATTTAAAAATGTTGTATACCATTGATAGTCCTTGGATATAATGTCTAAAAAATCGTGCAAAGGAATCTCTTCGTATATATCGTTATACACCCGATACATAATTTCCCAGTCGATGAATGCTGATGAGTGACGACTAGCGAACCTCTTTAAGTCTTTGCTCTCGCTTAAATTCTCTTTGGTATATGACTTCATGTCTGTAGAAATTTTCGTCGTTTTTGTTAATGACCTGTGCCTTGAAGATTAGGTTGGGTCTCATTAGCCCCCTGTGGGTATGAGGAACCGACACCCTGATCTTCCTTACGGGTTTTTCTAGTAATTTACAAAACCAGAACAAGGGGTTAGGGGTAGGAAACAAGACCTGAACCCTAACAAACTTGGGTTCAATAATAGCGTCATCCTGTTTATTAAAATATTCTTCAATTTTTGCTACACCAGAATCCGAAAGTTCTCTGGTTTTTGTGCAGTAATCTTCATCATTGCACACTTCTTTGCGTATCTTACCTATCTTGGGAGCAGTTACCCCATATTTTTCTGCTAGTTCTTTTTGTTTCATTAGTATCCTCCAGTTGATTTTACTTGTTGGAAGTCTCTATCCGTGTAGTGGATTGGACCATCTCCAGCGTTTGCCATCCTTAAATAGCGTATTAAGTCAAAGAAGTCCTTGAGGGCTTCGTCGGACTTTCCTTGTGCGTTGTAGTTAATAAGACTGTCCACTAGGTTCTCACAGGACTCGTGTATAAAGCATCGGGGTTTATTTGCGGCATCCAGTTCAGCGTTGGGGTTATAGCTAAACCATTCGTCCAGTGCTTGTATACCTATCTGCTCCTGCCTACCATCCGAGGGAACAAAGTGAAAATCAAACTCCTCAAAGGAAGCAAAGAGGTCTAAGTTGTTTTCGTTCTCCCTAGCAAAGTATCTTGAGTCCCCTATGCGTTCAAATACCTCGATACCCAGTTCTTCTTCAATGTCGTCAAAGAGTTCGCAGTATCCCTGAACGTCGTATCCTATTTTCTTGGATGCTGGACCATACTTCCACTTCTCCCCGAACAATGCCCACTCTCCGTATTGTGATCTTTCTGGGAACTCCTTGGTTATATATATCTCTCCCAGTTCGTTTACAGCCGCCCATAATGCACAGAAGTTTCTGTTACCCGCGGGGTCAACTACCTGATAATGGGTATATTCATCGGTCGATACGTCTGGGAACGTCATCCCTATAGCGTTTTCCTCCTCGCCCAACACCTGCACCTCAGTAGAGAACAGTGGTAGCAAAGAAGTAATACTCTTTACGGGGATTCCGTAAGCACGAACCATGATCTCCTCGTCTGGACGACCGATCAAGTCCTTCTTGATACGCTCGTATCCCCCAAAGGGGTTCTCGTCGGAATGCAGGTAAACTACCGCGGCATCTCTGGAGGGTGCATACTGGACAACGGGAACCTGCTCTCCCCTGAGGAGTTCTGCGGGTTTAGTAGCTAGGGTTCTTGCGTTCTTCTGGTATTCGGCTACGAAGGGTGTAAAGCCATCAATGGGTGTAAAGCCCAGAAGCATCTTTGAATTTCGGGTAGCTAGACGGAAGCGTAGGGTGTTTACGAGTGCCGCATCCCCCAAGTATTCGTCAAGCCAGCTACCTATGTTTAGCTCTGGGTTGTTCTTGAAGCCGAACTCAAAGCCCTCTAGGATAGTCTGGTTGTTGGAGAACTGGGTATATGTCTTGAAATCCACCCTTGTTCTGGTGTCTGGGAAGATAAAGCTACTCCCCGTGAATCCATTCTGCATAGAAAAGTTGATGTAGCCCTCTATACTCTTGGTCTTCTTCTTGAACTCCTTGGGCATCATCTCCCATATGGCGGCTTGTTGAACCTTAACCGAGGTGTCAGCATTCTGGCTGAAGCAAACGATGTGTCCGTCTGGGTTCTGGGTAACGGCTTCCATCACTAGCTTGGCACACCCCGTGGTTTTTCCCGATCTATTACCCCCTAGGGCTAGGACTTCATTGTATTCCTTTAAACCCTTCCTAATCCTGTCCCAACCCTCTAGGTCGAAACCGTGACGCAGGGGGTCCTCCTGAGATGCCCTTACGAGGCTCTCACGCACCCTGTGAAGCTCTTGGAGGGCTTGGGGGTCACTTACCCCTAGGAGAACGATCTCTTCGTCTGTAGGGGCTTCTATGAGGGGATGCGGGGTGAATGTGAGTTCCATTACTTCTTTATTCTCTTTACCCGAACATTTGCGGTTTTATCCGTGGGCTTACGAGACCAATCAATGTCATCGTAATTCTTCCTTTGCTTCTCCTGATTATGACCCTTGCGGGGTGAGCATCCTTTACCCATCTGTATCATCCTCCCATAGAACCTCTACGTTGTCATCTCTAAAATCCAAGGAGGCTTCCCTTAATAGCATCCTAGCTACGGATACAGTTGTGTATTCGGACTGAACCTCGCCCTCCTCGTCCAGAATTATAATGCAGTAATTGGGATAATGCTCGCCCAATATTTCTTTTAGTTTGTCAAAAATCTCCTGATCCATTCTTTTCTTCCTTTATTATGATTTCTGCCTCTATGGAGTCCTCCTTGATCTTCTCTATACGCTTCCTAGCGGCTAAGAGAGTCTCGTTAAAGTCCTCCATGGTGTATGTGTTCTTTACGTCAACCACCTGAGAAGCCTCGCCCCTAGCGGTCATAGCTTGCCTTTGGGAGTTTGCCTTGGCTATTGATATCTCCTTTAGGTCTCTGAACTCTGGTTCATAGCCTCCTTCGAGCTTTACACGAAGGGCATCAATCATATCTTCTTCTAGGGATTCTAGGTTTAGGTAGCTCCTAGCGGCTAACTGCCCTCCTAGCTCACGGAAGGAGTTTGTGTGATCCGAGTAGTCAGACAATACGGCTACCACTGTAGTTCTGGGTATGCTGTGCCTGCGGATCATGTTGGTCTGCGAACAGCCCAGTGCGTGCAGGTAAAGTATCTTAGCTACCTTCTCTGGATTGTGCCTAGATAGGCTCTTGATCTTGGACGCTTCCTTATCACGCTGGATAGTAACAATAGCATTAGAGATGCTTTGCATCAGCTCGTCCTTCTCTTCACCCTGTTTCAATTCTGCAACTGGCTTATCCATACCCTATTTCAATTCTGCAATAACCTGTTTCATTTCTGCAATAACCCATTTCAATATTGCAACACCTATACCATTATACATACATTATATAAATAATTATAAGAGTAATAATTGCTTTGATGTATGGGCATTAATCTTTATTGACTTCAGGGCTTTCGATTGTCAAGCTAAACCCCCGTCGTAGCCTGAATTTTTTTAAGGGGTTGTATATATATATATATAAATTCTGACGCTGGATTTTGCAGACCCCCTCCCCCCATCTGGGCAGGTAGATGTCGTAACTCGTTGACCACCAGCGACTACTATGGACAGCGTGACCTAGCTAATCCTAGCTACCCTAGCTAAGTTACTAGCTACCATGCACTTAGGCATCCCGTATGTGTAGTATATTTATTTCTCCTACTGGAAATGTATTCCCAACCCTACCTATTAGGGGGGATAAAAGGGGGATGGTTTGCTCGCTCAAAACAGCTATTTTAGTAGCTATATCTTATCCCAGTTACCTAAGTCGTTGATTGTCAATACTATGGACGATACCTAGGAGGGTGAAATACATGGGTAAATAGGCACGAATCTCCTTGCAACGTCCATCTAGCTAGGTTAAAATGGTGGTTCGTTCTTTTCCAGTCTCGCCCAGTAATGAGCCAGACGAGAGTTAGCTAAAGCTAGCTACTACAACCCCAGCGTTACCGCTGAGTGACATTATCCGACATTTCGACATGGAGAAATTTGGATCAGTTGCCAGCCAGCTGGGTGCTTGTAGCAATAGACTCCATGCAGTTGACCGCTCCACTTTGATCATCCCCAGATGTATGTGCCAGCAAGCTCCATAAACCAGCGACATCGCTGAGTAGGGTTATAAGTTGCCAGTTGGATCGGCAACGAGACGAGATCGAAACGCGAAAGCGTCCAGTGCTATCTGCACTGCTGACGAGATCAGTATCAATAAAAACAATACAAAAATAGATATGAACAATAACGACAAAATGAAAGTATGGCTCCGCCAAAATCCTAACCGATCAAAGCTGAGTGCAACCGCAACCAACATAGCTTGTGCAGGCAAGATACAGCTAGAGAAGTGGGTGACCGAATTAGGTGGTGATCCAGAGCTGATAAAGAATACCGTGTATGTATCTACTCCAAAGCGAGAGGAGGAGGTAGCTAAGAAGGTAGCTACGCCAGTCAGCACTGGAATATCCGATGCAGACAGAATCAAGATACTACAAGACACACTTGGTGTGGGTAGTGGAAGTTTGGATACAGACAAGGTAGCGGAGATCGTTCGAACAGTATACGACGAAGAGATTCTGCCCACCATCGACCAACTGAAGGATGATGTGAAAGAGTTAGCTCCGCTAGCCAGCACACTGAAAGAGATTGCGGATATAATGAAAACAGGAAAATCTGCCAGAATGCCACTAGCAACAGCCGTAGTCAGCGGTAACAATCCGATACTGGAGAAGGTGATGCCTTACTACACTGCTGGTGAGACTTGCTCCGTGCCAGTGTGCATCTCAGCTCCACCCTCATACGGTAAAAGCTACAGTGCTGAAATCCTTGGTAAGTCATACGAGACATTCGTCCAGCATGGATGCAATGGTTCAGAGGATGAGTTTGCGTCTCTGCAAGGTGGTTTCCAGCCAGACAGCAAGACAGGTGGATGGAAGGTAGTGGATGGCAAGTTAGCTCAAGCTGTGCGATCAGCGAGTGAAGGTAAGAATACCTTATTCTTCTTTGACGAGGCATTCAGAATGCACAATGAGACTGCGGAAAATCTGCTACAGTTTCTGGCTCCGCAACCAGACGAAGATGGCGATGATGTATACCAGCTATACACCAAGCACAGCGATGGTAGTAACCTAGAGTTACTGCAATGCAAGGCGGACAAGTTGCACATCATATGTGCGACCAATCTCTGCGAGATCGAACCACCAGAGGCACTGATGTCTCGCTTCCTAATGAAGCACATCCAATACGAGGACAAGATGATCGAGATAATTAGCAATGCGGTAGCTACCAAGTATGGTATAGCTAATGCGGAAAACCTAGCGAAGGTATTCACTAAAGCCATGGGTGAATCTCGCAAGATGCGAGCCACTGGTCAGATACTCGTGCCACTCTGCATCCGCACACTGAAGCGTGGATGTATGCTGGCAACGGATGCCACCGACGAGGGTGTTCGCAAGTGGATCGTCGACGAAGGTATGGATGCCTTGAAGATGTGGAATTCTGACACTGGTGACTTCATCGAGGATAGTGTAAATGGTGTTAAAGAGTTAGCTAGAATCCTTAGCTAAGGTAACAAGAAAAGATATAGAAAAGAATAGATATGAATATGTATAACATAGTGACTAAAGCTTACCGTTTCTGTAAGCGTAATGTAACCGCTACCCAGAAGGGTGGTGTTTTAAGAAGGATGTGTATAGCTACAGGTAGTGGTTGCGACTTCGAGATAGACAAAGATGTGAACACTGCCTGCTGGAGATTCGACAGTGCTAAGAATAGGCACGAGATCAAATGCGGAACCACACTTGATCGTATCGCTAATGCTGATACACAAGCAAGTGAGGCTAAGATGAAAAAATTCATCCAGCAGATCATTAGGCATGAGACTGAGCATGGCATCCAGACTGATCGCACCAATGTGGTCAGCATCTGGTGCAAGGATCATGGCATCCCATTCAGATTGTATAATCTGTTCGAAGATTGTCGCATTGAATACAACAGTGCTATCCGAAAGGATGGCGATGGTGCGTTCCGCTGGACTAACTACCAAGATGTGGATGCCAGCTACAACCTAGCTAGCTCACTACTATGGGCAACCAAGATCAACGAGGCTGGTATTAAGAAGTCAGCTAGTGCTTATGTGCCAGCGTGGTCTGGCTCAGAGTATATGGAATACAATGGGAAGAGATGCAAAACTCGACTCATCGTGCTGGCTTTCTATCGCAGGATAATAGCTACCACTTGCTCGATGAATTTAATGCCAATCTGTCTGGAATGGATAGAGTTGTTTGGCAAAGAGATTCAACCATCAATGGGTGATGACACAATCAATGGTGAGGTTGATCCAACATCCGAAGAGGGTGAGGGTGAAGAGATCGATGAGACTGTGCAGGTCAAGGTGGATGATACCAATCCAGACCAAGACAGGGTGAGTGGCTGGTGGTCGCAGAAATCGAAGCCAGTCAACGATCAGCAGATATCGAGGATAGCCAGAGCGATGAATGCCATCATGACCAAAGCTAAATCCACCAAGAATAAGCTATCCACCATAGGTAGTAAGATATCAGTGGATCATGTGATACAAGGAAGCGAGAGATCGTTTTTCAAGCGTGGTCGCACACGAGGTAAGCGTAAGGTATCGCTCATCGTGGATGCCAGCGGATCAATGGAATGCACATGGAACGTCCATGGCGGTAGGGAATTCGTGCTAGCCTTCAGAGAGTTAGCTAGAAAAAACCTAATTGATCTGGACATCCTGCTGACTCAAGTTGATTCATCAAGGCGTGCGGTATCCAAGCGTATCAATAAAGATGATACAGATAAGTGGATCAATGATCTGGACTTAGATGGGTGTGGCGAGGGTGTCATGCAGTGCATCAAAAGGTTCCTTCCACTGATCAAGAAAAGCACGACATCGATCATCTTCACTGATGCCAGACTGACGGACGATGACATCGATACCCAATTCTATCGCAACTTGGGTCTAAACATGATTGCATCATACATCGAACCCAGTGACTGGGCAGTTGATATGGGCAGGAGTCGGATGGATCAGCACTTCGCCAGAAGCGTCATCGCAACTAATGCAACGGAGCTAGCTCGCAGACTAATGCGTGAAATCCTCAAGGATTAAAGCCATGATCAGAACCATAGAAGTCATCCTATACGCAAGTCTACTACTGCTAGCCGTGATCATCAGCGAAGCACAAACACCATCGGAGATCGTCACCGCTACCATCATACTGGAGGCTGGTGGCGAATACTCTGAGGGAGCCATGCAGGCAGTATACGAAGTGATCGCCAACCGATCAGCTAACCGCCAGCTAGCACTACACGAAGTCTGCCTTCAAGCATCCCAGTTTCACTGCTGGAGCAACAAAGAGGTAGCTAGCCAGATAGCTAAAGCCAAGTCTCACCCTAGATGGGGTGAGGCTTTTGTTATAACCCTGTATCCGAAAACCAACTACACTAACGGAGCAGACCACTACCATGCAGACTACTGCAATCCATACTGGAATAAACACATGAAGATCACCGCCATCATTGGTCGGCACATCTTCTATAAGTAAAACAAACCATGAATAAAAATAACTTAAAATACAATGACGACGGAACAGTAGATTTTATTGCTGATAAAGAGATAACAATAGAGAGATGCAAGTATGGTGCATGGGATGGCTGGAGCGTATACGAGTTTGATGTATACCCAAAGTCATCCGTGCTAGCTGGTCAGACCCGCAAGCGTCACATCAATACCTACGAGAGTCTAGATGAGGCGGAAAAGCATTATCCCAAGGCGGATATTGGAGTGCGTGATGCTCACAATTACTTCGACCACCTATAGCTAGCTAGCTAATCAAGCTCACACTCTTCGGGGTGTGGGCTTTTTTTATGCCCGCACATAAATAAAAATCTGCGATCCCCTGACTATGGACAACCCGCTATCCTAGCTACCCCATCAACCCCAAATCAAAACGATTCCTAGCCCCCATGATACCGCAAATCTTTGTGCATACACGGGGTCAAATTACTATGGACTACCCTCGTTCCTATTTATTTTGATTTTTTTTTAATATTGGTGCTTGACACCCTGTTGCATAACTGCAAACCTGCACGGATAGATCAGCAAAAAGCTGTCTAATAAAAAAATAACAAAAGGAGA
>MEHZ011543971.1_pt1 | contig 13258 bp, 15 predicted proteins | sample 897221 | NCBI WGS metagenome assembly MEHZ01 (sample SAMN05514161, study PRJNA337945) | marine metagenome | isolation source: marine surface water | place: Arctic Ocean | collected 2007-12-13 | reverse complement strand
GGGCTGATTGCGGCCCAGGGGCTTCCACCTTGTTCACGCAGTGATGCGTAGCCTTCGATGGTTGAGTCGTAAGACGTCATTGTCGTAAATCCTCGTGTAAGAGACTCGGGTTATGGAGTTGTGACAAGTTTGGCGCCTTTTTCAGGAAAACGAACTCAGTTCTTGACCAATACATCGGAATTTTTCGCCAATTACCGAAAGAACGCATGTTTTTTGGAACCGAAGGACTGTTCGTTTTCGCAGTAGCAAAGGCTATTGGTAACCTTCCCAGCGATGGACACCCCCCACCAGTTCCCAAACGCCGACGAACTTGTTGAGCTCAATAGGAAACATGCCGACTCGCTCGATGGCTCCCACCTCGATGTCCGGCCGAGCCGACAACTCGCCGTTGTTGCCTGCATGGACTCTCGCATGGACATCTTCGCCGTCCTCGGTCTTCAGAACGGTGAGGCCCACATCATCCGCAATGCTGGCGGCGTCGTCACCGATGACACCATTCGTTCGCTCTGCCTGTCGCAGCGCTTTCTCGGTACCCGCGAGATCATCTTGTTGCACCACACCGACTGCGGGCTCCACCAACTCGACGAGAACGAGTTCAAGGCAAACCTTCAGGAAGAGCTTGGCGTCCGGCCACCGTGGGCGCTCGAGGCGTTCAACGACCCATACGAGGACACAACACAGTCAATGCGACGGCTGCAGCTCTCGCCTTTCCTGAAACACGCAGATGAGATCCGCGGCTTCGTCTACGACGTTGACTCCGGCCGCATGGACGAAGTGGTCTAGCGCTTGTTGCGACGCATCAGTCGCAGCATCGCCGCTCCCGCTAAGACCATCTCGGCAAGCGCAAGCGGCTGTGCGCCGGTTTCATCATCAAGCCCGTACTCGCTGACGCGCTGGCTGTCGATCCAGCCTTTACGTCGCGCCAGTCGAAGCGCCATGCCACCAACAAACACCAGGTCAGCAACCCGTCCAATGATCGAGAAACGTCGCAGAACGCGGGTGCGAAGAAAGCTCATGGTCGCACGCTAGCGCTAGTCACTGGCACTCATTGGAGCTACAGCTCGGCACTCTAGGTCGCCCCACGTCTTGCAAACCTCGCCAAGCAGACTCACCGAGAACCGATACTGCTCGAACTCTGTGTCGGTGCAGTGGTAGGCGGTGTCGCCAGCATTGGAGTCAGTGTCTCGGAATCCAGCGTCGACCGCAGCGCACTCGGCCCAGGCCTCTGATCCAAGACCATCACGACGCTCGGCCTGATCGCCGTATGCGGCAAAATCCAACAGGTGGCCAATCTCGTGGGCTGTCGTCGCACGAACCTGTTCTGGGTCCCAGCCCACGAGATCGAGTGTAATCACGCCGTCTGGAGGGCTGGAGAGCACGAAGCCCCCGGTGGTGGAATCAGCAATGTCGCGGACGCGCACCTCGGTGACAAGCCAGCCATACGGTGACTCGGCGACTACTTCGTCGGCAACCAATAGGATCTCGGCTGGCTCACTGACATTGTCGAGCCGATCGATAAGTTCACCCCACGGGATCAGTGCACCAGTCGCGATGAGGCTCGCAATAACGAGGGCAGCAACCCACCTGGCCGTCTTGCGATACCACGGTGTGCGCGGCACATAGTCAGGGTCAACGTCGAAGGCAGCCCAGAAGTCATCGTCGGCGTAGTCGGGGTCGCTCTGATTGAAGTAACTCAAGACACGTTACAACCGCCGTAAACGCTGATGGATTCCCAACGTGGCGTATGCCACATCACTGCCACATGAGGTCATCGCTAAAAGACGGTGTAGCCACCGTCGACGCAGATCTCTTGGCCGGTGTGATATGTCTGGGACGGATCCGCAAGAAATGCACCAATCTGGCGGAACTCAGCCGGCTCGGCCCATCGCCGAACCGGTGTGCGTTTGATAGTTGCTGTCCGGAAGGCGTCGTTTTCGTAACCATCCGAGGCCAGCTCGGTAATGGTCCATCCGGGCAACAAGGAATTCACCCGGATCTCGTGGCGTGCAAGCCCAACAGCCAACGCTCGCACCAAGCCGTTGAGCGCCGTCTTTGCGGTGCCATACGCCTCGTTGCCAGCTGCACCATGGATGGCCGATGTTGACGACACAGCAACCAGACTTCCGCCCTCGCCTTGTTCGACCAAAAACTTGGCAGCTTCGCGTAACTGCAGAAACGCGCCATCGAGGTTGACGTCCATCACGGCGCGCCATTCTTCAAGTGGCAGTTCCAGGAATGGCGTGCCGGTGCCACCGCGCCCAGCATTGGCGAACAGCCCATCAATACGGCCGAAATCCATCGCCGACCGCTTCATGGTCTCGACAACCTGTTCTTCCTGCGCGACGTCGCACACATGGGATATGGCCGACCCTCCAAGTGCAGACAGCGTCTCCACCGCTGCACCGTTCTTGTCCTCGTTCCGACCCCATATCACGACGGAACCGCCAGCCATCACGATGCCTTCGGCCATTCCCAGGCCAATGCCACCGTTGCCGCCGGTGACAATGAATACTTTGCCAGTCAGGTCGATCATGAGTTTCTCGATTCAATTTCAGAGAGATGGTCTGGTTTCAAAACCTGGGGTCGGTCAGGCTGGCGCGACCGCAGCGTCAAGCCAATACCGGCAGCGAACAGTCCTCGTCCACCGTTCGTGGCACCGGGTTCCGGAGAAGCCATGGCGCCACAGTAGAGCCCGATGGACAGACAAGGTTCCTTTCCGTCAAGACAACTTCCGCCGTGGCTGGCACCTGGCGTGTTGTTCGACGACCCCCGCCGACGTGGCGCGCCCGCTGGCTCCGCGCCCCCTATGACTGGCTGACGAGATCATTGCCTCGGTGGAAGGACCTTCTGTTCGCGACACCGCGAACCGGCCGGGCACCATTTTCTCGCAACGACCAATCGGTGGGTGTTCATCGATCTACATGGTCGTGGCACAGATCGATCACTTCTACGAAGGAGTAGCAGCCCATGGCGCCGAGACCTTCTCCGAGATTGACGACGAGGATTATGGCTCACGCAACTCCGGCGTGCTGGAACCCGAAGGCCACATCTGGAGCTTTGGCAACTGCGGCGGCGAGGGGTCGCCAGCGGGCTAGCATCGTGGCCGATGTCGTATCAGGAGCCGGAGTTCTTGCCATGGGACGGACGGCAGGTCCCGCTCACGTTCGTCGCCGGGTATCTGGGTGCTGGCAAGACGACACTGATCAACCAGCTGCTCAAGTCCGCCGACCGCCCAATCGCTGTGATCGTGAACGACGTCGGCGAGATCAACATCGACGCCCGATTAATCCGTAAACACAGCGGCGACACCATCGAGCTCAGCGATGGATGCGTCTGCTGCAGTTCGATCGACGGGTTCGGCGCTGCATTTGACATGATTCGGGCGCGAGAGACACCGCCTGACCATGTGGTCGTCGAGCTCAGCGGTGTGGCCGAGCCGGCACGCATGGTGGCGTGGGGACGTTCAGCTGGATTCAAACTCGATGGCATCATGACGCTCGTCGCTGCTGATCAGTTCATCGAACTCGTTGGGCGTATCGACATAGGCGAGACCGTCAAAGAACAGATACGAGCAGCTGACGTCTTGGCATTAACCAAGGTCGATCACGCACGTCCCGAGGTGTTGGCATCGGTGCGGCGCCAACTTGAACAAATTTCGCCAGGTGTACCGATTGTCGAAGCGCACGACCCGACCGTGCCGGCGATGTTGTTGCAGATCGGCGGACGACGTCCCGGCGCCGAAGTTGCCGTACCCGAAGCCACGCTGTTTGATCGCCATGTGGTTGGTCGCATCGAGTTACCAAACCCCATCACCAAGGCGGAGATCGACAGGCTGCTCGAGGCTCTTCCAGCCGACGTCATGCGTGCCAAAGGCATCGCTGCGGGCGCGAATGGTGAGCGCTGGATGATTCAGGTTGTTGGGCGCCGTCGACAGGTTGCACGACTGGCCGAAGTCGAGGTCGAACCGCCAACCGACCTGGTTACGATCTCTCTACCCGACGCAGTTTGAGTTCCCGCTAAGAGACGCTGGGTTAGTCGAAGCGCAGCGAGTCGTCGACGTCGGGCGCTTCGTCGGGCATCAAACAGTGCGCAGGAAGTCGACCTCGTTCGAGCATGTCGACAACGACGGTCTCAACTGTTTGGCGTGCCAGATCCTGAACGAACAGGTCGGGCGGATGCATATAGAGATGTTTGACCGCAGGGGATGCATTCATTTCGCCGTCGGCCTGGGCCACGGCAAAGAAGTCGAACGTCCATACATTCAGTGCGTATCGCTCGCCTGTCGAGAGGTACACCGCAATATTGCAGAAGTCATTGACGTCTTCGGCCAGGTGTTCGGCCTCGATCCAGATGCGTGCTTCCATTGTTTCGATCCCTGACTCGTCGGCCTACATGTCTCTTGTGTTCGCGAACGCGTTCGTCAAGTCGTTCGACAAGTCCTCCACGTCTTCGCACCCAACCGAGAAGCGGATCAGCGAGGGTGGGATTGTTTCTTGACCTCCAACAGCAGCTCGGCGTTCCATTGTTGACTCGATGCCCCCAAGGCTCGTTGCATGGTTGATGATCTCAACTTGCTCACAGATCGCCGTGGCGCGCTCGGCGCTGCCGACAGTTTCAAACGAGATCATGGCTCCCCATCCCATCATGAACTTGGCGGCATTGTCGTGGGTGGGATCAGATGCAAGGCCTGGATAACGCACCAAGGCCACGTCATCGCTTGCGTCGAGGCGGGCAGCGAGTTCCCCGGCGTTGGCCTGGGCCTTTTCCATGCGCAGCGCCAACGTGCGAGCACCGCGAATCGCCAAGAATGCTTCCATGGCGCCAATCGTTCCGCCAACCAGCAAACGCCGATGGTGGAACTCTTCGTGGAGCTCTTGGGAGGTGGTGATCAGAAGGCCAGCGAGTAGATCGCTGTGGCCTCCAATGAACTTGGTCGCCGAGTGCATCACCACATCGGCACCCAAATCGAGCGGGCGTTGCACCAGCGGCGTGGCGAATGTGGAGTCAACCGCGACGATCGTGCCGTCCTTGCGAGGTGCCGAGCAGATCGCCGGAAGATCACACACCGTCATCAACGGGTTCGCTGGCGTCTCGAGCCACAACAAGTCAGCGGTCTTGGCCGCATCGATCCAGCCCTGCGTATCGTCGAGTTCGAGACGCAGAATGTTCCACCGACCCTGGTGTTCGGCTTCGACCGCCAGACCTTTGACGCCATGGTATGGGTCGACGGGCATAGCCAAGGTGGCACCAACTGGCAGCCGATTCAACACTGTGTGAGCTGCAGCCATACCTGAGGAGAACGACAGCGCATCGCCACCCTCAAGTCCGCCCATGATTTCTTCGAAAGCAGCGCTTGTCTCGGTGCCGGCAGCTCGGCTGTAGTCACGGTCAGCCGGAAGATAGAAGTTCGAGGCAAGCTGCGGCGCCACATTCAGCGGCTGGCCAGGCTCCCGGTTGCGACCTCCGGCAATGAGCCAGGTCGAAGGGTCCACATCGGTGTTCTTGAGCGCCATCGCTCGACGTTATCGGCACATGACCGCCTCCTGAACCAGCCAGGCCGTCTCCGCGGCAACCGGGCAGCGTGAGCGTGACGCTAACGCCGGCGCAGATCGTGAACCGCACGTCTTGCAGATCGAGAGGCCACACACACTTTGAGCGTGGCTGGCGCCAGGACCGCTAGCTTTGATCTCGATGCGGTCTGATCACGCTGTTCGACACAACGCCGCGTTCGGTGCACTGATTGGACTCGCTGTCGGCGACTCGTTGAGCTCGCTCGAACACGTACCCGCAGCGGCATGTGGGGCAATGGAACCGCTGCCCTTGTGGGGCGCAGCCGCTGCTACGGCCTTCGAAATGGGCGAAGCTGTTCTCAATCGTCAGCTTCTCGATATGGGATTAGGGCCGACCGACATTCTCGCTGCAGCGATCGCTCTGGCCGACCCTGATGCGTCGCCACTGTTGCTTGGCAATCCAGATGCCGTTCTCGTCTGCTCGCTCGTGCGGTCGGCCATGTTTGGGGAATTCGCTATGGACACTGACGAGGCCTGCTCCCCCGACACTCACGAGGTGCTCACTGCGGTACGCAACGCTCAAAACTTCTGTGGAGCCCTCCAGAACGCAACCCCACAGGCGCTACCGCTGACGGGAGCGCTCGCCGGTTTGCGTTGGGGGCCCGGCGCAATCCCAGCTGCATGGGCCACCCAGGTCACCGGACCGGTCGGTACCCGAACCTACGGGCTGCGCCAACTCCGACGGTTGGCCGAACGCCTGATGCAACAAGATGCACCAGTGCCGCCCGAACCACGGCGCCCACTCGGACCCAGGGAAGTAGCACCTGGCCTCTTCCTGTCGAACTTGCACGCCGTTCCCACGTTCCTGACGACTCACCCTGACGGCGCTGTCATCTCTCTATGCCCCACCACCGGAACGTTCGATGACCATCCGGTACGCCGTGAGTTCGCCATCCACGATGCGGGCGCCAGCAAGGTCAACCCCCACCTGAGCGCAACGGTCGACGAGGTGCTCGCGACCATCAAGGCGTTCCATGCTGAGGAACGAAACGTTCTCGTGCACTGCCACCATGGCGCATCTCGAACGGGCCTGATCTTGCGCGCCTGGCTCGTGGATGAGCTTGACCTCAACGCCGAGGATGCCACGACCGAAGCCCAAGTTCGTTGGCCCAAGGCCAGCACCTGGAACGGGGCCTTCTCTTCAGAGATAGATCGTCGAGCCACGAAGAGAGCTACCCCGAGCAGCGACTAGTGCCATGTCTGGCAACGTTCGGGGTGTCGACGCCGAGGCAGGATCTTCGGTCGCTAGGCGCTGGATCGAAGCCAGGGTGCCCCCCTGTTGAGATTCGGTAACGAAGCGAGCGCTGATCCGGTCCGGCGGAACGACGCCACGGTTCTCTGACGCGCCGCTAGCGACCAAAATCATTGCGAAAGTAACCGTTTGGCTCGTGAGTCCCGCCGTCAATGCGAAACCCACGGCCACACCCATTGGCGAGACCGACCGCCACTCAACAACGATGGCTCCGAGTCAGACGACGGCTTCTTCTGAACCAACACCACCAATACAACACGCCATAGCGGTGCGCTTCGACACGCCCGATGTTCCTGCCTTGGCCATCATCGGCCCGTCCAGCGTGGTGGGCGCTTCTCGAAGAACGCGGCCACGCCTTCTTTGGAGTCCTCTGATGCCATCACCTGATCACGGAACTCAGCGCTGACGGCCCACGCCTGATCATCGTCAACGGCAACAATGCGGTCCACAGCCTGCAGGGCAAGGCGTGCCGCAACTGGCGAGTTAGCAGTGATCACCTCGGCCAGCGCCAGAGCCCGAGCTAGTGCCTGACCTGGATCGCAGATCTCGTTCACCAGACCATGACGCTCAGCGTCGACAGGCGAGAGTTCAGTCCCTGTTGTGAGCAGATACTTGGCCACGTTCAGCGGCAAGACCCGACTGGCGCGAAAGAGTGCTCCGCTCGATGCAATCAGGCCCCGCTTAACTTCGGGCAAGGCGAAACGGGCATTGCTGGCCGCAATCACCATGTCGCATGCCATTACGACTTCAAAACCGCCGCCAAACGCCACACCCTCGACCGCGGCGATTAGCGGTTTCGCCCGATGGCGACCGACTACGCCATAGATCCCACCCCGCTCCGTGGGTCGACCACTCGTCGCCCCCATGTCAGTGCCGGCGCAGAACATGTCGGACCCGCCCGTCAGCACCCCGATCCACAGATCAGGGTCATCGTCGAGCCGGTTCATGGCGGCATCGATCGCTTGCGTCATATGGCCATCGATTGCATTTCGTTTCGAATGGCGCACCATCGTGACCACTAGCGTGTGGCCAATCACCTCGGTCTCGACTCGGTCGGTGGTTGCTACGTCCTGATCAGCCATTGGCCAAGTCTGACCCATCAGACCGTCCGACGCCTAGAACTCAGGCGCCAAGATTTAGATCCCAGGAACCGCGGCAGTGCCGGCACCAGCACCGACCACGTTTACTGTTGGGTTGTCTCGTGCGAACTGCACAACCAAAAGAGCCTCTCTTTGGCAGGCCGTTCAATGAGGTACCCAAACCGCAACATGGTGGGGACCAACGTTGGGTCACATACCGCTGGGGCCTCCGCCGGAGCCCTCGTTGCGACCGATCCGTCTGATCGGCGGGTGGTGGCTAGAGCTAGATGCCTGGGCTCCACCGAGAACGCCGCAGTAGCTCGACTCACGAGCTAGTCCTCGGGGACGTTCTCCATCCGGATGACATTGCTTACCAATGCCGAGTTTGACGCACCTGACACGATCGGGACCAGCTCGCCCGGCTGCAGCAGGCCTTGGTCGCGCAAGCTCTTCAGGACCGACATGATGCGTTCGGTGCCATGACCCTCGGCCAAGCCAACCGTGGGCAGCACACCCCACGACAAGGCAAGCTGATTCGCCACTCGCTGATCAGGCGTGACCGCCAGGATCCTCGCCCGGGGACGGAAACGGGAGATCGCACGCGAGGTGGCGCCTGTACCTGTAATAGTCACGATGTTCTGGCTCTTCAGGGCCGATGCAGCTCGGTGCGCAGCTGTGCGCATCGCAAACGCGACCTTGCGCACGTCGGTTTCTTCTGGACCAAACGAAGGAGTCGAGCGCTCAATGCGCTCTGACCAGGCTTCGTGTTCGAAGTTCATGTCGGCCTGATCAAGGATGTCGGCCATTGTCTCGACAACGAGGACCGGATCATGACCAACCGCTGTCTCACCGGACAGCATCACCGCGGAGGTGCCGTCGTAGACGGCGTTCGCGACGTCGGTGACTTCGGCCCGGGTCGGCTGAGCCATCTCGGTCATCGATTCGAGCATCTGCGTCGCGGTGATAACAGGCTTTCCCGCGGCGACGGCAGCCGAAATGATCTTCTTCTGCAGCGCCGGGAGGCCAGGCAAGCTGCATTCGAGACCAAGGTCACCACGGGCAACCATCACTGCGTCGCTGTACTCAAGGATCGAATCCAGGTTGTCGACAGCGGCTTGTGTTTCGATCTTGGCAACGAGCAACGGCCCTTGGGGGGCCTTTTCGCCGCCAAGAGCGCGCATGTCGCGACCGGTCTTCACGAACGAAACAGCGACCATGTCGACGCCCGCCTCGTAGACAGCATCAAAGTATTTGATGTCTTCAGGAGTCGGCGACGACTGAGTCAGCCGGCTCGACGGAATGTGTACACCAGGGCGTCCGCGCATGGTCCCGCTGCGCTTAACAACTGCGGTGGCAACGTCGGCAGACACCTCCGTGACCTCCAGAGTCGCTGAGCCGTCACCCATATGCAGTTGATCGCCCACAACCAAATTTCGGGCGATGTCTTCGACGTTCACGAAGATCTCGGTCCCGGAGCTGACTTGCTCGCCAGAGCGGATCAAGACTTCGGCGCCCAGGACAAGTTCAACAGGACCCTCGCCGAACGCGGCGCGCACCTTGGGGCCAGCAAGATCAACAAGAATGCCAACAGCAGTGTCTTGTTTTGCGATTACTTCTTTGATCGTCTTGACTCGATCGAGAACACGTTCAACGGTGTCATGAGCGGTGCCAAGACGAAAGACGTTGACACCGGCTTCGATGAGGCGGGCCAGTGTCTCAGGCGAGTCTGACGCTGGGCCGATAGTGGCGACGATCTTGGTTTTGCGAATCATGTTATGGATGCCTCGAAGATCTTTTCGATAGTGGCGGTGATGGCAGCGTCAAACTCGGGTTGTGGTTGGTCAGCGTAGAGTCCGTTAGTCAACACCCGTGAGAAGCTTGCAATTGTGCCCGCATTTTGTGCGAGTCGTGAACATGACTCTTCCAGGTCATATCCGCCCGATAGTGCAACTACCCGCACGACGTTGGGGTGCGCGACCAGCGACGCATAGTGATCTGGGGTTTCTGGCAGGGTCAACTTCAGCATGACCTTGCGGTCGTTGAGCGCGTCAAGCTCTTTGGTGATCGCCTGAAGTACGAGTTCTTCGGCCTCTTGTTTGTCTGCGGCCTCGATGTTTACCTCGGGTTCGATGATAGGCATCAGGCCGGCGTCGATGATCTGGTTGCCAACAGCAAACTGCTGAGCGACGAGCTGTTCGACACCGGTGCGGTTCGCACTCTGCACAACCGATCGCATCTTCGTACCGAAGACACCTTTGGCACTGGCCAGTTCTAGCAACGAGCCCAGACCTGGGTTGTCTTTCATTAGCTGGACACCATCGGCCTCGTCGGCCAAGCCAACGTCGGTCTTCACGAACGGCACGACCTGCTTGCGGTTCCACAGATAATCAGGCGTCGTAAGACCGTCAACCTGGCGGTCCATGGTCTGTTCGAACAGGATGGCACCCACGACCCGGTCGCCGGTGAAACCGGAGCTGGTCATGATGCGGGTTCGCATTGCGTGCACCAGATCAAACATCTCGCCATCGGTCGACCATGCGTCGGCTGCGACGCCATAGGCAGCAAGCGCCTTGGGCGTGCTGCCACCACTCTGATCGAGAGCCGCGATGAAACCGTCAGCGGTACCAACGCGTTCGAGTTGGGTGTCGTACTGAGTAGTCATGGCGTCCTCGGGTTGGGGGGTTATGCGAAGAAGACCGACGCTGTGCGCCACAGGTCTTCGGGCACGAACTTGAGCTTGCCAACAATGTCGGCAAGCGGGATTGTTTCGATCTTGTTGTTGTTAAGAGCGACCATGTGGCCGTAGTCGCCGTTGTGTACTGCGTCGGCTGCAGCGACACCGAATCGGGAGCAGAGCACACGGTCAAAGGCGGTAGGAGTACCACCGCGTTGGACATGGCCGAGCACCGTGACCCGAGTCTCGAATCCGGTTCGAGTCTCGATCTCGCTAGCGACGACGGCACCGATTCCGCCAAGGCGTTGGTGGCCATACTTATCTACTTCTGGAGCGGCCATCTCAATGGTTCCGGGCATTGGTAATGCGCCTTCGGCCACCACAACGATCGAGGCGAACTTGCCACGATCATGGCGACGGCTCAGCCGCTCACATACCTGTTCGATATCGAAAGGCTCTTCGGGGATCAGCGTGACGGTGGCACCGCCGGCCAACCCTGCCCAAGCCGCGATGTGGCCCACATGGCGGCCCATCACTTCGACGACCATGATGCGATCGTGGGACTCGGCCGTGGTGTGCAGCCGGTCGATGGCATCGGTAGCGATCGAGACGGCGGTATCAAAGCCAAAGGTGCGCTCCGTGCCAGGAATATCGTTATCGATGGTCTTCGGAACACCAACGACCTTCGCGATGCCGTCATCGTGGATTCGGGCGGCGCACGCGAGTGTGCCCTCGCCGCCGATCACGATCAGCGCATCAAGTTCGCGGGCCAGCATCGTTGCGCGGACCTTGGCAGGCCCGTCTTCGACTATGTACGGCGTGACCCGAGACGTGCCGATGATCGTGCCACCACGCGGCAACGTGCCTCGAAGGCGATTGATGTCGAGTTCTTCGCCATCGTTGTCGATGACTCCTCGCCATCCGTCAAAGAATCCAAAGACCTGCCCGCCGTAGCCTCTTATCTCTTGGCGAACGACAGCGCGAATAACCGCGTTCAGGCCAGGGCAATCGCCCCCACCGGTGAGAACACCAACGCGTTTGGGGGCAGCGTCTGACAAGAGTGGGTTCACGCTGCTGCAGCGCCAACAAGCTCGGCAAGATCAGCAAGACGATTGGAATAGCCCCATTCGTTGTCGTACCAGCCGGCGATCTTGACTGTATTGCCCATAGCCATCGTCAAGCCCGAGTCAAATATGCATGATGCTGCGGCACCCACAATGTCTGAAGATACAAGTGGTTCATCGCTGTAGTCCAACACCCGAGCGAGTGGCCCGCTCATGGCAGCCAAACGAAAGGCATCGTTGACCTCCTCGGCGGTGACCTCGGTGTTGATCGTGCCCACGAAGTCGGTGATCGAACCGTTCGGGATCGGCACTCGCATCGCCATGCCATCAAGCTTGCCAGCTAGGTGAGGTATCACCAAGCCAATGGCACGGGCCGCGCCGGTAGAAGTGGGAACCACGTTCGCTGCTGCTGCGCGAGCTCGACGAAGGTCGCTATGGGGTCCGTCGACGATCGACTGGTCACCGGTGTAGGCATGGACCGTGGTGATAAAGCCCTTTTCGAGACCGAACGCGTCGTCAAGGACCTTGACCATTGGAGCGAGGCAGTTGGTAGTGCAGGATGCGTTCGAGATCACGTTGTCGGTCGCCGCGTCGAAGTCGCCGTCATTCACCCCAATCACGTATGTGGCATCGCAGTCATCTGACGGAGCGGAGATGATTACCCGAGGGGCACCAGCAGCCATATGTTTGGCTGCGCCTTCGCGGTTCGTGAAGAAGCCGGTCGACTCGATGACCACGTCGACGCCAAGTTCAGCCCAAGGCAGGTTCGATGGGTCACGATCGCTGTACATACTCATGTAGCGACCGGCGATTGCGATGCCCTTGTCGTCATGGTCGATCTCAAATGGTGCTTGGCCATGCACGGTGTCGTACTTGAGCAGGTGGGCCAACGTGGTGATGTCGCCTAGGTCGTTGGCAGCGACCAGTTCGATTTGATCGTTGCCGCGCACTGCACGAGCGAAGTTCCGGCCGATTCGGCCGAATCCATTAATAGCGACTCGAATAGTCATCTGTTGTACCTCGAAAAGGTTGGGGGGTCGGAAGGAAGCAGGCTCTCGGCAAGAAGTGCTGCGCCAATAAGGCCAGCGTCATTGCCAAGTGCTGCGGTTGCAATCAGGTTGGGGTTAGCGGCGTGACTAACCGAGTAGCCGCCGAGATGGCGACTTGTTGCTGTAGCGATACGTGGGGCGAGGTGTTTGCGTGCGCCTACGCCACCGCTGAACAGGATTTTGTCTGGCGAGAACGCATAGGTGAGCACCCCGGCTAGCTGCGCCAAATAGTCGGCTTCGAGGTTCCACACATCGTCGCGGCCGTCGAGCGATGACGGTGTTGTGCCCCAGCGGGCTTGCATCGCCGGGCCGCTGGCCATGCCTTCGAGGCAGTCGCCGTGAAACGGGCACACGCCAGCGAAGTCATCGCTGTGGACCCGGCGCACGGGCATGTGGCCGAGCTCAATATGGTCGCGACCGCGGAAGGGGGTGCCACCGATTAGCACCCCAGCACCAATGCCGGTGCCAACAGTGACGTACGCGATCGAGTCGTACCCGCGGCCGGCACCAATGCGGTATTCGGCGACAGCAGCTGCCTCGACGTCGGTCTGGATCGCAGCGGGCACGCCC
>MEHZ011561395.1_pt1 | contig 13264 bp, 10 predicted proteins | sample 897221 | NCBI WGS metagenome assembly MEHZ01 (sample SAMN05514161, study PRJNA337945) | marine metagenome | isolation source: marine surface water | place: Arctic Ocean | collected 2007-12-13 | reverse complement strand
GTTGCGCCGAGTATGGCAAGATCGAGTGCCGAAGCGGCATCCAGATGGGCATGTGCGCGGCAATTGGTGGCCGGTAGGATAACGACCGACGCGGGGACTGGCTGGATTTCGGAGTTTCTCATCTGGATGCCTCATATGTTGGCGCGGTGACCGCGTGTCTGAAACACCCTTCTTATTGAGACTCATTCTTAGTTGCAACATAAATAATTTTGCTGCAGTGATCCGGATCAAATAACCACCTGAAAAATACTGGTATATTCCAAACTGGCTATCGCGTCGAAAGTTTGACTGCCAGAGCTGATAACTAAAGGCGTTTTATCGGATAGATATGCTTCCAGAAGAAACTGCTAAAAAAATCTACCCGCTATTTCTGAAAGACGAACGCTTTACCTGGGTCGACCTCAACCCATAGCTTTTCACCAAGACCTAATGTTAAAGCTTCCGGATGTCGAAGTTCGACATGTGTATGAGTTTCAGGCCACTCACCAATGCCAAGTCGGATCAAACAGGAACTTCCAGCGTATTGGACCCCGCAAACAAAAAATTCTCGAGTGGTCTCGCTAGGGCCGGACTCTGACGAGATTTTTAACGCTTCCGGGCGCAACAATACGTGGACTTCTGCGCCGTCAAGAAGTTTCGGGTTATTGAAAGTACCAAAGCCGGTCTTAACAGTATCCCCCTGAACAAAACCATCGATCTGATTGATACGGCCGAAGAACCGTGCACAAAAAATATTTGCAGGTGTCATAAAAAGTTCATGGGGTGTCCCGACTTGAATCACTTCACCGGCGTTCATCAGAATAATCCGATCGGCTGATGTTAGCGCCTCCTCCGGGTCATGTGTAACCATAACAGAGGTAATATTAAGGTCTTTGAGGGTCTGAATGGTTTCATCCCTCACCTGGTCGCGAAGCGCCGTATCAAGGCCAGAAAAAGGTTCGTCGAGCAAAAGTAACTTTGGTCGCGGTGCGAGTGCTCGGGCCAGTGCTACTCGCTGTTGTTCGCCACCCGACAGCATATGCGGATATTTATCGACATGTTTTTCCAGTCTGATTTGGTCTGCTAACTCGTCAACCCGTTTCCGGGCCTCACTACGATCCAAATCCGCCAAACCGTAGGCGATATTATCCCGAACAGTTAGGTGAGGAAATAATGCAAAATCTTGAAATAACAGCCCGATATCACGTTTGTGAGGGGGCTCGATTGAATGTCGAGAGGAGACTGTTTTCCCATTTATTCTAATTTCGCCAGCATCAGGTCGCTGAAGACCAGCCACCAAGCGAAGCGTCGAAGTCTTTCCGCACCCAGAGGGCCCAAGAAGACATAGCATCTCCCCTTCACGAACATCAAACGAGATGTTCTTGACGACAGTATCACCTCCGTATTGGAGCCGGACATTGTCTAAAATCAGCATACCAAAAACTTCGAGACCTTTCGACAGGCATTTCTTCGACTATCACCGCGGCCGAGATCTGCTCCAATAGTGACGTATTTCGCTGTAACTGGTGTTTTGCGGGCTCGCAAGGTGGAACTCTATTCTTTCATCCTGTGATACAGGCGCTTTTAACAACAAAGGCGGTCAACCAACTGACGTATGATTCTAAATTTACCCTCAGTTGAGATAAATTGATATGCAAATCATTCACATTCACTTTGACTTTGCGATTAATTCGCACTATCAACTCCTTATCGAGTGCGCAGCCTGTGTTCGTCGATTTCAAGTCACAATGCACAAGATTTACAGACTAATTCGGCAAGTAGAAACCCATGAAAAAAACACTAATCGCAGCAATTCTAGGCACTACAGTTCCTGTTTTCGCCACTCCGGTACTTGCCGGGGATGCAGTTTACGGGCCTTTTCCCGTAACACTACAAAGTTGGCTCGGTGAGCAAAAAAATACAGTGTCATACGCCGGTCAGATAGCGAGGCAAACTCTCCACGACTCTCTAAAAAAAATAGCAGGAAAGGGTAACGGAAAACCTAATGCTGCATTGGAAGCTCAGATGCTGCTCTACTTTGAGGGCAAAGGCGCCAATCGTTCAATCATCGCTCCCAAAACAAAAGGGCCTTTCTTAATCAAGCAAACCGAGGTAGGGCAAATCAGCAACCCCAACCTTTCCGGTAAAACATATAAAGGCGCCGTAACGGGCATGCCTAATAACATGACTGGGCCAGAACTAATAAAATTCTGGATCAGAAAAGCGGCCTCTGCCAACAAAGGCGTCGACGCGGCAAACGGCTACAACTACCCACAATTGATCTCTAAATTTATTTTGGGCGCCGTGTTTTACCACCAAGCTGTCGATAATTACCTTGATGAAAAAATGACGGCTAAAAAGAAACCCAATAATAAGCCATATAAAAAAGGCAAGCATTACACTGGCAAAGAACACAGCTGGGACGAGGCTTTTGGTTACTTCGGCATCCCTGCTCACGGCCTGAACCTCTCACCAAAGCAGCTCTACAGCATAGCCAAACAGCAGCCAGATGCTGTAAGTTACGCGGACGCAAATGGTGATGGTAAAATCGATCTTTACGGCGAAATGGTTTTTGGTCCTGCATATTATGCGGCAGGATCAGATAAATCAGGAAAGACCTCTTACGCCAAAAATATTGCCCAAGCATTTTTAGACGGCCGCAAGCTTATTACATCAGCAGGTGGAAAAATGCTGAGCGACAAGCAGCGTTCGCAACTGATGACGTACGCAAGAACCATCGAGACCAACTGGGAAAAGACCCTCGCCGAAGCAACATTCAAGTATGCCGGCTCTTGCTTTAAAGACCTCAAAGCAATCAAGGCCAACCCCAGCGATGCGAAAGCCGTGAAGAAATACATTAAACATTGGGGCGAACTTAAGGGTTTCTCTATGGCAATGCAGACCGGGCGAGTGAATCTTGGTGAGACTGCAACGCGCCTGAATCGGTTAATTGGTTATGGTCCCGTTATGCCAAACTCAAGCCAGGTTTCAGATATCGACTCGAAAGGGAACTATGTAAAAGATCAAACATCAGGTCTGAGTCAATATATGGGGCATATGCTTAAAGTACAAAAATTGATCGTTGATAAATTTGACATCAAAGCTCGAAAAAACGATCAGCTTGCTGGTATGAGCGAAATGCTCAAAAAACTCGGCAGCGGGTCGGCGGCAGAGAACGATTAAAATCTTAAAATTTGGCCGCCGCAGGGCTGCAACCTGCGGCGGCTTTTTTCTATACCTGGAGCGTTATCTGTGACGATCCTCGATTGGCTAAACCACGACTATCTCCCGCAATTGTTGGATGATTTCGTGAATCCACAGAAGAGAGTCTCGATTACATACCTTGCTTCAGCAGCCGTGATTGCGGTTATCTGGAGCGTATGTGTATCGCGGGGCGCTACCCGTGACAGTGCATTACAGACTCGGCGCAAAATTTTTGGCCAAAAGATCTGGTGCTCACGCTCAGCATTTGGCGACTACAAACTACTCATAGCAAACAAAATACTACTATTGATCGTAGCGCCGTTTTTTGTATCTAAAATCGTCGCCGCAACCGCAGTATTTTTCTTCCTTAACGAATATTTTCCTGCCGGCTCAGCGGTTCTAGCAACAGTGCCGCCGCTTATCGTTGCAATTTCTTACACGGTTTTTCTATTCGTTCTCGATGATTTTTCGCGCTTCGCCACACACCTAGCACTACACCGAATTCCCTGTCTGTGGGTCTTCCATAAAATCCATCACAGCGCAGAAACATTGAACCCGCTGACTGTCTTTAGGACTCATCCAGTGGAGTCGGTGCTCTTTTCGTTTCGGGCAATAGCCGTACAATCATTATCAATTGCTCTGTTCGTATTTCTGTTCGGGTCTTCCGTAGACCTTATATCAATCTATGGGGTCAACTTCGTCCTATTTATTTTCAACCTAACCGGGGCGAATTTACGGCACTCCCATATTCAGCTTCGTTACGGTGCCATTCTAGAACGCGTCTTCATATCACCGGCACAACACCAAATTCACCACTCCATCGACCCAAACCATCATGACCGAAATTTTGGCGCAGCGCTTGCGGTTTGGGACTGGATGGCTGGAAGTCTGTGTGTCGCGCATAAAAACCTGAAACTAGAATTTGGACTTTCCCGAGAGCCGGTAACCCAATCACACGGCCTCATTAATTTGTACATCACACCTTTTAGAGAATTGTTGTCTCCCGCTGTCAGATGGTCGGAGTATGGCAGTTACAACCCCAGAAACCGGAGAAAACATGCAGGTTAGAACACTTTTCACTGCCTTGATGAGCATCATTATACTTCAAGGAAATGGGCAACTGAATTCAGGTGCCAGTGCTGCGGAACTTAATGTTTACTCCCACCGGCAACCTTTTCTGATAAACCCTTTTTTAGCGGCTTTCGAGAAAAAGACTGGAACCCGCGTCAATGTGGTTTTTGCATCGAAAGGTCTCGTACAACGTCTCTTAGCGGAGGGCCGCAGAAGCCCGGCAGATGTCGTCTTGACAGTTGATATAGGGAGATTATACGCCTACGCAGACAAAAAATTATTTGCTCAGATTTATTCCACAAAACTACAAAACAATATACCGGCTCATCTCCGCGATGCCGGCAGCAGATGGTTTGGGCTATCCAAACGTGCCAGGGTGGTTGCGGTTTCAAAAAAACGCGTGAACCCATCTGAAGTACAACGCATAGAAGATCTCGCCGACCCAAGATGGAAAGGTCGAATCTGTAGTCGTCCCGGCAGCCATGTTTATAATCGAGCTTTGCTCGCATCCATCATCGCCGCTCGTGGCCACGAAGCTGCAGAAGAATGGGCGCGGGGCCTGGTTTCTAACCTCGCGCGCCGCCCGCAGGGCAACGACCGCGCCCAGGTCAAAGCGATTTATGAAGGCGTCTGTGATATCGCAATCATAAACAGCTACTATTACGGCAAGCTAAAAAGTTCAAAAGTTGCGGCCCAACGCAAATGGGCCGATGCCATCCAGATCGTGTTCACAAACCAGCGAGGCCGCGGCAACCACGTAAATATTTCGGGCGGGGGGGTGGCAGTTCATTCTAAAAATAAAGCGCTGGCTGTTAAGCTGCTCGAATTTCTGACTGAGCAAACGGCGCAATCCCTTTACGGCACGATTAACTACGAGTTTCCTGTGAACCCGAATACGGAACCAAGTACTGAAGTAAAATCTTGGGACGCATTTAAGGAGGACCAATTACCCATCGGCCGCATCGCAACATTGACACCTGAAGCTCAGAGAATTATCGATCGGGTTGGATGGTAATTTTTGATCTTCTTAATAAAAAAATAAAGCTCGGCGACCCGGTCAATTCTTGGTCGTTCATAACCTGCTTGTGCGCCCTATTTCTGGTAGGTCCGTTTGTGGCATTGTTATATACCGCGACTGGCAATACCGAGGGGTTATGGCTACACCTATTGGAAACGGTGTTCCCGAAGTACATTGGGAATACTTTGGCACTAATGGCAGGTGTAGCAGCAATCAGCCTTTCTTTTGGGATCAGCGCAGCATGGATAGTCGCCCGCTATAACTTTCCAGGGAATCGCGTCCTCGAATGGATGTTACTTTTACCTGCTACAGTTCCCGCATACATTATCGCCTATACTTATACGGATCTGCTCGAATATGCGGGGCCAATCCAAGGTATGTTGCGCGACGCATTTGGCTGGAAGTCTTCCAAGGATTACTGGTTTCCAGAAATCCGATCGCTCGGTGGAGCAATGCTGGTCATGGCATCCGTCCTGTATCCATACATATATTTAATGGCACGAACAGCATTTCGCCTGACTCCTGCCTCATATTACGAAGTCGCCCAGATTCACAATCGGAACTTCACTTTGACTGCCGACTTAGCACTCGCCAGACCGGCAATAGTTGCCGGGCTCGCGCTTGTTCTGATGGAAGTGATCTCAGATTTCGGTACTGTCGATTACTTCGCGGTACAGACCCTGACCCTCGGGATTTTCAACGTTTGGCTTGGCATGAACAATCTAACGGCTGCCGCTCAAATAGCCGGGATCGCGTTCATATTTATAATAGGTTTACTTTATATTGAGCGATCGGCTCGGTCTAAGCAGCGCTTCACAGACACGACGCAGCGCAGTCAAGAAATCATACCCCGACCCACTTCTCGTTTGGGCGGTATATTTTGCATCTTCATATGTCTTACACCAATCGTTTTAGGTTTTGGGATCCCTGTAGGAGTGCTGTTAAACTTCATTTTCAGAGGATTGGCCATTTCCGACGTCGGGGCCCTCACGAACAGTGCTATTAACTCTGTGCTCGTTTCAACCCTCGCGGCTGTCTGCGTTGTTACCGTATCTTCCATTATGGTTCTTACTGTCTCCTATAGGAGACACCCTTTTTTAAAGGTCCTAGGCGCTGTATCAGCTGCAGGGTATGCCTTCCCCGGTGTCGTGCTCGCCATTGGCGTCGTGTCGTTTTCAGGTGCACTTGACGGTGTTATTCAGGTAATCGGAGAGGATTTCTTTGGCCTTCACACTGACGGTTTCTTGATCGGGAGTGTAGGTTTATTGATACTTTCCTATGTCACCCGCTTTCAGGCAATCGGATACGGTGCATTAACGTCAGGCGTGCATAGGTTGTCCCCGAATATCATGAATGCAAGTTTCGTTTTAGGGCTCAGTTTCTCAACTACTATGATCTCTCTGGCGCCAAAATTGTTGCGTAATTCAATGATGGTCGCAGGCCTTCTCGTATTTGTTGATGTCATGAAGGAATTACCGATGACGCTATTATTACGTCCATTCAATTTCGATACACTTTCGACTTACGTTTACCAGTTCGCAAAAGACGAACTGTTGGAAGAGGCGGCGCTTGCAGCGCTAACAATTGTCGCCGTTGGATTGGGGCCGGTGATCCTCATGAACGCATCACAAAAGAGACAATATAAAACACAACGCACTAATTAAGGTTTACTTAAATTTAGTTAAAATTGTGTGAACGTAGCAAACGAACGATGCTCAACCCGGCCCTCTATGCCTAATGAGCTTGGTCCCAATTAGCACCGGATCCGGTTTCTACCACCAGCGGCACATCCAGATAAGCCGCTCCCTCCATGACCTTTTTGACCAGAGCGGCGGTTTCATCGAGTTCCGATTCCGGCACTTCAAAGATCAGTTCATCATGTACCTGCAACAGCATCTTCGCGCCAAGCCCGGCCTTTTCCAGTGCTGGGTCTATGCGGGTCATTGCACGCTTGATGATGTCGGCAGCAGCTCCCTGAAGGGGGGCGTTGATCGCCGCCCGTTCTGAAAAGTTGCGCCGCGCCGGGTTCTTGTCGGCAATGCCGGGTGTATGGCATTTGCGCCCGAAGATCGTCTGCACGTAGCCGTGTTCGCGCGCAAAGGTCTTGGTTGTTTCCATGTAATCCTTGATGCCCGGGAATTTCTCGAAATAGCTTTCGATATAAGTCTTGGCATCTCCCTGCGGTATCGACAGCTGACGGGCGAGCCCGAACGGGCTGATTCCATAGATAATCCCGAAATTGATCGCCTTGGCCCGGCTGCGCACAGACGATTCCATGCCCTCGACCGGGATGCCGAACACCTCGCTCGCGGTCATCGCGTGGATATCCAGCCCGTCGCGGAATGCCTGAACGAGGGTCTCGATCCCGGCGACATGGGCCAGCAGCCGCAATTCAATCTGCGAGTAATCCGCCGATAGCAGCACATTGCCCTTATCGGCAATAAACGCCTGGCGGATCTTGCGGCCTTCCTCGGTGCGGATCGGGATGTTCTGCAGGTTCGGGTCGGTCGATGACAGCCGCCCGGTCGATGCTATTGCCTGCGCATAGGACGTGTGTACGCGCTTGGTTTGCGGGTTTATCTGGGCGACCAGCGCGTCCGTGTAGGTGCTACGCAGCTTGGTCAGCTGGCGCCAATCGAGCACGCGCCGGGGCAGGTCGTGGCCCTGGGCGGCCAGCCCTTCAAGAATATCTGCCCCGGTACCATAGGCGCCCGTCTTAGTTTTCTTGCCGCCTTCGAGGGCCATCTCATCGAACAGGATTTCGCCAAGCTGCTTGGGCGAGCCGATATTGAATTCGCGCCCGGCGAGCTTGTAAGTTTCCTCGGCGATGTCCGCTGCCCGTTTTTCGAGATCGCCCGACAGGTCCTTCAGGAAGGTCGCATTGATGCTGATGCCCCTGCGTTCCATATCAGACAATACGGGGATCAGCGCGCGTTCCAGCGTCTCATACACCGTTGTCATCTGCTCGGTCGCAATGCGTGGTTTGAGCTGGCGGTACAAGCGTCCCGTTACCTCGGCATCTTCCGCCGCGTAATCGAGCGCCTTGTCGAGCGCGACTTCGGCAAAGCCGATCTGTTTTTTGCCGGTGCCGGCAACCTCGGCATACTTGATGTTGGTATGGCCGAGAAGCAGCGTCGCCAATTCGTCCAGGCTATGACCGTGCAGCCCGCCTTCGAGCACATAGGACAACACCATCGTGTCATCGACAGGGGCGATCTCGACGCCGTAGCGCGCCATCACCTTCATGTCGTATTTGATATTCTGGCCAACTTTCAGAACCCCCGGATCTTCCAGCATCGGCTTGAGCAGGGCGATCGCTTTATCAAACGCGATCTGCTTCGGCGCAGCCGCTTTCGGCGCAGCGGCATCGCCCAGATCAAGTTCACCATCGGCCACACCACCCGGCGTGACATGGGCCAGCGGCACATAGCACGCGCTGCCGCCCTTTACCGACAAGGATAGCCCGACCAGATCGGCCTGCATCGAATCAAGCGACGAGGTTTCTGTATCAAACGCCACCACACCTACCGCCTCCGCCGCGGCAATCCACGCCTTCAGCGCGTCTTCATCCTGCACCAGCTCATAATCGGCATCACCCGGCAAAGTTTCCATATCGGCTGTCACGTGGACTTCCCCGACGCCGAAATCGGCGCGGACCTTGGACACGATGGTCCTGAAACCCTGCTCTTCGAGGAACGGGATCAGGACTTCCGGATCGGGACGTTTCTTCTTAAACTCGGCGATCTTGAGATCAACCGGCACATCGGCGCGCAGTGTGACCAGCTGGCGCGAAATCTCTGCGATTTCCTGCTCGTTATGAACCAGGTCGGCAAAGCTCGTGTTCACCTTGGAATAGAACCGGTAGTCGATAATCTTCTGCGCGATCTCATGGCCCTTGGCGGCGAGAGTGTTCATGGCCGCGGCGTTCGTCGTCGGCTTGCCAGTCTTTTTGTCATTCGGGACGGGCAGTTTGAGCTCGTCAATCAGCACTTCCTTGAGCTGCTTGGTCGACCCGATGCTGAATTCCCGACCGGCAAGCCCATAGATCCGCGCCTTGCAGGCATCGGCTTTTTCGACCGCCATCGCCTTGACGGCTTCGGGGTCTTTCGCCGCCTTGAACAATTCGTCGAGACTGCCGAACTCGTTGATCAGCTGTGCCGCCGGGGCCTCGCCGATACCCTTGATGCCCGGCACGTTATCGGTAGAATCGCCGAGCAGGGCCTGCACGTCGACCACGCGGTCGGGTGCGACGCCGAACTTTTCGACCACTTCGGCAGGCCCTATAAACTTGTTCTTCATCGGGTCCAACATGCGCACGCCGGGGCCGACAAGCTGCATCAGATCCTTGTCGGACGACACAATCGTCACATCGAACCCCTGCTCCACCGCATGGCGCGCATAGGTAGCGATCAGATCGTCGGCCTCGAACCCTTCGAGCTCGAGGCAGGGTAGGCTATAGGCCCGTGTCGCCTCGCGGATCAGGTCGAATTGCGGGATCAGTTCCTCCGGGGCCGGCGGGCGGTGCGCCTTGTATTCAGGATAAATATCGCTGCGGAACGTCTTTCGTGCGGTATCGAAGATGACGGCTAGAAAATCGGCCTCCGAATCCTCGACCAGCTTGGTCAGCATGTTGGTGAAGCCGTACACCGCGTTCACCGGCGTGCCATCGGCCCGGGTCATCGGCGGTAGGGCGTGAAAAGCCCGGAAAATATAGGCCGATCCGTCTACCAGATAGACATGATCAAGTTCTTCCGTGCCCGCCATTTTCATTCGTCCCTGTTTCTGCCCTGTGAAGACACAGCATGCAGAAACCGGGAGCGAGAGTCGAGAATCTACGAGACGAATTCGGCGCGAATTCTTCCCTGTTTTACCCTACGCCTCGGGATCCCCTTTGCGCATCAGCTCCGTCTGTTCTTCGTAGGACCGGTACCCGCCCTCTTTCTCCGCGCGTCCGTGATCCCTGGCCGGCAGGTCCGGCTGGATTTCCTCTGAGCGCTTCCATCCCGCCAGTGGCGTGTGCTCCCCGTTGCGCGGCACATAGCGCGAGCCCGTCACCTTGTCGTAGCGGTGCACGTAGCGCGGGCAATTGCGAAAAATCTCTGAGACGGTCACGCGGACAATCAGCTGTGCCTCATACACATCGGCCAGTAACGGATCGTTTTCGTCAATCGTCGCAGTGCCCTGAATCCGTAGCCGGTAGGGTTTTTCAAAATTGGTAAACAGCAGACCGACCTGACCGTTCCCGGCAATATTGCCTATGGAATAAAACATGCCGTTGCCGTCAAAAGAGGGGAACGCCAGTGTCACCTCATCCAGCACGCAGACGAATCCGGTATCGCCGCCCTTGTATGAAACCGTCGGGCGGCCCTGATGATCGACCGTCGCCAGCCAGAACATGTCCCGCGCTTCAATAAAGTCGCGGTGGAAGTCGTTGATAACGGGTTCGACCACTCGGCGCTCCACATTATCGGCGAGCCGCCGTGTATCGAACTGGTCCTGATAGGCGCGGTGGTGGGGGCCGTATAGGGTAGACATGATCAAACCCCTTTCTGTCGGTGTTCGGGTGCATCTACCGAAACATAGCCGGGATATCGCGCACATTCAGCCTTTCATCCCGCCTTAATCCACCGGGGGAAGCACAACGGCAAATGTGTTGGCGCCAGTATTGCAGCAGGCATCGGCGAACAAACCGATGTCGAATATCAACAACAGGACAATTTCGGACACCAGAAAAGCGACCGCCACGGCCACTGTACCGGCCACGGAAAGATAAGAATTTCTATAGATGCTGAACATCTGAATCCCCCCACAACAACGTTCCAGCGAACGATAGAGAATCCAGGATGAAAGCCGGCTGAACGGGTTTTTCTTAAGGTTTAAGAACCACCTTGCCGAGGATATCGCGCGCATCGATCAGTTCATGCGCTTTGCGGGCATCACTGAGCGGCAGGGTGGCGTGGATCGGCAGGAAGAGCACGCCACCGGCGAACCGGTCGACCACTTCACCAAGCACGCGGGCCCTCGCATCCGGGTTGGTGTCGTAGCTGTGCCACGAAAAACACCGCACCGCCGGGCTTTTGCCCAAATGGGCACGCATTTCGGCGAACAGTTCTTTTCCCGGCAGCCCGGCGAGCGCGTTGAACGAAAGGATCAGGCCGAGCGGCGCCAGCATGCGCAGATTGTCGGTAAAATCCGGGCCGACAAGCTGATCGAGCACCAGGTCGACACCGCGCCCATCGGTCAGCTCCAGCACGCTGTCCGCGACATTTCCCGATCCGGAGTTACCCGATCCGTAGTTAAGCGTATGGGTCGCCCCGAGATCTTTGGCGAAGGCGCATTTGGCATCGCTGCTTGCCCCACCGATGACCTCGATCCCTTCAAGACGGCAGAGATCGATCACGGCGGAGCCGACACCGCCGGCAGTCCCATTCACATAAACAGTCTTAACATCGGTCCCCGCGCAGGCTTCTTTGAGCAGACACCATGCAATGGCGTAATTGGGGATGCACGCGGCAGCGTCGAGATCGACCTCGCCGGGCAGTGCCGTCACAATATCAGCCGGCACCGCATTCAATTCTGCATGACGCCCGCCGCCTGTGCCGAAGACCAACACCGCTTGGCCCAGCGCCAGATGACTGACGCCGGCGCCGACGCCGATAACGTGACCGCTCATTTCGTTGCCGATAACGGCGGGCAGTTCGGGCATCCACTTGTACACGCCGCTCCGGAGCAGCATGTCGGGTTTGCCGACACCGAAGGCATGGGCCTTGACCAGCACCTCGCCCGGGCCCGCCGTCGGGTCGGGCAGATCTACATATTCCAGAACCTCCGGCCCGCCGGTCTCCGAGAACTGTATTGCTTTCACGTCACCACCATCATTTCGTCCTTATCGTGCTGCCCCTATCAAGTCGTCCTTCGTGACGCCGGACGGGCTTTCCGGCTCGCCAGCGTCACCCCGATGACGATCAGGGCAGCGCCGACGACATGATAAACGCCAATCAATTCGCCGAGCAGCGGGATCGCCAGGACCGCGGTAAAGACCGGGATCAGATACATATACAAAGTCGATCTGCTGGGACCGATCCGGGCGATGGCGCTGTTCCAGATCAGAATGGCCACGACCGATGGAAAAATCGCGAGAAACGTCAGCGACACCGCCGATTTGGCGCTCAGCACGACCTGCTCACCCGACGTAATTTCATAGGCGACGAACGGCACATGGCAGAGCGCGCCGACCGCGCAGATCACGGTCAGCAAAGAAAGCGGATGAATCCCGTCTGGCATCTTTTTGATCGATATGCCGTATGCGCCCACGCCGAGACAGCTGGCGACAAGCATAAGATCCCCGGCATTGAACGACAGAGCCAGGAGAGACGCCGGATCGCCCCGGGAAACCATATACAATACACCCGCAATTGCGGTCGAGATGCCGAGCCACACAGCGCCTCTGATCGGCTCCCTGAGGACCACCCATGACAGAAGCACCGTCATCACGGGCGTCGACGTCACAATGACGCCGGCATTGATGGCGCTGGTATAGGTCATCGCCACATAGCTCACGCCCCCGACCATGAACGGCATCATAAAGCCCGCGAGGCAAAGGGTTTTCCAGTGGCGGCGAATGAAGCCGTAATCGTTCCGCAGGTGGGTCCAGGCAAACGGCAGGAGGATCAGTGCGCCCCCGCCCCAGCGCACGAAGCCCATGATGTAGGGCGGCGTATCTCCCGCCGCCCAGCGGCCGATAATGTAGTTAAGGGCAAAGATCATCATCGCGACCAGCATCATCAAATGGGCGATAGCCTCCGTGCGGGAGGCGGCCTGCGTCGCAGATCTGTCGGTCATTCAGCGGCGGCTTTGGGTTTCCGGCTAGACAGTGTGACGCCAGCGATAATGACCGCACCGCCCACAATGTGGTAGACGGAGATCGTCTCACCCAGCAGGGGAATACCGAAAATCGCGGCGACGACCGGCGTCAGATACATGTAATAACCG
>MEHZ011419575.1_pt1 | contig 13264 bp, 17 predicted proteins | sample 897221 | NCBI WGS metagenome assembly MEHZ01 (sample SAMN05514161, study PRJNA337945) | marine metagenome | isolation source: marine surface water | place: Arctic Ocean | collected 2007-12-13 | reverse complement strand
CACTTATTATGGGAAATTACATTTTGGGGCTTTTCTGAAGAGAGAATAGCAGAACAGGCTAAATCTCTACCAAGCATAGATTAAAACCTATGCAAATTAAAAGTTTATACGAAATAGCTCCTCACAAAAAGTCTCCATACACTGTTGAGGCTGTAGTTGAAATCCCTAAAGGTACAAGCGTTAAGTACGAGTATGATTCTAAAGGTTTTTTTCGCTACGACAGATGCTTGACTAGCGCAATGGTGTATCCAGCTAATTATGGATTTATTCCTTCTACATATGCTGATGATGGAGACCCCCTTGATATATTAGTTTACAATCAAGCTCCAATAGATAGAGGTACTGTGGTTGAGTGTTTAGTTGTAGGTGTTCTGGATATGGAGGACGAGGGTTCTACGGTAGGTATGCATAAAGACTACAAAGTTTTAGGGGTGCCTACCTCCCACATCCGCAAGCTTAAATCATTAAAAGATATCGACCCTTTATTTTTAGACATATCAAAAAATTTCTTTCTTCATTATAAAGATTTAAACAATAAAGAGGTTAAGGTTTTTGATTGGCACGAAAAAGAAACAGCGTGGGACATTATCAACGAATCTATCAATCAATTTCTAAATATTCAACAAAAATGACTACATTAATCTTAATAGGAGCATTAGCAGTTCTTTATCTTGCTTGCTGCTGGAATAAATACTAGATAAAATAATAAAAATCCCTTTTAAATGTGTATCTAAATTGCATATGAAAAGAAAGATTCTTATTATGGGGCTGCCAGGATCTGGCAAAACTACGTTGGCTGAAATTTTAGTTAAAAAACTAAAAGCAGCTTGGTTTAATGCTGACGCGGTCAGGCAGGATATATACTCAGAGCTTGGGTTCTCTCCTCAAGATCGACTATCTCATGCTACTAGAATGGGCAAATTATGTGATTGGGCCAAAATGGGCGGGAGTTATGTGGTTGCAGATTTTGTATGCCCAACCCAAGAAACTCGACAAGCATTTAATGCAGATTTTACAATATGGGTTGATAGAATTCAAGAAGGTAGATACGAAGACACAAATAAAATGTTTGAAAAACCTGTGAATTACGACTTAAGACTTATTGACGGAACTGCGGAAGAGTGGGTCGATGAAGTTGTTGAAAAATTAGATCAAACTGAAGAGTGGGATAATCAAGCTCCAACTGCTTTACTTATAGGCAGGTATCAACCATTTCACATCGGGCATAAGAGCCTTGTTGCTGAGGCCGTAAAGAGAACAGGTCAATGCTGCATCGCATTAAGGGACGTCGGCGGAATTAATGATAGCAATCCATACAATTTTGAAAAAGTAAAAAAAGAAATACACTCTGCTTGCATAGAATTTGGAAATAAAATTAAAGTCATTGAACTGCCAAATATCATGGATGTATTTTACGGCAGGGGAGTTGGCTATAATATTGAACAGTTGGAGTTAAGTAAGGAGTTGCAAGAAGTTTCTGCTACAAAAATTAGAGATGGCCAAATTGGTCAGGACGGAAAACCTTTAGGTAAAAGACCTGAATAATTTCTTGTGTAACTTACTATGTGAGGTTTTTTTGTTTTTTATTGATGCTTAGCGGCTGCGTCCATAACAAGAGTCCTCAGATTAATGACACTAACCTAAATCCACAAAATAGAGACTGGCTAAAAGTTTACGAGCACGAATTGAAAACGGCAATTGAAAATGATGACGGCGAGGCTTATTACTTCTTCTGGCCAGAATATTTAAAAGAATATGACAAAGAAAGATACAAATGATTTACTCTAATAAATTATGTTTAATTCTTCTTGCGACCGTAACGATTAAAACACCTTTTTTATCTCCTTGTAGCGTGTAACTTATTGTATGAATTTTTCACAAATTATCAACCCAATACCTTCCAGCTTTCATTATTATGGATGGGGATACATTATTGACCAACTCAAACAAACAGTTGACCTGAATAATGATGGCTTAATTTTTGATACTTTTGTTGATTCATTTTTTTGGTCAAACAAGCAAGCTATTGAGCAACCGTGGATTGGCATTGTTCACTCTGCAATAAAGCAACAGCCAGCGCGAGCTTCAGGATTTTGCCTAGACCAATTGATTGAACATGATCAATTTAAAAAGTCATTACCGTATTGCCAAGGGTTAATTACGTTAACTAATCACACAAAAAATTATTTACAATCAAAGTTAGATATACCAATATACAACACTTGGCACCCCAAACACCAAAACAATTGTTTTTTTGATATTGATTCTTATTTTATTAAACCAACACTAAGGCATAGCGGCTTTGAATTGCGAGATGTTTCCAAATTTTATCAAGTCAATACATCACTCGCAAAGCAGCTATATGTTGGGCAACAACACAATTTAGACTTAATCATTGATGAATTAAAACACCACGACCTTCAACTATCAGACGGTAATGTTTGGGTTATTGGTAAATTTTTAGACAATCAAGAATATATAGACATCCTCACTTCCACTATTGGCTTTGCATATTATTATGATTGCGCGGCAAGCAACGCAATTCTTGAACATATCATGTCTTATTCTCCCGTTGTTATCAACAAAATTCCACCTATTGTAGAATATCTAGGAGAAGATTACCCAATGTATTATGAAAACATCTCGCATAATCTCGACACATATTTAAAAGATAAATATTTTATTCAAGCAACAAGTGATTATTTGAAAGAAAGATCGCAACGAAAAGAATTTACAACACAGTATTTTTGTGAAAGTATAAATGAATTAAAAGATATTGAGCATTTTGGGCATGAATTTGAGGAGCAAAAATGAGCTCAATTGCTATACTAGTTCCAGTTTGCGGTAGAAACCAAAACTACTCAAACTTCAAAGATACTCCTTTTGTTAAATATTTACATAAAGGCTTGTTATCCACAATTGACAACAAACACGAATATACAATATTTATTGGCATAGACAGTACTGACACATTTTATGCAAAACATTTGGGTGATTTTCTTTTTTTAAATGCGCCCTCAAATTTGGCAATTAAACCAATTATTTTATACGATTGCGAGCACAAGCCCGCATTTGCATGGAACAAACTATTCCAAGAAGCATACAGTCGAGGACACGATTACTTTTTTCAGATCGGGGATGATGTCGAAATTTCTGGCGATTGGACGAATAAGTTTATTGAATCAATTGAATCGAACAGTGGGGTTGGAGTAACAGGTTGCCTTGAGAAATGGAATGCTACATGTCGCCGTGCAAAAGGTCAACCGCTTTGTCTTGAAAATGCGTTCGTTGGTCGCAAGCATTACGAATTCTTTGGTTCGTTTTTTAACGGGGCCATAGAAAATTGGTTTTGCGATGATTGGATCACACAAGTTTATTCTCCCGATTATGTAACAATCCACGATAACTTAGAAGTGAAAAACAAAATTCGATATGATGGAGATAATGCGGTTGGAGAATGCTCTCAGCAAGACGATCAATCTTTTAGATACAAAGTTAAAAACATCGAATCACAACAATTTAACGATATGATCAGATCCGACAGGAAAAAAATTTTTGGAGACTCTCTTGAATTCACATCTGCTCTTGGTGTAGCTCTATTCACAACAAAAAAAGAGTACGAATCAGGAAAAGTTCATACAATGATGGACAATTACTTTAACTCAAATCCTTCTAGCAATTTTTTATTTGACCTTTTTATTATATTTGACCAAGGCGAAGAGTCAAAATATGAGGATTTACTGAAGTATTCTGATTCTGAAAACATTCAAAATATTTTTATTAAAACCTTAAACCTTTCAGATTCTCAAAATATGTATTCAAGAGTTCATCATAGACTCGAATTGATTCCAGAGTATCGCAGATTAGGGGAGCCAGAGCTAGGAACAACGTCAGGCCCGAATAATTTATTCTATAATGGCATGAGCTTCCTACAAGATCACGATTACGAAAATTTCCTCGCTCTAGAGACGGATACTAGACCGATAGTAAGCTTGTGGTTTGATATACTTCACAATTCATGCATAAAAGAAGATTTTTTAATTCTCGGAAGTAATTATAAAGGAAACCAACAATGCAGTACAGCAGATTGGTGGAAAGAACATTTAAATGGTGTTGCAATATATAAAAATTGTAACAGAGTTAAAGACTTAATAAAAAAAGCGAAATACATTACAAAAGAAATCATATCTTTATCGTGGTTAGTTATAGAGAGATTTAATATTAAAGATATAGAAAGCCCTATTCCAGAAGAAAGTCCAGAGCCATGGAAGGATCTTGGTTCTTTAACTCTTTGTTTGAGTTATGATCTTGCTATATATCTAATGACAAAAGAAGATCCCGCAAATCAGTACGAACATTTATTTAAAAACTCCGACTTTATTACGAATGCATCTTTGCCAGAAGATTCCTCAATCAAAGAAAAAGAAATTTTATCTAAATTCCCAGAAACTGTTATTTTACATCAAAAACCGCCATCAAACTCAAGACAACCACAAAAAGTTCCGGTTTTTTTACATATACCCAAAAATGCTGGTACATACATCATGGAATTACTTATGGTATATTTTTCAAGAATATATAAAGAATCTAAAAAAGAAGAAGATTTTTTCATTAAAAGAATTACGATTGAATCGAAATCTTACAATTTAACTGTTTTTGTTAAATTTTTGGACGACACCCATAAAACAGATCCCAGCATACAACATCATCCCCATGCGATTGCTGCGAATTACAATCACCCCAAAGCTCGGGCATGTGATCTCAACACATTGCAAGAGTACATAAAAAACAAACGCTTAGAAATTTTAGCAATCAATGTCGAGCCTATTTCAGAAAAAGATATGAGGGTTGGATTATTTGAAGCTTACGAACTTTTAAACTTATGTGAAGCAAAGCCTTTTAATTTCACTATACTTAGAGATGCTCTATCTAGACAACAATCTTTATTTGATTATCTCACGAGTAAAGATTCTAGTCATGAACCAACACATGGATCTATCAGTCAAGATACTTTTGTTGAATACTTAAACTCTGAAGGACTCGAGGATTCCTGGCTCATTAGAGTACTATCTGGAATTCCGCACAACATGAATATAAACCAATACTGGATGGGCATTGTAGTTCAATTTTTAGAATCCCAAAACTTTTTAATTGGCGATATATCTAAAACAGACGATATTATAAATGAAGTTTTAAATGATTGCTTTGGAGAAAAAATTAACGAATCAGATAAGCAGTCTATTTTTCGCAATTCAACAAAAAACAAAGACAAGATAACAATCAACGGCTTAAATGAAAAAACAAAACAAAATTTTCTAGATCAAACATATTGGGACAAAAAATTATGGGAGAGATATTGCAAATGATTTCTTATATCCCCATCGGATGGAGGTGCTCCACAACTGTTTTATGTGAAAAATTGTGCGATATCGAATCTTTTACTTTTCGCGGAATGTATAGCAAATTTGAGGGAGTCATTGATTGTTTTGAATCAAATTTTAAAAACTATTTTCCTGACACTAAAAATTTTACACTATTGGATGATGATCCACAAAACGAAAACCATAAAAAATTATGGACTTTTCATGAAACATTAAAAAATTCAAATACCAATCCCCAGCGAATTGCTTTCAAAAATAATTTTTTTTGTTGGTTTTATTACGACCTAAGAAAAGGTGAAATTTTACAAAAAATGCGATATCGAATTGAAAGAATGTACGATTATCTGTCCTCAACCAATGATCGCGTTTTTTTTGTTAGAAGTATTTTGACTCAAAATGAAATTGGGATGTATGATAAATTTAAAGATTGTATAAACCTTCTCTTTCCAAATCTTGATTGGCATTTAATTTATTTGCACGACCAACATGATAATACGAACAACTGCGATCCGCATTACATACATAAAGGTATGTATACTTTTATTAATGCATCCACCCATCCCAGCAACCCCGATTTAGCTTTTGATATCATCAATGAATTAAAAGATTTTAAAAAGTTAAAAATTAATAGGGAAGAAATAAAAATTAACACATCAACATTAAATCAAAGCCTTTATTTTTTATGCTAATATCACACAAACATAAATTCATAACAATTGATATTCCAAAAACAGGAACTCGATCTATGCGAATGTCTCTAGATCCATTGGGTATTATAGATATTGTTGGGGGGCCATATGCGACACAAGACAACCCTTTCGAGCAGCATGGATCTGCGCTATCAGCTAACAAGCAATTCATTAAAAAAAACTGGAATTGGCAAGAATATTATAAATGGACTATTGTTCGCGATCCATGGGATAGGTATTTTAGTTTTTTTAAATACTTTAAAAGTTACGCCGAAAAGTATATACGTCGAGACGAATCTATAAACTGGGGTCCAGCTCAAGTTAATCAAGGCAAAATGTGCGTCGACCTTTTTTGCGAGAGATCAGATATACAAGTCTTACGAAACATTATTTCGAATCACGAGTCACAAGACTCATATTACTGTGATGAAAATGGTGAAATTATTGTAGACCATATTGCCAGTTTTGAAAATCTGCGGGATGAATTTCTTGCATTATGTAAACAAACTGGCATTAATCCCCCAATCTTGCAACACGGAAACAAAAGCTCTAATTCACAAGGCTTGCACGACATCTACAATCAACAATTAATTGACCTTGTAGCAGAAAAAGAAAAGAGAGCAATAGAGTTAAAAAGCTATGATTTCGCATAAACATAAATTTATATTCATTCATATCCCTAAAACAGGAGGAACTAGCATCGAGAGGCTTTTTGATCCAAATGCTATACCTACAAAAGATGCTTCCGGCGGTACAGGAAACACATGCAGCAAACATAAACACTGGAAAACCTCAGATTATGAAACTAATTATCCTGAATTATTTGATTCTTATTTTAAGTTTATGTTCATTAGGAATCCTTGGGATCGGTTGGTTTCTCGCTATGAATGGCAAAAATTTGTTTTACCCGAATCGCACATTCATTTCAAAACTATCGAACAAAGAACTTTTAAACAATTTATAAAACAGAGAGTTTCAGCAATTTTTGACAAATGGTGTTACTGTGATCTTGTGTGTGATAAAAATGGAAAGCGAGTTGTAGATTTTGTGGGACGTTTTGAAAACCTGCAAAACGACTTTGATATTGTTTGCGATAAAATTGGTACCCCCCGACAACAATTGCCTAGCACAAACCATTTGAAACGCAAAAACTATATTGAATATTACGACAACGAAACCCGAGAAATAGTTGCTCAATTATTTCAAAGGGACATAGAATATTTTGGGTATCAATTCGGCGAATAAGCTATGAATTTTTGCGCAATATATAGAAATAACTTTTCTTACCTCAATAATTTCTTAATACCAACCATTACAAAGTTGGATAAATTTGAGATTTTTAATTTTTACTTTTATTCTAACGATTCAACTGATGGGACAGAAGAACTACTACAATGCTTTTCAGAAAGGTATGATAATGTTAATTTTTTAACACAATCAGTGGGCAATAAGCATTTCGAGGGAGGTTTTGAGTTAGAAAGAATACAAGGGCTTGCTCATGCGCGCAATCAATTGTTATCGTTTCGACCATTTTCAAATCACGAATGGACTATTTTCGCAGATTCTAATATTTATTTTGATTTGGATATAATAGACCTCTTTTTATCTATGAGTAAGCCCAACAATGGAGTCGCATTTAGTTGCGCTGGAGTAGACTACCGACATGCTTGCAAATTACATAATAACTGTTTTGCGTATTATGATATGCTTGCAGTAATTGACTCGCAAGGTCGCCAAGGTTTCGAGATTGCAAAAAATGAAAATTTCAAATGGAGCTGCTCATTTCCATTTCTTGATGAGCGAGAGCAAAATCAATACGATTCTAATTTTCCAGTTCGTGTTCAATCTGCATTTGGCGGACTAACATTCTACAAGACCCAAGCTATAAACAAAGAAGATGTATTCTATAGTTCGCAAATTCAAAAAACTCATGCGATTCGCAACATGCCCATTTATTTAGAGCACTGGGATTTTCATGGCAGATTATCTAATTATGGAAACTTATATACTATACCTATTAAAGTGTATAGAGATGAAACAAACAACAAAATATGAATATATCAAAAACATCAACCTACATCGAAACAGGGACCTATATGGGCAAGGGGGTCGCTCAAGTATTAAATCAATATAAGCAAATTCATACAATTGAATTAGCCGAAAAATGGTTCAAACACAACAAAGAAAAATGGAGCCAATACACTCATGTTCATGTGCACCACGGAGATAGTAAGAAATTATTGCCCACTCTTCTTAAATCAATTGATGAACCGGTTACAATTTTTTTAGACGCTCATTATAGTGGAGGAACAACAGCTTTTGGCGAAGAAGAAACGCCCCTTCTCGAAGAATTAGATTTGTTAAAATCAAGAAAACATGATGATGTTATACTTATTGACGACTGCAGATTGCTTGGTCAATTCGGACAAGCGGGAAACGGAGGAAAAGTTTATCCATTTTTTGAATCTGATTGGAGGGGGATTACATTAGATACAATTAAATCCATAATGAAAGAAGGATATCGCCTTGATTGGAATGGAACTGAAAAACATGACCCTAATAAAATACTCAAAGATTATCAATACGATGTTTTAATACTGCATAAACCAAAAAAATAATGAATGAAAAATCTATTCTAATCAGTACATATATAGATCAATCTTCTAAACAGCCGCTTTTACCGCATCTTGAATCATTAAAATCTAGCAATCCATTTGCAGATATACATATAATAATCGGAGAAGATTCGATTCATGGCAAAAGATACAACTGGAGAAACGGAGATCAACCAGTATTTCATTGGTGGCAAAAAAACCGCGATAAAATCAAACATGATACAGTTGCACTAATAGAATGGGACACATTCATTTCCTGCGAAATCCCAGATCTTCCCGAAGATTTAGATTTGGCGGGGAAAAGTATGTTTTTAGAAAACCCAAACTTGCGAGGAAGATGGCAACCTAAAAAAATGACCGATCCGACTTGGTCTCAAGAGAATTGGAAATGGTGGCACGAAACTTACATTCTGGGACTGAAACATAGCCAAACTGGAATAGGTTTGATATCTTTTGGTTTTTTTCTTGCAAGAAAATCTTTATTGGATTCTATTTTTTGCAAAAAATGGAAACATACTTACGAACAAGATATTGTGTCAGAATTACGACTTCCAACCATCGCAGGAATAGAGGGTGGAGTTGTAGGGGAAATAGAATTACCTTACGTAGATTATCGCAGTATGGAACTTGCCGAAGCTTCTGGAATCTACCACCCAATAAAAGATAATGAGTAAATCTATTTTTATCCACATCCCTAAATGCGCTGGGTGTTCTTTATGGGAATCGCTTTGCAAAAGTGAGTACTGCCAGCACTCTGAACCGAGAGGTCCAAACTCAAAACTTATCCTGCAATCAAAATTTGGCCCCGCAATATTAGAATACTTTGGTCATGGCGCAGGCAGAATGTTGAAACCATTTCCGTATCATGATATATATCAAGATCTCTTTTCTTTTACTTTTGTTAGAAATCCTTTTGATCGTTTAGTTTCTTCGTTTTTTTTTCTAAAATCCGGCGGACACAATCAATACAATCAAGAATCATATAATAAATATATGCGCACGAGCTCAGGTACTTTTAAAGATTTTATAATGCACAAATTTAATCAGGAATCTATTGACAATGTAATACATCTAAAACCGCAACACTTTTGGATCTATAAAGAAACTAATTTATGCGTAGACTTTGTGGGAAAAACAGAAACGATCAACTCAGACATAAGCCTACTTTGCGAGAAACTTGGTGTAAACTTATTAGACATGAACATTGCAAACACAAGCGAGCACAAACATTATAGTGAATACTACAATGATGAAACTCGTCAAATCGTTGCGGAACGATATGCTAAAGACATTGAATATTTTGGATATGAATTCTAGACATAAATCAGACACGAATTACATACCATGCGAAACAGTCGGTTGTTATTGCCCTAGCTCAAGAGGTGACAAAGATCTTTGTTATTCATTTAGATATATAGACAACAATAAAAATTTCATATATTATGATATACCAAAATGTGCTTCAACAACGATTAGAGATCTACTGTTCCCCGATGCATGGAAACACTTTACGGACGGTCCGTGCAGACATTCCTTGTTAGAGTCAATCGTACCTAACAAAAAATATTTCTCATTTACATTCGCCAGAAATCCTTGGAGCCGAATGGTTTCTAATTGGTCTCATTTTTGCAACGAGCCATTGATAAGAGAAAAGTTAGAAGATTCTGATGTTAACATGAATTGCTGCAGCTCGTTTAAAGATTTTGTATATATGACTTTAAATTTCAACAACCATCACTGGCAACCACAACATCTTTATATCCCTAAATCTGGTTGTGATTTTATCGGCAAAATAGAAAATTTTAATGAAGATTTTAATCGCGTTTGCGAAATATTGCAAATTCCTTCTCAAAATTTGAGTCGCAAAAATACAAGCGACCACAAACACTATACCGAATATTACGACGACGAAACTCGCGAAATTGTCGCGCAAAAGTATGCACGAGACATTGAGTATTTTGGATATAAATTTAGATTCAACGATGATCCATGATATACAAAAACTTAAATAATTTTTTAAATGACGGAGCACCAGAGAATATTAATCTTTGCTGCTCTAATCTTGGAGCCGTTGATTTCTCACTAAATCTAATCGAAAGCTGCAAAAAAAACGGTTTTCCGATATTTTTCTTTGCAATTGACGAGCAATCCTCAAACTACATGAGCAATCATTGCGATGTCATTAATTACTATGGAGGAATAGATCACAAGCTCCCAATTACACAAAACCTCAAGGTTGAGTATAGTGCTTTTGCCTCAAAAGAATTTAACGCACTAAATTGGTGTGGGTGGGAAATAGCTATGGATATTCTTGCGAGCGGTCGATCTGCAATGAAAATTGATACAGACATTGTGGTTAATCGCAACTTTGAAAAAGACATACTTGACATGCTAAATCCCAATCAATTTGATCTTTTAGTGCAAGAGGGTCAAGGCGGCAAGCTGTGCGCAGGGTTTAGCGCTATGCATCCTCAATCTTACAGCAAATTTAAAAACATTTTTTGTCACAAAAGATTGGCAAGATATGATTGCGACAATCGTCCCGATCAACAAATTCTTAGATCAATGGCTGAAGATGGAACAATTAAAATTAAATTACTTGATCAAAACCTCTACCCAAACGGCGGATATTATTTCGAAAACCAACAATTTATCGACTCGACTTGCAATATTGTGCATTTTAATTGCCTCCCAAACAGCAAGCGGCAAAAGATTAACGCAATGAAAAAACATAATTATTGGTATCTGTAATGAATTTATTTGATCATATTGAAGTAATGAAATCAAACAGACACTACCGTTTTGGCGATTTAATTTTCTGCAAAGGCAAGCGGTGGGAATATGATCGTGATCAGATATTAAACAATTCAGAATTTCAAGATACATTCTTGCGAAGATATCTAGAATTAAAAAATCCATCAGAAAAAATAGACGAAAATTGTCTTAAAAAATGCGCACACCTTTTTCGTGCAAAAGTTGAAACCGCAGATCATACTCTATATACCAACTTTAGACTTGGAGATGCAGTATTGGACCACCTTGGGAATATAGGTGGAGAAAAGTGTTATGGAAGGTTGCTTGATCTTTTTTTGTATAATCCCGACAAATTATACTCAAACATAAAACAAATCTTATCCAAACAAAAAATTAGCAACATTAAAATTATATCTGCATTACATTTTGGTGATAACGACCAACATGGCTGGTGGAAATTTAGTGAAGATGCTGTAGCTGAAAATAAAATTCTTTTTGATGACATGTGCAAGAATATACAAGATTTATTTCATCTACCAATTTCAATTGAAGCTAGTCAAGCAAAAAGCATTTCACACATTGACAAAGATTTTGCAATTCTTTTTTCCGCAAAACATGTCATTTTAGATTCTGGTGGTTTTGGGGATTGTGTAAATTTAATCAGATCAATTATTTAAAAGTAAAACTATGATAAGTCACGAACATAAATTTCTACACAAAAACGCAAGCGACCACAAACACTACACAGAATACTACGATGATGAAACACGCGAGATCGTGGCGCAAAAGTATGCAAAGGACATTAAGTATTTTGGTTACGAATTTTAATTATTTATGAAAATTACTTTATTAGGCAATTGTCAGACTAAAGCCTTAACATGGTACATTCAACAGTTGAATGAAAATTTCAATTTAAAATGGATATGTATTGACTCTTTCGATAAGGCTGGTTGGGCCTTAACTAAAAATTTCAAAGGTAAAGATATTCCAATGATTGTAAATCTAAATGAATCAATAAAAAGACTGAAAGATTCAGACTGCATTATCTTTCAAAATATACAACCTGAGACAAGTAAATATTTTCATAACAGTGCAATTCAAAAGCATAAATCTCATGCTAAATTAATTTCAATTAGTGCATTTTATTACGAACTAGAAGATCCTGAAGAAAAATATCTCAAAGGCATGATCAAAAGAGCTAATAGATTCAATATAGACATACCTGCTCACAAAATTATCCAAAAACATGGCTCCAAAATTACAATGGAACAAGGAAATCACCCACATGTTTTTTATTTCCTTGAATTGGTTAGAGGAATTTGCGAGAAAACAGGCTGGGGTTATTATTCCGAAGAGCAATATAATCAATATTTAAAAGAAGGATATCCTTTCGGATAAGTGTATATATTTATATGAGCGAATATAAACCCAAACCATTCACAAAAGAAATATCCGAGCAAATGAAGCTCGATATGAACACATCATTTGACGAAAAGCGTACATTATGCAATGTATTAAAACTTGCGTATCGTTGCAGCAAAGAAGAAAGCTACAACCTAGAAGCTGTTCGCTCTTTATTATTGGAAAGCTTTTGGATGGGGCAAAGAATGTCCGCCAAATTATCTAGCGACAAAAAATCTGAATTTAACGACGAGCACCTTGAACAACAAGAGGATGAAGATCCATTCTCAGTGGATTGGAGCAATCTAGATGGACGAAATGTTGCTCGAGGAAATTGGGATTAACACATCAAAACACAATCATTCATATTTAATTGGCGCAATCAATTCCTCTCGACATTAAGCATTGAGTCAGCCTTACATTC
>MEHZ011632596.1_pt1 | contig 13276 bp, 33 predicted proteins | sample 897221 | NCBI WGS metagenome assembly MEHZ01 (sample SAMN05514161, study PRJNA337945) | marine metagenome | isolation source: marine surface water | place: Arctic Ocean | collected 2007-12-13 | reverse complement strand
CTCTCTTGCTATTTGGGTTTTCTTCACAATCCCCAATGGCAGATGTTTCTGCTTCATCTAATACTAATTCTATTGCTTTGGATAATTTCATTGTTCTTCCTCATCGTCTCCTAACTCGTTGTCTTCCATTGTCGCAACAACCAATAATCTAATCGTGTCGCAATCTCCCTCTAAACCAAAGGAATTCGCTACTCCTTGAAAGATTTCTCCATCTTCGGAGTGAATGCTGACCCAAGAGCAATTTTGCTCCTTGCCATCAACCTCTGTCTCAATAATATCCCATTCGTATTCAAGTAATCTAGCTTTTTGATATTTTGTTAATTTCATTTGTTTTGTTTTTTAACATATAAGTCTTCTTGTTTTAATTTCCACGCAATCTCTCCATTTGTAGGATCAGCATATTCGATATTGAAATCAGAGTCAATCATAATTTCATCATTTGTCATGTCTCTAACTTTTTGCTTTGCTTCTTCTTGAGATTTAGCTCCAACATAAAAGCAGTTGTGAATCGTAACTCCAACGCAATATTCTTCCATAATTAACCTTTCCAAATCTCGTCAAAACCAACCAATGCTTCTGTATCTCCACCGATATAGTCTCCATCGAATCCATTTTTATTTTCAACTAACATCGCTCTTCTTGAGCGTTGTATCTGTTTTACTTTTCCATCTTGTTCAATGTCGGATTTGAATCCAATCCAATCACCAACATTAACTTCAAATTCTTCATCCCATTTGTTTTTAATTTTCATTCTATAAAGTTTTCTACATTTACATGAAATAATTCTTCATCTTTATCCATAATAGCACAAAGGTCATCATAGACATAACTCATCAAATCATCTAAGCCCATATCGTCTACAATTTTTTGTGCAACTAACTCTATATTATCATCTGTATAATTCATAAATCCCATTCTCCATTTTTTACATTGTCAATATCTTGCATTGCTTTGTCGTATGCAGTCGTATCGCTATGATCTTCAGCCTCGTCATCATACAATTCAACTATGTCTTTTGCATAATTAACATTAAATAATTCTTGTTTAACCAATCTTTGTAACTCTTCTATTAGTGCTTGTCTATATGTTTGCATGAGTATAAGTATGTACTATGTTTCAATCTTTGTCAACCCCAAAAAATTGATTCCATTCTTCTTTAATTTCAAGATCAGAAATGTTGTCTAACCCTTCAAACCCATCAACAAGTAAATTAATAATGTCAGAGACATTCATATTCATTGCCTCTGCTTCTGCAAGGTCATAACGCATATCATCCACGCTTGGCTCTTCGCCTCTTGTTTGTTGTTCAGTTGTCCTCATCGCTAATTTTATCTAATTTTTCGTATAATTCGTCTATTTGTTTTTCCAAGCTAGAAATATATTTTATTTCATCGGGTTCTCTAACATACATAAACTCTAATTCCATTTCCAAATCCTTAATGGACTTAGCTAAATCAATTTTTTCGTATTGTTGTTCTTGCACTTTACTTAGGATTTTGTGATTCATATTCTTCAATGATTTGTTCGTAAGTTGGATGATCGTCTCCGATAATTGGTGGAGCTACATCGTCATCCAATCTTTTAAGAGTAGAATAGTTCTTTACGATAGCTTCATCAATAATTTTATTCAATTGAGTTTTGCGTTGCCTTTTGATTAAGTTAACAACCCTAGAAAATAAACTCATCGTAAATAAATATTGGTTTATTAATATTGTCCATTCCGCTGAATGTTCCAAGAGTGTTAAACTCAAACCATTCCAACGCTTCTTGCTCGTCCATTCCATCTTCATCTACCAATGCACTAATAATCTTAGTGACTGAATAAACAAGTCTAGAGTCAGTATCCATACCGACAATCGCACGATTAAAGGTTGATTGAGGCTCAAGGACAATCGCATCTGCATTAATCTCTGCGAGTTCTTCTAGGATGTGATCTCCCTCTCTATTAGCTTGGTGTGTTGATTCTTTTTTCATATCTTTTTTACAATTACATTTTTTACAAGTCATGCTATGATTCTACGCAATAGCTTCAACCTTGTCAACACTTAAATTCATACATTCTGATAAAGTTGAATCTTCGCCCACTTGTTTGATTGAGACGCTGATTTTTTCTTCATGCTCTACATCATTCGTTGGAAGGAAATGGAATTTAGTAATCTCGCCATTCTGAATAGATGAAATTTCTTGTGCAGTTAAACCTAATGTTATGTTATATTCTTTTGTCATATTACTTAATACTATCTAAAAAACTTTTCATTAATTTTACATGGTAGTGCATTAACACTAACTCCGATTGATCGTATTGCTCTTGTATGTGACCGATAAGTAAATAATGTTCTGTACAATCAATCAAATCTTGTAACGCTAATTTTTCTTTGTTATTCATGCTTCTAAGCAGTAACTCCAATAGCGAGAATTTCTTCTGCCTTGAACTTTGTTCCAATACATTTCTCTTGCAACATTTGCAGAAATGCCGTACTTATTGCAACGAGCAAGCCACTCATTCTCCATCTTCTCGTAGACTTTAAGACTGCTTGCATGACCATTAGAAAGATCGTGACCCATGAAACGAAGAAGATGAACATCCAAGCAACAAAGTTGCGATTCAGTTGGATAACTAAGCGAAAGAGCATAAGTTGTCTTTGCGTTACCTAAACCATAAATCGTTCCAATTAGACGATTGCGACATTCTTGCCAAGTCTCGTCATCTTGCTTTTTGAACTGATCGGGATTCTCACGAAACTTCGTTACCAAGTCCCATAATCCACGCTCTCTACGCTCATACAAGCCGACTCTAGCTTTAACAACCATTTGCTTGAGCTTATCCTTGGATAAAGTCCAAGAAAGATCACTCATGGCAATCTCGTAGCCTCGCACATTACTTTCCCAAGTTGTGTGAACGCTCATAATTGCGAATACCCAACGAGCGAACATTTCTGCATCGTCTTTGGGAATTAAATTAGTCCAATAATCAGTCTCGCTTTTGACTGCTCCAAATTTAAGATTGGCGAAGAACTTATCGACATTCCTAAATGGTTCAACTTCTTTTGGTGCTTTCGCATTCTCAAGAAGCAGTTGCACAGGAGCTATCGACTCAGCTAATGCGAGTGCTTTACTTTCTAATTCTTCGTTTTTCAATGTATCTTTTGCAATGTTCATAGTTATAAGTATGTCAGATTTTTAGGAAATGTCAATCATTTTTTTTAAGAAAATTAAGTTTAATATAAGTTGTTGCTTTTTAATAGTTTGTGGAATAATCATTTTAAATTTCTGCGAAATCAAATAGAACAGGTTTGTTATTTAAGTGACCACAATTTAAAGGATGAACATCATAGCGTTCGCAATTCTTGTTTCCAATCTTATTTGCTATTTGCTTGAATGCTTTCTCGCAATTTGTGGTATCTGCTTTTTTCTGTATCACAATTCTTTCGTCAATATAATATGGTTTTATGTAAAAATTTGTTAGTTTACTTGGAAGATCAGAAAATTCATCGTTGAGGGAGTTGGCTATTTTAATTACATAACCTAACTTATTTTTCGAGTAAATTGACTTGTAACTTCCAATGTCAATTAACTTGAACCCTCTAACGAGAATCTGCTGAACGAACTTTTCTGTATTCTTTTCTAGTTCCAAGTAAAGATTAAAAATCTTCGACTTGGTTTGTTTCATTGCTATGAAACGCTAATCAATTGATCGTGGATCAAATGTCTAGTTTTGTAGTCTAGAATTCTTCCTTCTTCATCTTGAGGTAAATCGGCTAACGATTCTTCAAAATCAAGATTTAGAACTTCACAGATGCAAGCAATTTTTCGATAAATACCAATTTCCTTGTATTTTAATATTGCCCACATTGAGTCTACTTGTGCTTCCGTAGCTTCGCTAATATGATTTAGCAATTTGATGTCTGTTATTTCTGTTTCCATAATTTTGTTTTTTAAATTTGAACTTCCCATAATGATCTAGCTATATCCTCATCTTCAAAGATGGAAAAGCCAAGATCAATTACTATATCAAAGATTTCTCCACAAGTCAACTCAGAACCTCTTGAAACCATTAATTCTTGAATTGATTTAAGCGTAACTCGATCTCCATCTTCATGCGAGTTTTCGATGTAATTTCTTATGGTCAGTTGATCGCCATAATCTTCATCATTTTGAAGGATTGCATCTTCATAATCATCTTCATCAAGATAATCATCTTCATCTTCATCAATACAATCATTCTCATCTGATCCGTAGATAGGCTTATTAGCCTCATACACAGGCTTATCAAGTTCTTTTCGAGTATCAGTAATGTCAGAGATCACCTTGTACTTGGAAACCCTTAACTTTTGAAAGTCACAATCAGTTGGAACTGATACCGCATCAGAAGGATCGAATTCGACAACGAGTAATCTTCCATCCGAACCTGCCCAACCATCAGCGTAATCATAACTTCCCACATGAAGACCAAAAGAACAATGATTGTCCTTATTATCGTCAACACATCTGCGAGCAACTTCAATCGTTTCTCCAACTTTATTAAGTATTTGATGACTATCATTCGTTTCGCCTTGTACAACGATAGTGTCTGCATTTCCTGTCGAACTCCAATAACTACCTTGAACCCCTTTATATCCCAAGATTTTTCCTTCGGGAGTAGTTGTTAAGGATTTATAACTTAAAAAGGAATACAACTCATTGACTGAATTTGCTGAAGGATTCGCTTGCAATCGAGTGATGAAATTCACCAAAGGAGCGGAGTCTTTCATTCCCGAACGAAGCATCTCTAGTAATTTGTCAACGACAATCCCATGCAAACGATGACCCTTGTAATAAACAACATCGTCTCTGACTTCTATATCTCCTTCGACAAAGTTTTCGACCGACTTTCTGATGTCAAGCAAATCGCCTAGATCATCATATCTCGCATCAAATATCGCTTTGCGTACTGCATTGAAATTTGGATTGTCTTTTCGTAGGGTATAAGGCTTGCCATCCCAAAAGATAGTTACTGAATTTTCGCTTAATGTATATGGTACTTTTTTCATTATTCTAATATATAATATTTATTGTTGTTTGTCAAGTTAATTCTTATCACAAAGAAGGATATATTCCTTAATTTCTTGAAAGAGATCGTTATTATGTTTCTCTCTATGAGATACACTATGTCCTAAGTAAGAAAGTAAAGGATATTTTTTCTTAATCGAAGATAAATCTTTTGCGAATTGCTTCGTAGAAAATCCGTTGTCAAGATTAAACTCAACCCAATCTTTCTCGCTTTTGTTTAAGAAAATGATTGCCGAATGAACTTCAAGAATTCTATCATCCTCGAAAGATAAAAGTTTATCACGAAACTTATTGAGGAAATGATCTTTACCGAGAGAGTCCCAACTTAGAAGTTTAGAATTGAATACATAAAATGTAGAGTATCTATGCCCTTCTAACGCAAGCCGAAGTTTGGGGTCTGACTCAGATAATATCTTATCGAATGCTTTTTTAGATAAAGCTAAGTTATCCAAAACGAATTTCTTGGAATCTTTTTTGAAGAAGTCTTCAAATGAAATCCATAATTTTTTATCAAGTTTTTTAACATCTCCACTACGAACCCCAAATAAGCTAAAGTCTTTTTGAGCCGACTTATCTTTTGCTCTCGCTCTAACTCTTCTTGCCAAAGCATAAATTCTAGTAAGATCAAATTCCGAACTATCTATTTGATAGTTTTTAATTGGAATATATACGAGTTTACCATCAATAGAACCATCTGTACTAGAGTTCATCTCATCAATATCTGATTTGACATTTTCCCAATAAGAAATATTAGTTTTATTGTAATTGTCGTTCTTCTTCTTTAATTCAAACAATGGAATACTCGCACGACTACCATCCGATTTGCGTTGACCATACTCAATTTTTTGTTTAGCTACCTTGGAGGTATATCGAATATGCTTCTCATCAATAAGATTAAAACCCCAATCTTTGATTTGAGCCTTTGCTTTTACATTCAAAGGGTTTATGAAGAATATAGTTTGCAAGTTTTCATCTTCACAGAATAAAGTTCTTGCTCGCAAGTTATTGCCATGAGAAGATTCTATGTCTTGCATTAAAAATAAACTTTCATTATCGCAATGAATTCTAGTGGTTTTTGTGGAGCGAACCTTAAAACCATCCCTAGCAGAGGAATCATTTTCTCTAGTTGTGTGAGTCAAAATCAAATCATCATTCATGCTATGAGGTCTATGGAACGATGGAGAATCGATCTTGATACCATTCCATTCAAAGGCATTACAGAATATATTTCTCATGTTGTAAGGCATTGAATTAACAATTCTCGAATAACTCGCTTTAGCTTCCCAAAGATCGTCAGAGTCTGCGAGTTTTTCCTTCGCTATTTCTTGAACTTCTTCACACGCTTTCAGCATTGCTCCGATAATCGCCTGTTGACTTGCTTTATTATATTCAATCGATTCTCGACTATGATGCAACTTAACAGAACCCAAAGGTAATCGCAAGTAAAAATTACTTTGTTGTAGTAAATTAATAATCACATCTTTTTTGTCGTGATCTTCTACGAAGTTATTGACTTGGATTGCCTCAAAGTCTAAAGGGTATGCAACTCTGCCCATTATGATGTGAGCGTTAGAATTTGATCTATAATAGGAATTTGATGTTTCTCCCGATAGGAAAAGCCAAGATTTATTCTTTGATTCAATTGTTACATCTCTTTTCCGAGGGAAAGTTCCATCGTTGCCAATAAAATGTGGCATCTCTTTGTTAGGGAAGAACTCAAAAAAGTTTTGAATAATAGTCCTAAAATTTGATATATCATTCTCCAATACTGCAACTTCAACACTTAATCCTGTTGGATCGTTGGATCGCTCTTCATCTAGTTTGACAATTTTTGTATCATCATTGTCATCAACAAAAACATTATAAGAAGTTTTGTTTCCACCATGATAAGAGACACAGGTAAAATTCTCTCCATACGAAAGGGGAGCGAACTTTCCTATTCCGAATGCACCAATGTAATCGTTGGAATTTCGTTTTGTACTTTTTCCATACTTAGAGTAAATGCCAAAAACATCTTCTTGACTTAATCCTTCGCCAAAATCACGAACACAAAAAGTAGGACTTAATTTGCTAGGTAGCGAGATTTCGATCTTACGCTTGGATTTTGCTTGGACATTCGCATCTAGTGCGTTTGCACTAATTTCTCTAACTACTGCAAGTGCCGTGTTTGAGTAATTGTTTCGTAGCAACGAGGCTACAAAACGCATATCTTCAGCATCTATGGTACAATTAGTAGACTCAAAATTATGAGACTGCACTATTTTTTTCTTTTTTTCTTCAATTATCATTTTTTTCAATTAGTTTTGTTTTAAGTAAGACTCTATAATAGAGTAGTTAAATTGTTCTGTCAAGCTTTTTTTAAATTAATCTTCCACCACTATCAATTACATTACGCAAGCAGGATTGTTGACCTCTTCTTGAGGTAACAGATTTAGCTTGGTTGAAACTATCTGCACTAGCGTACTGCACTAAAATCGGAGTGCTTTTATCTAAATATACCATCATACCCTTGCGAGGTTGTGAGGCTAACTCTTTTTCGTGGTTCTGAATTGAAGCGTTCATGTCTGCAATAAAATCTATCATGCTATTACAATAAGTCAGTTTTTAAGATTTGTCAAGCGTTTTTTCAAAAAATAATCTTTGCTCGCATTTTGTGCAGAAATATTTCCTATTTGGAGAAAGTCTATGTCTTTGATAATTAAGACCACAACACTCCTCTTCGTATTTGTAATGATTTTTTGGTGCAATGAAATTATAGTTACTAATGGCACTTGGATTTGCTCCAACTTTTTTTGCCCAACTTTTCCATATTTTCCCATGACCACTTGCACGATCATTTATCCACGCAAGAGCGTGAGCGATTTCGTGCAGTATAGTATCTTCCACCTCTTCCTCAGAATTTTCTTCAACATACCACTTAGAGAGGGTAATCCTTTTCTCAAAGTAAAAACATCTTCCTAAACTAGACTTAACATCTTCAAATTCAAAATTAAATTTATTTGCAATTTTGTATTTCTCCATGTGCAATAAGGCAAGTGTTTGTGCGTCTTTTAATATCATTCCTAAAGTATGCCACGAACCTAAAGCGATGTCAAGGTTTTTTTAAAAAGTTACGCTAATTGTTTGTCTTGAGTGAGTTCTGAGAGAATATCACTTTCGTCTATCCATCTAATCTTAGATTCGTAAGGAGAAAAGGACTTTCTTTCTAGAGAGACTAATTTAATTTCCCAATGCTTGTGATCCATCATTTCAACTTGATATTCTACTGCTCTTTCTGCATTTTCTGCAAGATAGTAATGATAGTTGTATCCTTGCGAATTTCTGCTGATATATTTTATCCTAAATTCAAATAATTTTGGCTCTTTATTTCTGTCGTCCCTATTCATTTTTCAGTTTAAATCTTCTATGAATTTCTTGAAGTCTTTTATTTCTTCAAAATCTTCTTCGGAGTCTAAGTCTTTCTTTAAGGATGTTAGGTTATTCCCAATCTCCTCTCTTGAAAATCCCCAAAATGTAATTTCCCATAATATATGTGCTACTATTTGTGTTTGATTTAATCTTCTAGGTGCATTAACTTCGTGTTCAATAAATTCAATCCAATCAAGAAAATCTAACCCGAAAAGCTCATCTTTTTTGAAATCATGCAAGCAAATATCAATAGAATCTTCTGACTTATCTTCTGTATTAATTTCTATTAAATATATAGAATCTTTAGATTTTTTTCCAATAGGCGTAGATTTTAATTAAGATAATGCTTTTTGAGAGTGTATGTATAATTGAATGACTTCATCTTCTGTATGCTCTGAAAGATAATACTTATATATGACATTGAATATATTTTTATGAGATTTTCTTTTTAATAACTCTCTTAGATGCATGTTAATATATACACCTTATTTATTTATAAGTTTTCGTCAGACCAATATATATCTTCAAACAAAATAAGATCAATATTTGATCCATTTTCTTGTTCAATTCCGACAGGAATCCCTTCTGAGACTGAAATTCCAGACTCTTCCCAAAAGAATTCTTCTATTTCACTAGCGTATATTATTTGAGAACTATTTATTTTTTTTGTATTTGTTTTCATATTAAAAATCTTTCATATCGTCTGTATCATCTATAAGGTCTAATCCAATAAATTTATATAACCAATCGGAGAAATCTTTCAAATCATAAAGGAATCTTTTTGTGTTATTTTGTGATGCCCAAAACATTTGTTGTTGCAATAATAAACCATGCCTTTCTGAAATTTGCTCTAATTTTGAAACAGGCAAATCTTCTGTATATGTCTCGTACATTAGGTTAATCGCTTCCATTTTCATGGAGATTAGTTTGTTCAGTTCTTCTTCCATTATTTATGAACCAACAATGGAGGATTCTATTATTTGCGAAACATGAGCTTGCAATTCATTATTTAATTTGTCTGCAAGAATCTCTCTTGCACTTTCGCTTTTTATATTCAATTGTGAATCTTGAATCTCAGCTAAAACTTGTAGGATTATTTCTTTCATCTAACTATTATCTCATATATTTGCGAATATGTCAAGAAAAAATCAAGAATCATTTTCATAATCATCGAATTCGTCTGATTCGGGATTAAAAATTGGGAACAGGTAGCTAGATTGACTTCCATCTTCTTCTTGAACAAGTGCTTCGTATCTTATTCCTCCACTCGCCTCATGCCACAACCCATTTATCATAACTTGCTTTTTAAAAATTGGAAAGAATGTATGATCCATGTGGAATTGCACATATTTCTTACTTCTTTCGCCTACATTCATATTTTTTGTAATTATTAATTGAATAGCTAAATGCACATTCCGAAGATTGCTATAGTATCACTAATCACTTTTATTCGATATAATTCCTTCTTTAATTAACTGCTCAAATACATCCCACATTTTTTGATAGCGAGTATCGTGAAGTTGTTTTATTCCAATTAGCATATTTAATAGTTGGTCTTCGGTATGCTTGATCGGGCAATCTCCAATCGCATATATAATTGTATCTATATCTTCACCTATTTGGTGGAGATTACTCATTGCATCTTCTAGTTCAAATCTATTCATAATTTCTTTATTTGTTGTTAATGTTTTTCTTTTCTATTCTTGACTAAAATAGCGATCCAAAACTTCTAATCTATCTTCGGCATCCGCAAGCAATGATAATGCTTCTTCTGCATTTTTGTAGAAATCTTCGGTGGAATGATCTCCGATGCCCACTGCGTTTTCCCCAAGTAAATCAAGACTCAGTATTGCCTTCGCCAAATCCGCTTTTGCGGAACTCTTTAACATATTGTATAAGTTTTTATTCATCATTTTTAAATAGTAACACAAAACTAGCCCAAGTGCAATAACAAAATACTCCAATCAGCATAATTGCCGACTTAATAAAATTAAAAATTTTATTCATTTAGAATATGGTTCTACATCTCCGTTTTGCAAGATCTTTTTTTCTTCGTACTCAGAGATTAATCTGCGGTAAATCTCCATTTTTGCACAATCTAATACTCCAATCACATCGTTAAACGCTTGATAGTCCTGTTTATTTTGCGAAAAATATTGTGCAATTAACTTGTGAACTGCGTAGTTCAAACTTCCTGCGTCTTTAAATTCTGATAGATTTAAGGCTATTAAACCTTTGTCTATTTTTTCTTTTTGTGATTTTGCTATGTATGGCATGGGTATAAGTATATTTGATTTATTTAAGAATGTCAAGCGTTATTTGATAAACATCCAATTTCGAGAAGGTATTTTTTCTGTTTCGCTTATTTTGTAGAACCAATCACCATAATAATTTAAGGAAAGATTGTGTTTATTTTCAAAACAAAAATCATCCACCGCTTTTTTTACCCCGAAATCAAAGCCAAATACTTTTTCTAGGTCGTGTTGATGGTAATCATCCCCCATCATCACTCCACCATATTTAAGTTTCGGGTAAAACAATTCTAAGTCAGATTTGACTCCATTATAAGAATGATTTCCATCAATGTAGATGAAATCCAAAGAGTTTTTTGCGAAATGAGAATGTGCATTGGTTGAATATTGCCTTATTATTTCGTATCTATCAGAATGGTTTTTAAGGTTTGATAATGTAATTTCATAATCAGAATCGTGGTCATGTATTGACTCGTCATAAATAGCCTTGTCTTGATCTTCCCAAGGATCAATAAGGCATAGTTTGCAACCCAACCATCCATCCATGAGAATTTTAGAAAATTTTCCTTGCTTGACACCTATTTCAGCGCCAATACCATTAGGGTGCATCTTATTTAGCAAAGATGTTATTTTACTTCTGTGTTTTTCGTATGGAGTTATTAATTTTTTCATTTAATTTGCTTACAACCTATTCTATTTCTGCACTCTACATTTGATTTGTACAACTCTTTTTGTCTTTTAAGTTCTGTTTCTGCTCCTTGTAAAGTGGCGATAGCTTTGTTTTCAGTTATTGTGCCATTAAGAATGTTATTAATACAATTAATCACTTCTCTTGAAGTAACTCGATAAGGAAAATTTCTGCAAACAAATTTGTAGAACTTGCCACTTATTCTGCCATGTTTCATTAATTTGTGCAAGTATCTTCTGTAGTTGCAGTTTTTTGTATTATGTAAGGTTTTCATTTATCGTGCAATTTTCTTTTCTTTACTATTTTCCATATTTTACCATCTTTGTCAAGCCTAGAACTTAATAGCATTATTTTGGAATAAAATGGGTACAACCAACCAAAAAAATCAAAACGCAAAAACCAACTAACCAAATTTCCAACATAATATAATAGTTTAGCTAAACATATCATCATCGTCTTGCTTGTACAAACTATCTTGAAATTCTCGCACTTTATCTTGATGCTTTGCCTCGCCCCAACCTTTTGTGTAGCCTTCGTTATATTTATCATCTTTTAAGTGACCTTGTCTATTTTCATCTCTTTCTTCTTGAGTGAACCATTGATATTCTGAATTGATAAGGTTATCGACATTACTTGGGTGAAAGCCCATGCTTACGAGTAAACCCTTGAACATATCTCCGACACCTTCCATGTCTAGATCATCATCAGATTCAGCGCTATAAGTTTTATTGTAATTAGTTATTGTGATTTTCATATTTTTATTCTTTTGTAATCCAAATTTTTGTTGCGCTTTCAAAGCAACCATTAATTTTTTCGCTATCATAACCATGAGAAAGTAGCATTGATTTGAAATGCAAAATTATATGATACAGATCATCCTCTTTCGATTCGATGGTACATTCTTTTTCGTCTATTGTTAATGATAATTTCATGATTTAGTTCCAATCAAAATCTGCTGATATTGCGAATGCCAATCTATCTTTCCAAGGATTGTTATATTTATCTTTTTTTGATGAGTCAGTAATTCTAACGATTATATTATAACCCGCCATGTCATCTAGTTGCTCACCATCAGTAGAATATTCGCAATCTATATTTAAGGTAGAACTATCCCCTACATAATCATCTTCTTGATAATCAAGGAAGCGGACAGGTACAGAAATATCTGCATCTTCTTCTAGTAAGTCTGATCTAATTGTTAAGTGGCTATTTTTTGCGCTCATTTGTAGTGGTTGAACCCTTCTAGTTTGTCTTCAGCTTCATGCTCTTTCTTGTAGAGGTTGACTGAAATATGATTATCGTGATTGTTGATATGTAGTGAATATCCATCTATTGTAATCCATGCAGTTCTACCTGTCAAGACAAAATCTTCACCACTATCATTATTATCAAGTTGAATTGTCATATCTTCGCTTGCTACTATATTATCTTGCATATTCATGTTCCATTAATTGTTTAATTTCTGTTTTAGCATCTTGCCAAAGTTGAGATTCAACTTTTTCATCAAACGCTTGTAATTTCATTATTCCATAACGATACCACACATCACATATCTTGTCAATCTTTTTATCATCGGGTTTTACATTAAAATGATTCCAATTTTTTTCTCCATCAATTATTTCTTGTTCAATCCATTCGGCAGGAAAACCTTCGGGAAAATACATAAGAGCGTTGCCGTTCGCAAACTTTCTAGCAAGAGATACGAAACTATCTTCTACTTCATGTGATTCGTAAAGGTCTGCATCTATATACCAAGATTCACTAACACTAATATAAAATTCAAAAGTATCTTTTATGGCAACATATTCTTGTTGAAACTTTGGTAACTCTTCATCTCCATGTTCTATAAGTTGCACACTCTCAGCTTCGCCATACCATT
>MEHZ011548366.1_pt1 | contig 13284 bp, 14 predicted proteins | sample 897221 | NCBI WGS metagenome assembly MEHZ01 (sample SAMN05514161, study PRJNA337945) | marine metagenome | isolation source: marine surface water | place: Arctic Ocean | collected 2007-12-13 | reverse complement strand
TGCATAGGGTCAAACCTAGTGCACACCGATTCGCGAACGGTTCTCCGGAAACGCTTGGGAAGGCCACGTTCGCCACGATCGGGTTGTAAATCAGCAAGACCACGGCAAACCAGCGACTGAACTGCATCGCCGAATCGCGTTTCCTTGCTTCGAGGAGTAACGCAGGGATGCAGAAACAGCGTTGCGGTTGTGTCTTTGTCGTGGAACCGCAAAGAAAATTGCCCTGACAATCCAAACCAGGGCAAGCTGCGTCAGTCCACAAGGGAGTCACGATGACATCTGACGGCCCATCTTGTACATCTCCAGCGGATCGTCCCTGTGTTGGACGCCAACATCGGGTGGAGTTGCCTGCCTCGCTTGACCGGTCGTTTGATCAGCGGTCACCCGCAGAAAAGCGTTTATCGGGTGGGATGGTTACGGGGCGGTTCGCTCCTCAACAGCACTCTTGGCGCTGCGGTCGCAGCGGCATGCTGTCGGTCGGGTTGTTATCGCGAATCGTGGCCACAAGGGTCATGCTGACCAGAGCCTCGCGAGCGATAGCCGCTGCTGCGCAAAAGCGAGAGCGATTGAGCGGCGTTACGCCTCGAAACAATGAGCAATTGGGTGGAGAAGTTCGCGATGTTCGAAGCCGTCTAGATCCCGACCCCGCCACAGCGCCAGAGTGGCTTCGCAAGTCTCGATCTAGGCGTTAGCAGCACCGCCTAGGAATGTGGCCAGATGAGACCGGGCGCGAAGCGTGTCGCTACTGGCAGAGCGTTCAAGGGCGTCGCGATATGGACCTAGGGCCACGCGAAGCTCAGTGAGGGCCACGCGAAGCTCAGTGAGGGCCACGCGAAGCCCTGGCCCAGCAATGCTCGGCAGCTCATCCCACTACAAGGGTTCGATCAGCACTTCGGAGGCAAATAGGTTCGCGGACTGCGATGTCAGCAGGACGAGAACGCTACGCACTTGATAGGTGCAGGATCAGATGTTGCCGATGGAAAGTTCTTCAGCGTGTGTTGACGGCGTATCGGTTGCCGCTCAAATGACCCGTTAGGTGGCTGGCGTTGTCGAGCTAGCCGTTCGAGGAACGAGAGCGGTTGGCGCCAGCCTTCTGACCACCGGAACGCTGACCACCGGAACGCTGACCTCCGGAACGCTGGCCGCCTGGCTTCGCACCCGGGCCTTGGCTCTTGGGCTTGCGACGGCCACCGGCGTTGCCACCGGCGTTGCCACCGCTGTTACCGCCGGACCTGTTACCGCCGGACTTGTGAGAACCGCTGTTGGTGTTGTGGCGCTGATTCTTGTGACGGCCGCCCTTGCCTTTGCCCTTGCCGCCGCCTCGGTTCGCACCTGCGTTGTCGCTCTGTGGTTCGCGTGCTGCTGCCCGCTCTGGCTTGGGGCCACCACTGGCTAGCGCCCGGATGTAGTCGATCGATGGTTCGGTAATCGGCTCGTTCAAGTCGATCTTGCGCATGACGCCGCGAGCGTCCTTCATCTGATCCGACGTAAGCATCGAAACAACGACGCCGCCGGCACCTGCACGAGCTGTGCGCCCGGAACGGTGCACATAGGTCTTGTGATCTTCTGGCGGGTCGTAGTGCACGACCAGCGTCACGCCATCGACGTGAATACCTCGAGCGGCAACGTCAGTTGCCACCAGAGCCTGGGCTCGCGATGTGGTGAAGTCGTCGAGCGCACGGGTGCGCTGGTTCTGGCTGCGGCCACCGTGAATGGCAACGGCGTCGACGCCGAGCTTGGTCAACTGCTTCTTCAACCGGTCACAGCCGTGACGGGTGCGGCAGAAGATGATTGCAGGCCATTCCGCAGTCACGGCCATGGCTGTGACTTCGGTCCGTTCAGCCTTGTCCATCTTCCAGAAGAGATGGTCTGCCAACGTGATGTCAGGTGTTGATTCGCCGACCTCGTGGCGGACCGGGTTCTTTTGGTAGTCACGGGTCAGCTTGGCGACATCGCCATCGAGCGTGGCAGAGAACAACACGGTCTGGCGGTCGTTGAAGGTCTGGTCAAGAATGCGGCGCACGGCAGGCATGAAGCCCATGTCGGCCATGCGGTCAGCTTCGTCGAGCACAACTCGCTCGACATCAGAAAGGTCGACATCGCCGCGTTCAATCAGGTCTTCGAGGCGACCAGGGCAGGCAACGAGAACGTCGACACCCTGCTCGAGTAGCCGCATCTGCTTGCCGTAACCAACGCCGCCGTAGACGACGCCGACCTTGACTGGCTTGGAAAACGATGCGAGTTCTACGTGAATCTGGTCGGCGAGTTCACGAGTTGGTGCAAGGATGAGTGCGGTGGGGAAGTGGGGGCGTGCCTTCGGGAGATTGGCGACAATCGGGATACCAAAGGCGATCGTCTTACCAGAACCGGTAGGGGCACGGCCAAGGACGTCTCGCCCGGCAAGGCCGTCAGCAAGTGTCGCGGTTTGAATTTCGAAGGGTGTGTGAATGTCTTGACGCGCCAAAGCGTCACAAATCGATTGCGGTACGCCGAGATCAGCGAAGGTGGGAGAATTGGTGGACACAGAAGGCTCCAAGGCGCAGCGTTTAGGGCTGCTACCAGGTTCGGGTTTCAGTTTCGCCCCGGACGATATGTCGGGGTCATTTCTCTACGTGAGGCTCACGTTGAGAAAGCGAAACCGGTGCTTCTCTGCGAACCCACCAGACATGATGTCGTCCGGCGCAACGCTCACGGTAGGTCAATGCTGTTGCAGAAGTGCTGAACGTGACCAGTGTCATAGATGGGGTCACTAGGCCAACTCGTGCGATACTAAGGCATGGCTCCATCTCCAAAACCGACATTTCTTGGCTTACTAAACGCGCTCGCAGTAGCCGAAACGGCAGCCGAACCGTTGCTGCTGACGTGGGCGGCTACCACGAAGGACAAACGTTTGGCGAAGACACTTCGTTTCGTGGCTATGCGTGAAGGTGAGCACGGCAAGGCGTTTGCGAAGCGAATGCTCGAACTTGGCTACGACGTTCGCTGGCCAGATACGCCAAGTCCCGACAAGACTATTGATGTAGCGGCATCGACGAGTAAGACCGACCCACAGAAGTTCCGTGCTTTCAAGCTCGGCAAGCCGTCACCCAAGATTGACGTTTTCGACAGCATGTTCAACGACAAGACGATTGACCCCATCACTGGTGGACTACTCGGACGTTACATCGCCGAGGAACGTGATTCGACCCGGCTTCTCGCTGGCGAATACGACCGGCTTCGCGTCAAGGAAATGGCTGCCAAGGCTCGAGCCGTCAGCAAATAATTCGCCGCAGCGGGAATGGCCCAAGGTGTTCGCTGGGTTCTATGAGAATATCTATTCTCACTGGAATCTTCATGACCAAACAGAAGCCGCCGCTGCCGCCCTTTACCCAACAGACCGCGCGGAACAAGGCGCTTGGCGCTGAATTCGCCTGGAACAGTCGCGACCCCGAAAAGGTCTCGATGGCGTACTCGCCAGAATCTGAATGGCGCAATCGCGATACCTTCGCTGTCGGGCGCGATGCCATCAGCGAGTTCCTGACCCTGAACGGTGCCCACGAAACCGACTACGCGCTCCGGAAGTACTTGTGGGCCTTTGCTGGCAACCGGGTTGCAGTTCGCTTCCAGCACCAGAGCAAGGACCTGGGCGGTCAATGGTGGCGCTCGAATGGCAACGAGAACTGGGAGTTGGACGAGCAGGGCTTGATGCGGCGCAGAGAGGCAAGCATCAATGACATGGCTATCGACGAGTCGGATCGCCAGATATTTGGCGTGAGCGCAGCATTGGATACAACCGGGATTCCTCTGCAATGAGCGCACCAACGCTGACACTCGACGAGGCCAATGCGCGTATCTTGGCCGCAGCCGACCAGCTCTTCTATCCGCACGGGGTAACCGCAATCACCATGGCCGACATCCGCGACTCTGCAGGGGTTTCGCTGCGTCGTCTGTACTCGCTGTACGCCGGGAAAGGTGACGTGATAACGGGTTGGCTCACGTATCGACATCACAAGTGGTCGCACTGGTTCGATGCGGAAGTGGCCACGACCATCGCTGCTGGTCGAGCCGGGACCGACGCCGTGTTCGATGTGCTCGGAGCCTGGCTTACTGAGACGAGCTACCGCGGTTGTGGGTTCATCAACACGCTCCTAGAGAAGCACGAGTTGACCGACGAGCACCGCACCATCATCGAAACGCACAAGGCGCACCTCATTCGCACCCTCGCTCAGCACAGCTCTGACCCAGCCGCTATGGGCGTGCTGATCGACGGAGCAATCGTGCAGGCGGCCATCTTTCAGAGCCTTGAACCAGTGAACGCAGCCCGCCGGGTCGCTCTGATCATCCCGACCATCCATCAACGACACGAGAAAGAGTCCATCTCATGAAGGACTTCCTGCACCTGACCCAGACCAACGCAAACTTTGAGCTGCAACAACAGCGAGGTTCTCGAGGCCTGTACGGCACCAAGGTTGATGGGGCCGAGCAGTTTTCAGAACACGAGATCCAGCACATATCCAGCCGCAACAGCTTCTATATGGCAACAGTGAACGAAGACGGCTGGCCCTATGTTCAGCACCGTGGCGGCGAGGACGGGTTCGTGAAGATCTTGGGTCCAACACGTATTGGCTGGGTGGAACGAACTGGTAATAGGCAGTATCTGGGAACGGGCAACATCACCGCCAATGGGCGAGTGTCGATGATCCTTGTCGACTACGCACAACGCACTCGTCTCAAGTTGCTCGGGGCGGCGACCTATTACGGCGATCCCGACGAAGCCTTGACGGCTGCACTCAATCCCCACGGTCACCGAATCGATGGAGCGATCACCTTGGAAGTTGTCGCCACGACGTGGAACTGCCCGAAATACATCACTCCTCGGATTGAGGTCGAACATGTCAGCGGTGTGCTCGACGAGCTGCAACAACGTGTGGCCGAACTCGAGGCCGAAAACGCCCAGCTTGTCGCTGGCTGATGCGCTGGCGGGGGGCGGTCACCGGGCCAACTGCCGCAAGTGTCCTGCTTCGGGGCCAATGGTCCATGATGAAATTCCGGTAGGAAGCAGACCTCCTGGTGTTTTGTGGCTAGCGGTGTCGTGCGGAGCAAGCCATGTCACAACTCAGTCTCAGCAGGCGGCAACCGCATCTCCCGTCATGCTGTGCCAAGAAGCGGTCGAGCAGCTCATGGATGACGTCTATGGAGGCCACCGCTGCTGAACGAGGCACCTTCGACACAGACGTCGAACGGCGTGGCGTTCTTCGACAAGGTCGAAGCCGCTCACCGGCCCTGGCGTCTTGCTCGCCTGGGCCTCGGCCCGAGTGCGCATGCCCATCAGGCTTTGGCTTACCTCGGCGCTGTACATCTTCATCAAGGACTGGCGCAGCACCGGTGAATGCAGGTTGTTGCGCTTCGTCGCAGCACGGATCAGCTTGTCGGTCCTGGTGTGTTGCACACCACCGGTTTGGCTTGTGCCGATAGCGACTCGCTCGAACATAAGCATTGCGGTCGCCAGCCGCCAGCCCCGATTGAGCTCACCGATTTGATCTTCGGCTGGCACACGAACGTCGGTGAGATAGGTCTCGTTGAACCGCATGCCGCCGTCGACCTGATAAATCGGACGGATCCCGACCCCGGGCGCATGCATGTCAATGATGAACATCGAGATGCCGCGGTGGTTGGGCTGATCCGGATCGGTGCGAGCAATGACAATGCCCCGGTCAGCAACATGGGAATCCGGTCATAACTACACCTGTTGTGTTTTCCTGGTCCTATGGCGAATGAGGCAGTAATTTACACCCGCTTGAGTGCTGCTCGAGCGGGGGACGACGAAACGCTCGACAACCAGGAGGCCACATGCCGAAAACTTGCCCAGTCGCACGGCTTAAGAGTCGCCGAGGTCTTTTCCGAAGGCAGCGGCGTAAGCGCTTTTAAGAAGAACGTGGCAAGGCCGGAACTCGATGCGTTGATCGCATACGTGAGGCAAAACCCGGGCTCCGTTGTTATTGCTTGGGAAATTCCAAGGCTCACCTGACGGCTCGCCGACCTCTCGGGGTGGATAGATCTCGTCGACGACTATGAGGCCAGAATCATTACGCCACAGCTCGATACAGCGCAGTCGGGCGGGCGGTTCCATTCGTCGAGATCACCCCACTGGTGATTGTCCGTGAAGATGTCGTGTGGCGCAGGCGCCCCAACCTTGCTCATCTCAGTCCCACTGGTCGGCAAGCTTCATTTCCGACCGTAGTTGGTGCTATCACATAGCTCAGCAATCAGGTTGGGCAACAACCATGGGGGAATCGGCGTGGCATATCCAGGGGTTCATACGATCACACGGCCGGATCATCCGGCGATCATCATGGCGCGATCAGGTGAGACACTCACGTATCGCCAGCTCGACGAACGATCCAACCAGCTCGCCCATGCGCTGCGGGCCCAAGGTCTGGGGCGTGGTGACCATGTCGCGCTCTATATGGAGAACCAGATTCGCTACATGGAGATCGTGTGGGCGTGCCTTCGCAGCGGCTTGTACATCACCGCAATCAATAGCTACCTGACGTCTGAGGAGGTGGCCTACATCATTGATGACTGCGATGCCGAGATCATGATTAGTTCCCGGGCCAAAGCCGACCAGGCAGCCATTATCGACCCGGCGACCACACCCAAGGTCCAGCGGTGGCTGATGACCGATGGTGTTGCGAGCGATCCTGGTGGCGCTGTGTGGGAGAGTTTCGAAGACGTCGTCGCAGCGCAACCCGTCACGCAGATCGACGACGAGAGTACGGGCTTCTACATGCTGTATTCGTCGGGCACAACGGGACGCCCGAAGGGCATCAAGCGTGCGCTGCCGGAGATACCAGTCGGTGTGCTCGACGAACGCACCAAGCTAATGATGGACGGCGCCTACGGCTATGGCGAAGACATGATCTACCTGTCACCCGCACCGATGTACCACGCTGCGCCGCTGGCGTTCTCTACTCCGGTACAACGGGTCGGCGGAACGCTGGTCATCATGGAGAAGTTCGATGCCGGTGCCTCGCTGGCTGCGATCGAGAAGTACAACGTCACCCACGCTCAGTTCGTGCCGACCATGTTCGTTCGCATGCTCAAGTTGGACAATGCCCAGCGGCTACGTCACGATGTCTCGTCGCTCCAGGTGGCCATTCACGCGGCTGCACCCTGCCCAGTCGATGTGAAACACGCAATGATCGAATGGTGGGGACCGATCATCTATGAGTATTACGCCGGCACCGAAGGTAACGGATCCACGCTGATCAACAGTCAGGAGTGGCTCGAACACCCCGGATCGGTCGGCCAGGCACGCATCGGCACACTTCATATTTGCGACGCCGAAGGGAATGACCTTCCGCCGGGCGAGATCGGTGGCGTGTACTTCTCGGGCGGCGGCATCTACGAATACCACAAGGCTCCAGAGAAGACGGCCGACTCTGCGTTACCCGGCGGGCGGACCACGCTGGGCGATATTGGCTATGTCGACGAGGACGGGTACCTGTTCTTGACCGATCGTAAAGCCCACATGATTATCAGTGGCGGCGTGAACATCTACCCGCAAGAAATCGAAGACGCGATGATTGGGCACCCTTCTGTAATGGACGTTGCCGTATTTGGAGTGCCCGATGCAGAGATGGGCGAACAGGTCAAGGCTGTCGTGCAACCTGTAGCTGGCGCTACAGCCGACGATGCGCTGGCCCGCGAGCTGATCGCATACGCCCGTGATCACATCGCTCATTACAAATGTCCACGCACGGTCGACTTCGAAGCCGAATTGCCTCGGCTGCCAACCGGCAAGCTCTACAAACGGTTGCTGCGCGATCGTTACTGGGCCAAGCCCGACTCGACGATCGTTTAACAGTTATGTATGTCGAAGAAACAGGTAACCCCGATGGTCCACCAATGCTGTTGGTCCATGGCTTCCTATCGAGCAATGCTCAGTGGGACCTCAATCGAGAGGAGCTCGGCAAGCATTACCGACTGCTTATGGTCGAGCTTGTTGGCCATGGCCAGTCCAGTGCCCCCGACGATGCCGACGACTACGGCATCGACTCGCTGGTGGCCGAACTCGAGTCGATCCGTGAGGCTCACCAGGTCGAGACCTGGTGGGTGTGCGGCCAGTCGTTGGGTGGCGCAATCTCGATTTTGTACTGCCTATCCCAACCCGAGCGGGTGCGAGGTCTGATCTTCACCAACACTCGGGCTGCCTTCGGCATCAAACGCCCGGGTGTGTCATCAAACGGGGGAGTGCCACCAACCATTACCTCGACACGAGACCTGCCCGTGCACCCCATAAACGCCAAGCGACTGCCCGAGGGAATCAAACAGCGCATGGTCGACGCTGCCGACGCAATGACGGTGGCGGCGACCAATCAGTTTCTAGCCCGTCGCCACACATGGAAATCGACCGAGCGCATGGCCGAACTCGCTATGCCGGTGCTGTTGGTAAATGGCCGGTGGGAGAGTGCGTTCCAAGAGTTCGTGGACCAGGCGGTAGATCTGATTCCGAAGCTGCAGGTCGTGTCGCTCGAGGGTGGCCATGCCATCAATGCCGAGCAACCCGAGCAATTCAACGCGGCCGTGATCACGTTCATCTCTGACCTGGACTAAAACAGGGTCACTGTGCTGAATAAACTCGACGACTTCCCGATCCATCAGACGCCTGAGCCGATCGCTCATCCGGCAACGTCGGATCCGAATTTCTATGACCGCACCTGGTTCAACGGGTACCGCCGAGATGCCAGCCAGTACTTCGCACTCGGTCTGGCGGTGTACCCGCACCGTGGCATCCTGGACTGTTCGTTCAGCACCGTCGAAGCGGGCGGACGTCAGCACTGCTTCTTCGCCTCGGGCCGGGCCCCGCAGGAGCGCACGGACACCTCGATGGGGCCGTTTCGCCTGGAGATTACCGAGCCGCTCCGGCAGGCCCGGGTCATCATCGACGACAACGAAACCGGTATCGCTGCGGACCTGACGTTCTCGGCGCGGACGTCGCCTATTCAAGAGGCCCGCCAAATCCTGTGGTCGGATCAGCGACGTGTCATGGACGCCACCCGGTTCGCCCAGTTCGGCCACTGGAGCGGCACCGTCGTGCACCCCGATGGCGAGTTCAAGGTCGACGAGGAACAGTGGCTCGGCACCAAGGACCGATCATGGGGCATCCGTGGCGTCGGTGAACGCGTTCAGATCGGCGCACCGAAACATCCTGGCAGCGCGTTCTTCCTGTGGGCACCGCTGATCTGGGAGGACCATGTCTCACACGCCGTCTTCTTCGACGGTCCCCGAGGCGAGGCCCTAGTCCGAGAAGGTTCAACCTCACCCTGGTACGCCAGTCCAGCCGATATCCCGGGCGAACTGGACAAGACCGCCGACCATATGGCCACCGCCGTACACCGAGTGACCTATCACCCCGGCACCCGGCTGGCGGCCTCGTGCGAGCTGGATCTGATCGACCTATATGGCAAGGTCCGCACCATCACGATGACCCCGCAACTTCGCTTCCAGATGAAGGGCCTTGGCTACGGCCATCCCACGTGGAAACAGGGCAGCTGGCAAGGGGATCTCGCCATCCATGGCGAGAGTTATGACCCGGACAGCATCGACCTGACCGCCCCCGAGAACTTCCACGTACAGCAGGTCGTCACCGTCGCAGATGGAGACCGCATCGGCATTGGCGTCCTCGAACACATCGTCTTCGGCCCCTACGAACCATCTGGCCTGACCGCCATGTTCGACGGTGCCCCCGAGGCCTAATGGCCAGAGGCCGAGGCTCGAGATTATGGTGCGCGAGACTGGCGGTGTGCGTTCCCGCGGTTTCATCTTCGACGACCACTGGTTTGGGTTGACTAGGGGCGTCTTTGATCCAGTTCGGCATCTGTCCGGACTGGCCTTTGCAGACGTGCTGGCTGACGTTGTGGCCGAATGTGGGCCAGGCGCCCGCACCGCGCTCGATCTTGGAACGGGCTGTGGTCTGCTTGGGGCAACCCTGGCTCGACTCGGCTTGAAGGTAGTAGCGACCGATATCAGCGAAGCGGCCGCAAGGTGTGCTGCGCAGAATTGTCTGGAGCTTGACGTTGACGTGCGCCACGGGGACATGTTTGCGCCGGTTGAAGGCGAGACGTTCGACCTTGTTGTGGTGAACCCACCGTACGAGCGAAAGAATCCAAGCTGGCTGAGCAGCAGTGCGCTTACGTCGCCTGATTTCTTAGAGAAGCTGGGCGCCCGAGTCCACCAGTTTGCTCCAACTCTGGTGCTTGGTTTTCCGATCGATGACGCAGCCGTACTCGGCGCGACCTGCCTTGATCTCGTTGCTTGGCGAACCGTTGCAACGAGCGGTCATGATCTGGGCATCTTCGTCTCGAGCACCCCGACGCCCCAGACCTGACCGCAAGCCGTTTCTCAGAGAGGTTTGGCCGGCACGCCAGCGACAGTGAAGCCAGCCGGCACGTTTTTGGTGACGACCGCCCCAGCTCCCACGATTGCTCCTGCACCGATAGCGACGCCGGGGAGAACGGTTGCCCCTGCACCAAGCCAGGCATTATCGCCGATGAGGACTCCGCCGCACACCGTCACCGAGGGTGAAATAGTCACGTAGTCGCCGACGCGATCGTCATGACTCAGGACCGCACCAGTATTGATGAACGTCCCTGCACCGATGATGACATTGGACGTGATTCGGGCACCCGGTGAGACGATGCAGCCTTCACCAAGCTCAACTGCAAGACCGATGGTTGCATCAGGATGCACCAATGTCGCCACGCTGCGTCCTGCGGTAACAAGGCCGGCTTGTACTGCCATGCGCTCGGTACGGTCACCTAAAGCGATAGCCACCCGCCCGGGAGGCAGAGTCGCGGCGTCGCCGGTCCAACTGACGGCGTCGATACCCAGCGTCGTCGCAGCGTCGAGCGCCGAGCCCGTTCCCACGATGGCAGCGACGGGCAGATCTAACGCGGCACAGATCGATGTGACCTCGGCTGCGAAGCCCGAGTCCGAGAGGATCACGATTCCGGTGATGGTCGTCATGTGCGGTTCAGCTGTCGTTCGGTTTGGCTGCGCCAGCGGCGATGAGTGCATCGATGTCGGTTTGTGTGCGTCCGAGTTCGGCCAGAATCTCGACCGTGTGCTCGCCGTGGGCTGGCCCGTCGGCGGCAGGCGGCAGACGATCGCCACCGAATCGCGCAGGTGGCTTCACCCGACGCATGGAGCCGAGACGTGGGTGGGTCGCCACATCGACGCTGTCGTTCGCCTCGTACTGGGGATGAGCGAAGACCTCGTCATAACTCAGCGGCCGGGCTGCTGGCACGTCGTTCTCGTGCAGCTTCGCCAACAGCTCCTCGGTTCCGAACGATGCAACACCCTGTGCGATTTCGTCGCGAAATGCGTCGAGGTTCGCCATTATGTTCTCGATGCTATTGAACCGCTCGTCCGCGAACAGTTCGAGCCGATCGACGGCGGTCAGTAGCCCGACTTGCTGGGCTGCGGTGGCCGCTGATGCGGTGATGGCACCGTCGTTGGTGGGGGAGAGTTGGTAGAGCAGCTCGCTCAAAGGCGCCGACTGATCAGCGTCGTCGTCGAGCAGGGTCTCGTGCATGAACCCATCGGGGAACAAAAAGTAGAGGCCTGCGTCCATCATCGAAAGGTCGATGTGTTGACCTTCGCCTGAACGCTCACGGGCGAACAGTGCTGCGGTTACGGCTTGGCAAATCGTGTACGCCGTGACCTTGTCGCAAATCAGCGTTTGGAAGAACTCGGGGGAGTCTTTGCCTTGTCCTTGCACGGCGGCGAACCCGGCCGATGCCTGGATAATCGGGTCATACGCAGGTGCGTTGCGGTGGGGTCCTTCGGTTCCGAATCCAGAGACTGCACCGACAATCAACCGCGGATTGATCGACCGAAGGTGCTCGCTGCCGAGCCCCAGACTGTGCATGACGCCCGGCCGATAGTTGGTCAACAAGATGTCACTCTCGGTAGCCAACTGCTCGATGGTTTCGCGGCCGGCGTCGCTCTTAAGATCGATGCGCAGCGAGCGCTTGCCGCGGTTGCAGCTGGCGAAGAGTGCAGAAATACCACCCTTGGCAGAACCCAGGTATCGCATCGGGTCGCCGAGATCGATCGGCTCGACCTTGATGACCTCGGCACCCTGTTCTGCCATGATCATGGCGGCAAACGATGCCGTGATCATGGTCGAAAACTCCAGGATCTTGATTCCCTCGAGCGGCTTCATGGCGTCCCCCAGAACGTACGTGGTGCGCTAGTCTGCCATGGCGCCGTTGCGCTGACACGACTCGCACTATTCTCGAGAAGGACCGCAGCTGCCCCAAAGCAAACGAGGAGCACACCAGCGATAACTGCGGGTGGCGCTCCTGTTTTTTACTGGTTGATGCCGAGGGCCTCGTGGGCAGTTTTAATAGCCCATTTGTAGTCGGACTTGCCGTTGGGGCTGCGGAAGAGCTTCTCGACGCGGATCACGTGCTTTGGCAACTTGTAGCCAGACAGGCTTGAGCGAAGAGCATCGACGAGATCGCTGTCCGCAGGCGTGGCACCATCGGTGAGTTGGACCACGGCGGTGACGGCGGCGCCCCACTTGGGGTCAGGCACGCCTACGACGTTGGCGTCGACGACATCGTCAAGCAGTTTGAGGGCTTCTTCGACTTCCTCGGGGTAGACCTTCTCGCCGCCGGTGTTAATCGACATCGAGCCACGGCCCAGCAACGTCACGCTGCCATCGGCGGCGACAGTTGCCCAGTCACCAGGGACCGACCACCGTTGACCCTCGATCTCGCGGAACGTCTCGGCGGACTTCACCGGGTCGCCGTAGTAGCCAAGCGGAATAGGTCCGCCGACTGCCAGCAAGCCCTTCTCGTCGGAACCGGGCTCGACGCGTCGGCCATCTTCGGTGAACACCGCGGCGTTTGGGCCGAGCGTGAAGGTGGCCGTCTTGGTGTCGGTGCCTTTGCCAGCAGAGGACTGCTTTCCGGCAAAGCCGACGCCTTCGCTTGAGCCAAGCGAGTCGTTGCATATGAGGGTGGTGCCGCCAGCGTGAGCATGAGCGAGAAGCCGGTCCTTTACCGGTTGGCTCCACATCACACCAGAGGAGGTGATTGACGCCAGTGACGTCAGGTCATAGGGCGATCCGGCTTCGGCTGCCGCGTCGAGTGCGTCGACCATTGGTGTGCAGAAGACGTCGCCCACGATCGACGCCACGGTGCATTGCCGGGCCTGTACTGTTCGCCACAATTCGTCAGAGTCCAGGCTGCGACTGGTCATGGTGACCACAGCGCCTCCGCACGTTAGGTACAT
>MEHZ011492837.1_pt1 | contig 13289 bp, 11 predicted proteins | sample 897221 | NCBI WGS metagenome assembly MEHZ01 (sample SAMN05514161, study PRJNA337945) | marine metagenome | isolation source: marine surface water | place: Arctic Ocean | collected 2007-12-13 | reverse complement strand
ACCGAGCACATCCTGCTCGGTCTGATTCACGAAGGCGAAGGAGTTGCCGCCAAGGCGCTCGAGTCGCTTGGCATATCCCTCGAGGCGGTGCGCAACCAGGTCGAAGAAATTATCGGCCAGGGAGGCACCTCGCCGAGCGGGCACATCCCGTTCACGCCGCGCGCCAAAAAGGTCCTCGAGCTGTCGCTGCGCGAAGCGCTTCAGCTTGGACACAACTACATCGGCACCGAGCACATCCTGCTCGGTCTGATTCGCGAAGGCGAAGGCGTTGCCGCTCAGGTACTGGTCAAGCTTGGCGCTGACCTGTCTCGGGTACGCCAGCAGGTCATCCAGTTGCTGTCTGGATACAGCGGCCCCGGTGGTCAAGCTGGTGGCGATCCCGAAAAGGCTGGCGCAACCAGCGGTGGCGTCGGCGGCGAAAGCCCGTCTGGCTCGCTGGTGCTCGACCAATTCGGGCGCAACCTGACCCAGTTGGCCCGCGACAAGGAACTCGATCCTGTTATCGGCCGCATGCGCGAGACCGAACGGGTCATGCAGGTGCTGTCACGACGCACCAAGAATAACCCTGTGCTCATCGGCGAGCCTGGTGTCGGTAAGACCGCCATCGTCGAAGGTTTGGCTCAGAAGATCGCCAGCGACAATGTCCCCGACACCATCAGGGGAAAGCAGCTCTACACGCTGGACCTCGGCGCACTCGTTGCAGGTAGCCGCTACCGCGGCGACTTCGAAGAACGCCTCAAAAAGGTCTTGAAAGAAATCAAGACCCGCGGTGACATCATCTTGTTCATTGACGAGATCCACACGCTCGTGGGTGCGGGTGCCGCCGAAGGTGCGATTGATGCTGCATCGATCCTTAAGCCAATGTTGGCTCGTGGCGAGCTGCAGACCATTGGTGCTACCACCACCGAGGAATACCGCAAGCACCTCGAAAAGGATGCTGCGCTCGAACGCCGCTTCCAGCCAATCAAGGTTGAAGAGCCAACCGTGGCTCACACGATCGAGATCCTCAAGGGCTTGCGTGACCGCTACGAGACGCACCACCGGGTCACGATCACCGATCAGGCGCTGATTGCAGCGGCCAATCTGGCTGACCGTTACATCGCCGACCGTCACCTGCCTGACAAGGCGATTGACCTGATCGACGAGGCCGGCTCACGTCTGCGCATCAAGCGCATGGAAACGCCACCCGATTACAAAGAGATCGAAGACGCTCTCGCCAAGGTCACCGAAGACAAGAAGGCAGCCGTCGAGTCCCAGGACTTCGAACTGGCTGGCTCACTTCGTGACCGCGAAAAGGAACTGCTGGCCGAGAAAGAGCAACTCGAGGTCGAAATCAAGGCGAAGGGCGTCGATTTGTTCGACGAGGTCGACGAAGAAGCTGTTGCAGACGTTCTGTCGGTATGGACAGGCATCCCGGTCTACAAGCTCACCGAGCAAGAGACCGCCAAACTGCTTCGAATGGAAGACGAGCTGCACGAGCGGGTCATCGGCCAGGAAGACGGCATCAAGGCCGTCAGCCAGGCAATCCGGCGCACCCGTGCTGGCCTCAAGGACCCCAAGCGCCCAAGCGGTTCGTTTATCTTCTTGGGCCCGACCGGTGTTGGTAAGACCGAGTTGGCCAAGACGCTGGCCGAGTTTCTGTTCGGCGACGAAGACTCGCTGATCACTCTCGATATGTCCGAGTATCAAGAGAAGCACACGGTCAGCCGACTCGTTGGTTCACCCCCTGGTTATGTCGGTTACGAAGAAGGTGGCCAACTCACCGAAGCCGTGCGCCGCAAGCCATTCTCTGTGGTGCTATTCGACGAGGTCGAAAAGGCTCACCCCGACGTGTTTAACACGCTGCTGCAGATCCTAGAAGAAGGTCGCTTGACCGACAGCCAGGGCCGCTCAGTTGACTTCCGCAACACGGTTCTGATCATGACCTCGAACCTGGGTACTCGCGACCTGCGTAAGGCGAACTTGGGCTTTACCAAGAACGACGAAGCAGTCAGCTACGAACGCATGAAGGAAAAAGTCAACGAAGCACTCAAGGATCACTTCCGTCCCGAGTTCTTGAACCGCATCGATGAGACCATCGTCTTCCACGAGCTGACTCAACCCGAGATCGTACGTATGGTCGACCTGATGATCCGTCGGGTTCGCAACCAGCTCGAAGAGCAGGGCATGGGCCTCGAACTTACCGATGGTGCCAAGGTGCAACTGGCCGAAAAGGGCTATGACCCGACTCTGGGTGCACGCCCGCTGCGTCGTGCAATCCAACGTCTCATCGAGGATCCATTGTCTGAGCAGTTGCTCAACAAGACCTTCCGTGCTGGCCAGATGATCATCGCCGACGTAGCCGAGGATCCAGACAAGCCAGGTGAGAAGCAAATTGTCTTCAATTCGGTCGAAGGCTTTGAGCCTCCGGTCCTAGAAGAGGCAACTGTCGAATTCTGAGTAACGAAAATTAGGAGCAAGACCCGCGGTAGTCGAGGGTCTTGCTCCTTTTTCGCGTAAGGGCACAGTGGGATCTTGGGTCAGGAGGGCGTAGAGGTGACGAGCGCGGCGGCGACCCAGCTGACCGGCGTCGCGGTAGTCGCTCTTGTCTCGAACGCAGTGCTGGTTGCAACCCCAGTAGTGCTGATCGTGCAGAAGCTGACAACCTGTTTTGATGCTCGCCGCAGCCAGGTCTAAGCCTTCGGCGTCAGGGGAATAGGAGTCTTCGGGAGCGTCGCCGTAACTGATCCCGTGAAGAAACGAGGCGGCGGTGGTGACGACGACAGCATCTTCACAAAGCTCGACGAACTCGTCAATTCCAGGGTTTTGCTGCCCGAAATTGTGTCGCCAGCGTTCCCATGCGGCGCTTCGGTATTCGCTTATCAGTCCGTTAAAGCAGGTTGATATGACGACGTGTGGGCGTGGCGGAGCAGCTGGTTGCTGCTCGGGTTGGGCTTGTGTCGGCTCTTGATCCAACGACCTGTGGGGTCGGTGTGTGTTGTAGTGATCGATGTAGTCGATGACGAGGCGTTTGAGTTGTTGGCGATTCCAGATGATCGTGCGGTCGACAAGCTCGCGTCGTAGGGTGCCGATCCAGCCCTTAGCGAAGCTGCTGGCGACCGGTGTTCGGACAGGCGTTTTGAGGCTCTTCATGCCTTCGGCGGCGAAGATTTCGTCGAACGCTGCGATGTATTGGCTGTCGCGATCTCTGAACCATCGGCGCCGCGTGAGATGGTCACGGTGATCTAGTTTGGGCAGGCGACCGTGTCGGCTTCGAGATCGATGTCGAACTGGTCTTTGGCGAACCGGTCCTTGGGTGCGGTCGGCGGCTTGGTCCGACATCCCGACTCGCTGCCCTCATCGCCGAGGCGTTGCTGAAACTCGTCGGTCCCGTAGGCGGCATCGCCGTCTACCTTTGCCTTCAACTCGTCTGGGCTGGCGTCACCGTTGACTGTTTCGTCGTTGTCGTGATTGTCGAGGAGATCTTCGATGAGGTCTTCCGCAACCGAGGAGCCGCCGGCGTTGCCGGCGGTGTTGGTGATGATCTCCGAATTGGGGTCTTCAGTGATGTGGCCCTTGTAGCCATCGAACTCGCGAGCTGCGGTCTTGTGGCCATGGCGGGCGTCGAGGTCAACGGCGGAGATAACCCGATCCTTGGCGACCCGCCGAGCGATCCGGAACGTGCTGTCGTTGCTTTGTTCGAGGTCTTGGCCGACCACGGTCGCCAACAACTCACCAATCCGAGCCAGTTCCTCACCAAGATTGCGGCTATCAATCACCGCCAAACAGGCGTGGGCATCGGCGGCCAGATCAGCGACCAACTGTTCGAGCGCCGTCTTGTCGTCGCAGTCACAGGCCGGCTTGCCCGCCGTGCGGTAGTCGTCGTCACGGCCCAGCACTGTTCGCAGCTCGGCCTCTACATCAGTAGCGGCTGCAGCCAGGAGCTGACCGATAGCCGAGCAGATCATGGTCACCGTGTCCTGGGTGGCGACCGCGTCCTACAACGGAGTCGAATCGAGTAACCGTTCAGCCGACACCACACTCACCACCCTGGCCGCGTCCAACATGACATCAAAGATCTGGCGCGGTTGATCCGATACTGCCAGCGGTGCCCGCGTGTAAACCAGCACCGTGTGAGCAAACCCCAGTTAGTCGACGTCCAAACCGCCACACGCGTACTTCCAGCAGACATCGAACTCGAAGGCCTCAACCGCGTCACGATCCGACAAACCGTACAAGTGTTGCAGCATCATCACCGGCGCCACGATGTGGGGCCGCACGCTCCGCCGGCCCGCCGACTTATATAAATCAGCGAACATCTCATCGGGAAACTGCCGGCGCCCCTCACGGCGCAACACAGCAAAAATCGAGTCCTTCGAGATGCGGTCACTGACAAAAGCAGTGTCCTTCAATACGTCCGGCTGTACCGGCGTCGACCCAATCGTCATCCCACCATTGTCTTGCACCGTAGAAGGAAACGCGAGCCTTTCCCTCTACGAAAAACACCGGCCACCTAGCTACCTAAGAACCATTGTCGCTTGCCATGGCACTAGATTCTCGGCGTGTCTCGTGTTGGGGTGAGCCGGGTTCTGCTGGCAATGCTGCTGCTTGTTTTGTCTGCATGCCGGGTCGATGTCCGGGTCGATCTGGATGTGGCCTCAGACGGCAGTGGCATGGTCTCATTCGAAGCCCAGCTCGACGAAGCTGCCCAGGAAGTGATTGGTGACCTCGAGTCGCAGCTCCGTGTGAGTGACCTCGAACGCGCTGGCTGGACGATCACGACGACGGCGGGCGAGGACGGCACCAAGGTTACGGCAACGAAGCCGGTCGTTGATGCGGCGCAGTGGCAGGTTGTGCTGGACGAGCTCGCAGGGCCCGACGTGTTCAGTGACGTCGATGTGAGTATCGAAGACGACCGTCAGCAGATGTCGTTCGATCTTGATCTTCGCGAGGGCTGGGATCTGCTGGCCGACGAGGAAGCAACCGCGGCACTTGGCGGCGAACCCTTCGGAGCGCCACTCGACTCATTTACCGATGGCCGCACCATCGACGAGATCATTTCGCTCGATCTTCAAGTGAGCGTGCGGAACTTCGACGACGGCGACCCCACTGTCCGAAACTTCTCGCCCCGCTTCGATCAGGGGACTGAACTGGTTCGGGTCCTAGCGACGAGTGAGAACTCGACGGCGGTGTTGCTGCGATGGATCTCTATCGCCCTCTTCTCGCTGTTCGCGTTGGCGACCCTTCTCGCCATTACCGGGGTCGTGTTACAGCGGCGAGCGGACCGATTGCGCCCCGTTGCCACGCCGGCCAAGCTGGCCTCGCGGGTCCCGGGTGTGGCTTCGACAACGCCAGCTGGCGCCACCATCATTTCCACAACTTCGCCACGACAAGACACGGTTCGACTCGTCGTGGTCGAAGCATTGTCGGTGCTGTACCAAGAGCCATATTCATTCGAAGGGCAGGTGCTTCCGTTTGTTCGCGATCAGGGTGGCACCGCACGTGCGGACACGATCGAGCAGGGCTTCGCAAGCTTGCTAACCGGATCGATGGATACCGCATTGTTCTGGGAGCTCTGTGGCGTGCACGGTGACGCATCTGCCATCGATTCCCGCTACATCGCCGGGCGCACCCTTCATCCGGGGGCTGCAAACTTCTTAGCTGAGATGCAGCGTCGGCGCATACCGGTCGCGGCAACGACGAACGATGCGGCGCCATGGTCTACCGGGGCGCGTGAACGTGACCGGTTGAGCGCTATTTGGCCGTGGCTGGTGTCGTCTGATGTGAGAACTACGACGTCGAATGTCGCAATGTTCGAAGTGCTGCGCCGCGAAAGCAGCATTGCCCACGCGCATTGTCTGTACGTCGATACCGATGTCGCCAACCTTGATGCAGCCCGAGATTTGGGCATGAAGACGGCATTATTTGACACTGGCGATCTGGACCTGCCCGCGGTCGTGGGTCATCCGGTGGTCACTCATTTCACTGGCCTGTTCGGAGCCGAGAAGTGACCGGACCCGTGCGACGGGCGCTTGTCTGAGACTGTCACACCCCCCTGTCAGAGTGGACAAATGGCCAAAGCTAAGACCATTTACGAATGCTCGACCTGTGGCGAGCAGGTTCCCAAGTGGGTTGGCCGGTGCGGTGGCTGCGGCAACTGGAACACCCTTGTCGAGTCCGTCATTGGTGGCGGCGCTCCTGGGCTGGGTGCTGCCCCTGTCGAGAAGCATGTGGCCAACCACCGGCCAGCGGTACCGCTCGCCGAGCTCGATGAACGAGCATGTGTGCTCTTTCCGACGGGCGTGGTCGAGTTTGATCGTGTGCTCGGCGGCGGCTTGGTCGCAGGATCAATCACCTTGGTTGGCGGCGAGCCGGGCGTGGGCAAGTCGACCTTGCTCACTCAGGTCACGGCCTCATGGGCGGCGCAACACTCGTCAGCGCTGTTGGTCTCGGCCGAAGAATCGCCTCAGCAAGTATCGGGCCGTTTTGCCCGGCTTGGGCTTGCTGGCAACGGTGTGCACGTTGGTGGCGACTGCAATATCAATGGGGTGCTCGCCGACATCGCCGAGCTCAGACCAGGTCTGGCCATTATCGACTCGATCCAGACCGTGTTCGACCCTGACTCGTCGTCGGCCCCTGGTTCAGTCGCCCAAGTGCGACAGTGTGCGCACCGCTTGGCGATCGCAGCCCGCGAATACAACTGCGCGGTTGTACTCGTAGGTCATGTCACGAAAGATGGCTCGTTGGCGGGTCCTCGTGTGCTTGAACACCTGGTTGACTCGGTGTTGTCCTTCGATGGCGAACGCGAAGTCGGCCTGCGAGTGCTCCGAGCGCTCAAACACCGCTTTGGTGCAACTGGCGAATTGGGCGTGTTCGAAATGACGGGTAGCGGCCTGGTCACCGTCGACGACCCCTCTGGGCGCATGCTCGGTGACCGGCAGACTGACGCTGCCGGGTCGGCGGTGGCCGTGACCATCGAAGGGCGGCGCGCGGTCGTCCTCGAGGTTCAGGGGCTCCTCATTGGCTCCGAGATACCGAACCCGCGTCGCTCAGCGACTGGGTTTGATCAAAAGCGCATGGCCATGCTGCTTGCCGTTATGCAGAAACAACTGGGCCTGAGCTTCGCTAAGCACGATGCCTATCTTTCGGTTGTTGGTGGGCTCAAGATCGGCGAACCTGGATCTGACGTTGCGGTATGTGCCGCACTCACGTCGTCGCTGCGAGACATAGCGATCCCCGACGACATCATTGCCATCGGCGAAGTCGGTTTGGCAGGTGAGCTGCGCTCCGTAGCAGGCTTGGAGTTACGCCTGGCCGAAGCAGCCCGGCTTGGGTTTCGCCGGGCTGTCATTCCCGCCACAGACCAGGATATTGACGCGCCGCTTGAGATCATCGGAGCGCCAAACCTGTTCCTCGCTCTAGCTCAGCTTGGTCTACGCCAATCCACACAGGTACAGAGCGCTGCCTAACAACGACACCCGTAGCAAGCGTCGAAACCGAAGCAGATACTGCGTGTTGGACCGGCGACACTACGCACAACGGCTTGAGACAGAGTTAGAGCGAGGGTCGAGCGCGTAGGTAGAGCAGAGCGAACGCCCCGATCGACTAGTTAATGCTGCGCCCCAACGCCGTTTGCCCAGCGCAGCAAGCAACGGTAGCGAAGCCTCAGTGTGAGCGGATGGTGAGCTGTTCTCGGTTGGTGACGCGGTAGCCACGGTCAGTTTGGGCCAACCAGCCAAGCTTGATGAACTGGTTAATCGACTTGTTAACTCGCTCGCGAGATGCGCCGACCATGCCAGCCAGTTCCTCTTGGGTAAGCGGCAGTTCGAACTCGTCTTCGTCGCCGGCCATTTCTAGCAGCCGCTTTGCGGTTCTGCCGGTGACATCGAGGAACACCGAGTCAGCGAGAGCATTGTCCATGGCCCGGACCCGCTGCGACAGCATGGTGACGACACCCCACAGTAGGCTCGGTTGCTCGGCGAAGAGTTCGCGAATAGGTTCGTAGGGGAGCTCGATGAGCTCGGATGGCTCAAGGGCTCGTGCGTCGGCCGAGCGGCCTTCGCCATTGTCGAACAAGCCCATTTCGCCGAACAGATCGCCGTGTTCCATAAGGGCAACCATGGACTCGCGGCCGTCGAAGGAGCGGTTCGCAATGGCGATCCGGCCAGACACGACGATGTAGAGCGCGCCGGACTCGTCGTCTTGGTGAAACAATACGTCGCCTCGACCGAGGGAGCGCTTGGAGCATGACTCCGCGAGCGCGTCGAGACTTGCAGAGTCGAGGTTGGCAAAGAGCGGAGTGTCAGCGAGAACGGCTGCTTCGGTCATAGAGGGGGACCTTTCCGCGTTGGGTCGAACGCATTGGTACGGTGACAGCTCTGAGAGTACTTGCCGCCTCCCTCGGTTATGCCGAATTAGGGTGTCAAATGTCACAGAATCTGTAAGAACTCCTCACACTAGAGCGCAGAGAAATGCCTACTGAAGCCGCCATAACGTGGACGATCGTCGTGGCCGCGGGTTCTAGCACTCGTTTTGGCAGCGACACACCCAAGCAGTTCCTTGAGATTGCAGGCAAGCGGGTTGTGGATTGGTCTGTTGTTGCGGCGGCGTCGGTGAGCGACGGTGTTGTCGTGGTGGTGCCAAAAGGCTCCCGCGTGACGGTCTCGTCCAGCGGGCTGGACTGCCAGGTGGTGTGTGTGAGCGGTGGCGATTCGCGCAGCGAGTCGGTGCGCAAGGGCTTAGCCCAGGTGCCTGATACCGCCCAGGTTGTTGTGGTCCATGACGCCGCCCGACCCGTGGCCTCTCGGGGACTCATGGCAGCCGTCGTGGCAGCAGTACGCAACGGTGCCGACGCTGCGATCCCTGTCGTTGGTGTGGTCGACACCATTCGAGATCTGGATGGCAACACCATTGATCGCAGCCAGCTTCAGGCAGTGCAGACGCCGCAGGGGTTCTCCGCTCGGGCGTTGCGACATGCTCATGCCACTGGGGCGCAAGCGACCGACGACGCAACGCTGGTCCGGGCCGTGGGGGGCTCTATTGTTGTCGTGCCGGGCGAACGTTGGAATATCAAGGTGACCGAACCCGAGGACGCACTCGTTGTCGCCGCACTTCTTGGACGTTGCTCGTGAGTATCCGTATTGGCCATGGGTTCGATATCCATCCGTTCAGCGACGATGCGGCGCGGGTCCTGGTGTTGGGTGGTGTGACCTTCCCTGGCGAGATGGCACTGCATGGTCACTCTGATGCCGACGTGATCGCCCATGCCTGCACCGATGCGATTTTGAGCCCCGCCGGTCTCGGTGACATTGGCCAACTGTTCCCCGACACCGACGCCGCGTTCGCTGGCGCCGACAGCATGCTGTTACTCGCCGAAGCAGTGAACCAACTGCACGCGATGGGCGGGTCGGTCGTAAATATCGATATAACCGTCGTCGCCGAGCGCCCTAAACTTGCGCCTCGTAAGGCCGAGATCGAGCAGCGCCTGACTGTCGCGCTTGGCGCACCGGTCACCATGAAAGGTAAGCGTGCCGAGGGTCTCGGCGCACTCGGCCGTGCCGAAGGCATAGCCTGCTGGGCCGTGGCGCTTATCGATGTGCCCTAACACCGCCACCATTTGTCCTACCGAGGTTGAGTAATGAATTCACGTCGCAAACCACCGCCCGATCGTCGAGGGACTAGGGGCCGCAACGAGAGTGGCGGCCGCCGCAGCGGACAACGTGGAACGACCCCGATCCGGAACCAACCCTCGGCCGATGGCGCTGGGGGAGGCTCGGGTGGTAGCCGTGGCAAGGGCCTTGGTGGTGACCAGGTCGAAGGTCGTCATGCCGTTCGTGAGTTGCTGTTGGCAGGCACACGACGCACCCGCGAGGTCATCTTCGCCGCCGACATGGACCCAGCCCCGATTCTCCAAGACATCACTGAGCTGGCCGATGAGAACCATGTGCCGTTACGCGAAGTGGCGCGGAGCAAGTTCGAAGCCATGGCGCGTACCGATGCGCCTCAAGGCGTGGTCGCTTTTGCGGCACCGCTGCAGCCGGTCGAACTCGAGGCTCTGGTTCGACAACGAGGTAACACACCGCCCTTCTTGCTAGTGCTTGACGGCGTCACAGACCCGCAGAACCTTGGTTCCATCTTGCGAGTGGCCGAGTGCGCTGGCGTCACCGGAATCATCTTGCCTCGCCATCGTGCTGCGCGCATCACTGCGTCGGTGACGAAGACGGCCGCAGGTGCTGTCGAGCATCTGCCTATGGCCCAAGTTGCTGGTATCCCGGCAGCGCTACAGCGGCTGAAAGAGCTCGAGGTCTGGAGCGTGGGCATGGACATGGTCGCGGATTCGACCGTGTTTGAGATGCGAGTTGCTACCGATCCAATCGCCCTGGTGTTGGGTGCCGAGGGAAGCGGCATCTCGCGACTTACCCGAGAGCGCTGCGATGTTGTTGCGCGGATCCCATTGGCTGGAAGCCTCGGCTCATTGAACGTGTCGACCGCTGCAGCGGTTGCGTGTTACGAGGTCGTCCGTCGCCGCTCTGAATGAGCCAGACACGACGATGACGTTGGCAGCTGCGGGTAGCGCCATGGCCACCCGCGTCTGTCTTGTACTTGTATGTAACATGTATGCATGCTGGAGATTCTCGTTGTTGGTGTTGCGGCATTGCTGACATCGATTTTGAGCGCCGTTGCCGGTCTGGGCGGGGGCGTGGTCCTACTGCTCGTGGTCGCTCAGTTCGTGGCGCCCACTGTCGCCATCCCAATCCAAGGCGCCATTCAGCTGGTTTCGAACGGTTCCCGGGCAGCGCTGCTTCGTCAGCAGATCTCGTGGCCCGTTGTGGGCTGGGCGTCGATCTTGATGTTCCCAGCCAGCCTGCTTGGTGTTGCCGTAGCGACATCATTACCCGACGATGTCGTACGGCTTCTACTGGCCGGGTTCGTGCTCGTGTTGGCCTGGCGCCCGGCCTTGTTGAAGGCATCGAACGCACGCTCTCGCACGCCTAGCGATGCTAAGAACATGTTGATTGGTGTCGGCGCCGCTTCGGGTTTCCTGAACTCGACCGTTGGCGCGAGCGGCCCGGTGACGTCACCGTTCTTGAGGGCCGTCACCGCGTCGCACAAGGCATTCGTGGCGACTGCTGGCATGACGCAGGTGCTCGCCCACGTCTCGAAACTCATCGCCTTCAGCGCGCAGGGATGGTCGATCAGCGATCATCTCGAGATGATTATTGTCGGGGTGGTTGGCGTCATGATCGGTAGCTGGATTGGGACCCGCTTGCTTGACCGAGCCTCCGAAGCGGGCCTGGATCTGCTCTTCAAGGTCGTACTCACCGCATTAGCAACACGCATCATCTTCACCGCCCTGACCTAACAGGCACTGCCTCATCGTCCAGGCACTACCTCATCGTCCAGGTCGCCACCAGGCGACCGAGGCGGCCGTTTCAGGACCTAATGGCACACGGCGTGGTATTCGGGCCGAGATAGTTCTCTAACCGACGAGGCGAAACCAGGCGTCGGGGCAGAGCCGAAGTACCGTTCAGCTCAATGGAGACTCATGATGATGTCGGTGGCGAATACAAACCCGAGCGTGGAGTCTTCATCAACCGCACACTGAACATGAGGTCTGTCGAAGCCGTGGGCTACGACATGGACTACACGCTGATCCACTACAACGTCGACGTGTGGGAAGGCGCTGCTTTCGACGAAGCACGCGACATTCTCGCGTCGCAAGGCTGGCCCGTTGCCGACCTGGAGTTTGATCCTGAGCAGTTCACAATTGGCCTGGTCTTTGACCTGAAGCTTGGCAATCTGGTCAAGGCCACTCGTTTTGGTTATGTGGTGCGGGCTCAGCACGGCAACGAACTGTTGGCGTTCGAAGAACAGCGCGATGTCTATCGCGAAGACATCGTCGAACTGTCAAGTTCGCGTTTCAAGTTCATGAACACCTTGTTCGAACTGTCACGAGCGAGCCTGTTCACCCAGCTCGTCGCGCTGCACGATGCCCAGTTGCTGACCGGCGTCCGCGACTACTTCCAGCTGTACGACGCCATTGATGAAGCACTTGGCGAAGCCCATATGGCGGGGGTGCTCAAGGCCAAGATCGTTGCCGATCCTGATCGTTTCGTTGATCTGGACCCCGACATCGTGGCCACCCTGCTGGACCAGCGCCGTGCCGGCAAGAAGCTGGCGCTAATCACCAACTCAGACTGGGCATACACGTCCAAGATGATGAACTACGCGGTCGGCCGCTATTGCCCAGACGCGATGTCATGGCGTGACTTGTTTGACGTCGTAATCGTCTCGGCCAACAAGCCTCGCTTCTTCTCGGGAAAAGAACCGATCTATCGGGTCGTCGACGAGGATGAGTCACTACTGCTGCCACATTCAGGGCCGCTCGAGCCGGGCCATGTCTACTTCGGTGGCAACGCTCACCTGGTTGAAGAAAGCCTGAATGTGTCCGGCGGACAGCCGCTATATGTAGGAGACCACCTCTTCGGTGATGTACACGTGACCAAGGACGTGCTTCGCTGGCGCACAGCACTTATTGCCCGCGAGCTTGAGTCCGAAATCGCAGATGCGATCGCATTCGATGAACAGCAACATCAGCTTGAAGAGTTGATGGCTGAAAAGGTGGCCATCGATCGCCGCCAAGCCCAGCTTCGGCTTGCTCGGGCCTACGGCCGCGGTGGCGAAGTCTCAAACGAACTCAGCCAGGTCACGGCACGCGCTATCGAACTGGACGAACAGATCGCACCACTGGCCCGTGCTGCCTCAGGTTTGGGGAACCCGATCTGGGGCCCTCTGATGCGGGCTGGCAACGATAAGAGCCTATTTGCCCGCCAAGTTGAGCGCTACGCAGACGCCTACACGTCGAGGGTGTCAAACCTGCGTTACGAGACGCCCTATGCCTACATGCGTGCCGCCCGTGGTTCGCTGCCCCACGATCGCGTCACCCACTCGGGTCCAATACCGGCCTGATTTGTCTCCGTGTCTGGATCAGGCCGCATTCGACGAGCTGAGGGCGATATTTGTGCGGGGTCACGATCGCATTTAATGCCGTCGTTGCGCGTCGTGGTCTCTGGATCTTCTTTATTTCAACGCTCGGCACACGTGCACAACCAGCTGAGAGTGACCCTCAGTTGTGGTTCCCGTCGAAAGGGCGGCCAGAGGTGAGTTAGAGGGTTGAGGCTGTTTCAGGTCTTGCAAATGCAAGGAAACAGCCAAAGACAGACGATAAAGAGAGCCCGCGGCGAGACTCGAACTCGCTACCTCCTGTTTACAAGACAGGTGCTCTACCGGGTGAGCTACACGGGCAAGTT
>MEHZ011644472.1_pt1 | contig 13293 bp, 7 predicted proteins | sample 897221 | NCBI WGS metagenome assembly MEHZ01 (sample SAMN05514161, study PRJNA337945) | marine metagenome | isolation source: marine surface water | place: Arctic Ocean | collected 2007-12-13 | reverse complement strand
CTTATTGGGCTATGTTTGCATTTATCCCTGCACTGATAGTCATTTACTATACTGCCATAAAAAAAGAAGAACAATACCTAGAAAAAAAGTTTGGGCAAGTATATTTAGACTACAAAAAGAAAGTCAGAAGATGGCTATAAGTGTAAGTAGCTTTTTTCATTCTTGGTAAAGTGTATTCTATAACTTACTGAAGATGATTGCCTGGGGAGGGGTTTTTAGAATCGTTTTTTATTTAGATACCAGCTCGTAAGTAGGATATAACCCAAAACCTAAGCATTTAAGACCTACATTCATTGCACATCAAATATTGATTTACCCTTTTTAAAAATTATGATGCTATTATTTTAATCCTCTATTTTCTTTTGAATCATTTTTGAGTTATCTGGATTGAAAATAAACATATTTTTACCCATCTCGTTATGAATGGTTGTCTGTCCGAACTTTTTGATTTTTTTTGCCTTTTCATCTAATGTTTTTATATGAAACTTAAAGGACAAGATATATGGAGACTCTCCTTTTTCCCAATGGCCATAAGTAGTGCAAACCAAGCTTCCGTCTGGGAGTAATTCAGCTGCTGGATAAGTTGTATCCCAACCTTTTTTATTGTCTTTAAATCGTACTCTGTAAGCTCCTTCATTACCTTCTTTTAAATCTTCATAGGTTCCAATCCAACCTACCCAATCTCCTTCTGTTGGGCTAAAACTGTTACCTGGTCTGTTTTTGGGCGTTTTATCTCTAAACTGAATTAATAGCCTTCCGTCTTCTAAATACACAGCCTGATGACGGTCTCCACATAAAGCTCCAGGCATAGGTTTGGGGGCTGTCCATGTTTTCCCCTCATCTTTAGAAAACATTATCTGACTATTATAATTTCTAGTATTTTCTCTTAATAACATAGCTATCTCTGAACCATCTGGACTATAAACCAAACCTGCTTCGCAAAGGTGAACTTTTGAATCTTCATAAACTTTTTGCGGATCTCCCCAAGTTAGACCCCCGTCCTCACTATATACCTGATACAAAATCATAGTATCATCTTCTTTTGGTCCCCTAATATGAAAAGTTGCCATATAATGTCCTTTTTCTTTTAATGGGATTACATCAGACATAGCAACAATTCCGTGATAATTACCAATAGATTTTAATTCGCTCCAAGTATTACCATTATCCTCAGAAAAAGACATACGAATATATTTAACATCGTGATCTTGAGCTCCACTAAAGATTATGATTCGGCTTTTGTCATTAGCATCATTCACCGAGTACATCGTAGGCACTTCTTTGCTAGTATCCCAACTTTTCTGGGTTGGCAAACGGCCTGACCAAGTTTTACCACCATCAAAGGATTTTTTCATAACGATGGCACCCTTACCATGTCCTTTTGGATATACAGCAATTATAGTTTTATCATCCTCTAAAAGCAATGTTGTTGGATGTCCTAAATACTGTCCTTTTTCTTTATCTATAATAGTTTGCATTCCAACTTCGCTATCTAAATCAACAATAGGTAGGTTGAAACCCTGTTTCCCAAAGGATTGTCCCTTTAAATTATTAAAAAGTAAAATAGCGACTATAAAGCTAATATTGCGAGTTGATTTATTTTTCATTTTTTTTAAAATTATTGTAAGATATAATTAGAGAAGGGAGAAAAGGTCGTCAAACTATATTCTCCTTTCTTGTTTTTATATCCGCGACAAAGCAGGCTTTAAAAAACCTATAACTTCTAAATCTTGCTTTAAATTTATTTTTTCTTGATTACTCATCTTCTTTATTGGCGCTCTACAAGGGCCACAATTTATTCCTGTAAGATTCATGATTTCTTTTCCAGCTCTCACACCTCCACCATACTTTATTAGTATTTCAACTACTTTTACAGAATACATTTGAGCTTTTCTAGCCACTTCTATATTCCCGTTATTAAAATGATTTAATACATCTTGATGGCAAGACGCCATATAGTTATAGGTGCTTCCAACCGCCCCTTTTACTCCAAGGGCTAAACCTCCTAATAATACTTCATCATAGCCATGTAGAATTTCAAACATATAATGATTTAATGCTATGCATTGCTGCATTTCCATTAAATCATTATGAGTAAACTTAATTCCTACTAAGTTTGAAATTCTAGGTTTTGCTGCTATTAAAAAATCTTTCATAGGTAATGAAACACCAGACACACTAGGCATATGGTAATAGTAAAAAGGAAGCTTTGATGCTGCTTTTGCTATGGGCTCGCAATAATCAATTAAAGATGTCACATCACTCGGGGGTAAAAAACAAGGCCCCATAGTTCCTATGGCGTCTGCTTCAATTTCTTGAGAATGCTTTGCCAAATCAGCTGCGGTTTTATAAGAAGGGCTTCCTACATGCACAATTATTTTAAACTCTTTAGACTTATATTTTATCCATTCAGCTGCAACATCTTTCCTTTCATTCTCTGTCATTAAAATCCCTTCTCCTGTAGTTCCACAAATAAAAACACCCGCAACGCCGTCTTTTTTTAGCTTACTGGCATAATTTTTAATTTCAGGTAGGTTTAATGTACCATCTTTATGCATTGGCGTAAAAGGTGCTGCTACAAATCCTATTATATTTAATTTATTCATTTAGTATATTATCAATTAATTACTTGTTTCGTTTTTTGTGGAAATAACATACTTCCAATAATTCCTAACAAAAAACAAGTTATCATACCTGTTGCAGTATAGAGCAACAAATGAATATTTGTATAATTTGCTACATATGTTTGTACAATCAAACTCCCTACAAAACCTATTAATGCGCCATTAGAGTTTGCTTTTTTAATAATAATTCCTAGCAAAAACAATCCGCTCATACTTCCTAGAATTAATCCTAGCACTTTATTAAAAACATCCCATAATGATTTAATTTCAAATCCTGCCATGAAAAGAGCTACCAGTGTTCCTAAAATGCCAACGACAAATGTGGCAATTTTAGCCGTTTTTAAATTATTAGATGTTTTCCAAAAGCGAAAATGAATGTCAATTGAATAGGATGCCGCAGCAGAATTAATACTACTACTTACGCTAGACATAGCAGCGGCTAATATGCCACTTATTAGTAAGCCAACTACGCCATTTGGAAGTTGTTTAACTATGTACCAAGGAAAAATTGAATCTCCATTACTTAAAGAAAAATTCATTTCTTGCGGATGTTGCTTAAAAAAGACAAACAAGGCTGTACCTACAAAAAAGAATAATACGGTAGCTGGTAATGTTAACCATACATTTGTCAATAAACTTTTAACAGCTCCTTTTTCGTCTGCAGTTGTTAAATATCTTTGTACCATTGTTTGATCACTTCCGTAAGTTGCTAAATGTGTAAAAAAACCACCAAATAAAACGACCCAAAGTGTAGGACTATGCGAATTTAGCGCCATATCGAAGGCATTGAATTTATTATTCTCAGTAGCTACATCTACAATTTCAGAAAAACCTCCATCTATATTAATAATCATTAATATTAAACATAAGATTGCTCCACCCATTAAAACCAATACTTGCATAGTATCAGTCCAAATTACGGCTTCTATACCTCCCATAAGGGTATAAAGCAAACTTAACATGCCCATTGACAGAATACAGATATAAATATCAATTCCTGTAACAACGTTAATTGCTATTGCTGGTAAAAACAGAACCACCGCCATACGACCTATCTGAAAGAGAATAAACGATATACTACCAATGCTTCTCAAAATAACATTAAAGCGTTTTTCTAAATATTCGTATGGTGTTGAAATATTTAACTTTCTAAATACAGGAATAAAAGTATAAATAATTATTGGAGCCATTAATAGAATACCTGCATTAAACCAGATATAAGACCAATCTGTGGCATATGCTTTTGCTGGTATTGCCATAAAAGTTATAGCACTAAGTCCGGTTCCAAAAATACTTAAACCAGCTGCCCACCATGGTACTCTTCCTCCTCCTTTAAAATAATCATCAGTGTTTTTTTGTCGTTTAGAAAAATAATATCCAATCCAAAGTAATAGCAAAAAGTAGATTACCAAAACCAACGTATTTAGTATTCCAAAGCTGCTTGAAGGTGTATTAATTTGTCCTTTCAAAATTGAAGGATTTCGTATTCCAGGACTTATTTCTCCGCTTACAATATAAACATCGTTATTCCATTTTATTAATGGAGCAGTAACCACTCCATAAGGTAACTCCGAAATTTTTATTGTGGTTTTTGTAATTGTATTATAAGCTAGCACTTCTTTAGAAAAACCTTTATGATTTTCTAATCGATTAATAAGTTCCTTTTTTAATTCTTTAACTTGTATTGTATCTTCAGTTTTTTCAAATTCTTTTATTTGATCCCCAAAAGACTTAAGTCTTAAAAACTCTTTTCCATTTGAGCCAGATGGAAACATTATAAATTCCAATCCCGCTGCAAAAGCATTACCAGCCATAACTGGGAATTCTGAATTTAATGCTTCCCATTGATTTAATTTAGGACTATAAAAATAACCGTCAGATAATATTTCTACTTCACCATTATTATTATAAGATCTTCCTGAAAACAAATACACACCATGTTCTTCACCATTTGCTTGCGTTCCAATTGCTGAAAAAGCGCGTGATTTCCCAGGTATTGATAACTCTTCGGTCCACTCCCAGTATTCGTTATCTTCCTGATTAATATTTAGTGATAAAAAATAATTGGTGCTTGCTCCTTGAGATTCTCCGCCAGCTACATAAACCTTGTTTTCTAACAAGGTTGCAGATATATGAGCTAAAGGAATTGGCAATGAAGGCCATTCTTCGGTAATAACTTCTTGTGTATCATCATTCCATTTTAATAAAAAAACATCTGCATATTCTTGATTTGCATCACGACCGCCAACACATAAAACCCCTTCGGGTAAACTTATTGAAAAACCATAGGCTAATGCGTGAGGTAATTCAAATGATTTGGAATTCCATGTATATGCATCTCCATCCTTTTCTAAAATATAAATTTGATTACTCCAATGCTTCTTTCCTCCATTCCAAGGTTTTCCGTTTGGAAAATTTGCTCCTCCAGCAACCAACATTACATTGTTATGAACTCCTGCAAAACAGCCAGCGAATCCATATTTAGAATAATCTTTTTCCCCATCAAATTCAGCAACAACTTCCCATGTCATTTTATCTATTGACTTTTCTTGAGAAAACCCTATACAATACATGAATAACAACACAAATAATATGTTGAATTTACTATTAATATAGTTTGTTACTACTGTATTCATATTTTCAGCTAGAAAAAGGAGTAGTTTTTTTAGCATATTCTTGAAAAGTAATAAAAAACTATTTAAATAAGAGCAACACCTCTTAAAACCCAATAATTAGAATTTCAAAAAGAGCAAAAAATGACTAAAATCACTCAAAAATCATCAAAAAAGAGTGAAAATGATCAAAAAGTAGCCAAAAATGACCAAAAATTGAATATTTTAATTTGCTAAAAAATTGATTTTTTGTTGAATATTTGTATTTTCAGTATGATGCTTTTTATGTGACCCTTTAATTAGTGGATATAGTAAAAACATAAAATAAACTTAATTTATTTCTAGAATTAATGCCGTTTTAGGCGAGATTCGCAATGTTTTTTCTAATGGAAATTTTAGCTCATTGAGGACATCAAAAGCGTTACTTTTATCACCAATCATTTCGTTGTATTTATCCAATGAAACGCTTGTTTCTTTGTCGTTTTTATTGAAAATTACCATAACAGTTTCTTTTTCGTTGTAACGGAAAAAACTATACGTTCCATCTTCAGGTGCAAACTGCATTAACTTACCCGTGTGAATCACAGATTTCTCTTTACGCCAATTTAATAGTTTAGCCGTTAGTGCCTTTGCTTCCCGCTCTTGCGACGTGAGTCCTTTTCCTGTAAACCCATTAATCGTGTCCCCTTTCCAGCCACCTGGGAAATCACTTCTAATTTGACCATGCCCTTCTTTTTTGTTTTTCATTAGAATCTCTGTTCCATAATAAAATTGTGGGATTCCGCGGAGTGTCGAAAAATAGACCATTCCCATTTTGAATAAATTAAAATCGTAATTAATCTGTGTAAAAAAACGATCCATATCATGATTATCTGGAAAAATAACGAGATTGAAAGGATCTGGATATAAATGATCATTACCCAACATTTCATAGACATTTATCCAACCGCTATTCCAATTCTCTGGAGCTAATAAGGAACGATTGAATGTGTCTTGAATGGGGAAGTCCATTACACTTGGTAAAGACGAAACGTAGCCGTTACTATTTACTTTTCCTCGCTGCCAAAAAGAAACTACCACAGGGTTTAATGACCACTCTTCTCCAACTATATTAAAATTTGGGTACTGGTCCATGACCGCTGCTGTCCAGTCAGACATGAAATTCTTGTCTGGATATGGATAGGTATCCATACGAATACCGTTAATTCCAGCATACTCGATCCACCAAAGTGTATTCTGAATTAGGTAGGTGGCCATCAATGCTTCACGCTGATTTAAATCGGGCATTGTTTCAACAAACCAACCATCTACAAATGCATTCTTATCGTATTCTGAAGCATATGGATCTTGATGCGTAGTGCGCTTATGAGAGGTTGGTTTAAAGGCATTCTTGTTATTTATCCATTTTGATGTTGGCGGATCTTTTACAAACCAATGTTCTGAACCTGAATGATTTAAAATCATATCCATAATTATTTTAACTCCTTTGGACTGGGCAACTTGACAGAGCTTCTTGTACTCTTCATTTGTACCATATCGGGCATCTACTTTATAGAAATCGGTGGCCGCATAGCCATGATAGGAATAGGTATCCATGTCATTCTCTAAAATAGGATTTAACCATATTGCCGTAAATCCAAGCTCTTTTATATAATCAATATTATCTAAAATTCCCTTGATGTCTCCCCCATGTCTTCCCCCGTCAAATGCACGATCAAGGCCCTCTCTCATACCAAGAATTACATCATTAGAGGGATCACCATTGGCAAATCGATCGGGTGTAATCAAATACAGTACATCTGAGCTGTCAAATCCGTTGGCAATAAGACCTGCTTCGCGATCCAAAAAAGCATACTCAAAACGTTTGACTATTTTATTCCCTTTCAATAAATTAATGGTAACTGTTGTTGCGGCCATATCATCTGCTAGGACTAAATCCAAAAAAAGATAATTTGGGTTCTCGACGCTATTTACTTTGTTAAGCTGAACTTTGGCATGACTTATTACAGGTGATAATGTGCCAATATCATCTCCATAAAGCATTAACTGAAGTGATGGATTATTCATCCCAACCCACCAATTTGGTGGTTCAATTCGTTTTATTTCTTGTGCGAAAAGGGAAGTACTAAAATAGAATCCAAAAAGGAATACTGTCACAAATTGTTTAAACGAAATCATTCTCTACTGTTTTATTTTGTTTGTTCTTTTTCAAAAATCTGTTGATACATCGAGCCGCGAACAAGATTATCGCGATTCATTCCTTGTGGAGGAGTATCAAACATTTGTGTCATTATTACTCCCACAAATTTACGCTTAGGGTCCACCCAGAAATGTGTTTGTTCATAGCCTCCACCCGTCCATAAACCGGCATCGCCATAGCCCAATTCTAGTTGCTTTTCACTTGTAATCCAAAGATTGTAGCCATTGTATCCCCAATCATTATCCAACTGTGAATGTGGTGCATACATGTCTCTTACACTCGCTTCATCTAAAAAACGATGACCGTTTAATTCGCCATGATTCATTAGCATTCGAAGGAAATCTGCATATCCATTGGCAGTTCCAATCATTCCCTCACCTCCCAAAAAGATTTGATTATCCTCTTCGTAATTAGGAACGTTTGCGCCCATAATATCTAACTCTCCTTTGGTTGCTTTTCGCAAAAGTGAATCTTTCCCGGAAAATGTTGGCAATAAATCAATGTTAGCAGTCTTCTTATACCTTAGCCCTTTTATGTCTAGCGGAATCTTTATCCGCTCATTGAGTAGTTGATCCAAGGTTTTTCCAGTTGCTCGTTCAGCTACAAAACCAAGAACAGTTGTGTTGGTTCCATAAAAATCTTCTGATCCTGCATGCATTACCAAAGGCATTTTTGCCATGGCATTGATGATCTCTTGGTTGGTTTGTAAGGCATTAAAATCTTCTTTAGCAAGTATTTCATTTAAACACTTAAAGGGCGTAGTTGCATAATAAAAGCCTGCTTGATGATTGATCAAATCGAGCACTGTTATTGTATTCTCGTTATCCACCAAACGAATGGGACAAGTGGCCTCAGAAATAGCAACATTGTTTAAATAATCTCCGGAGAAACCTGATGAATTTTCAAAATATTCTCTTGTATAGGTAGCTAATGACATACCATTATTAGCCACAGCAACCTTTAGGCCTTTGAACTCTGGAATATATTTCTCAATGGGATCATCTAATTGCACAAGACCATCTTCAATTAAATCCAACATTATGGAAATAGTAATGATTTTACTCATGGACCAAACACGAAACCAGGTATCTCCATTGATCTTTTCATCAGGAAGAAAGTTTCGATTCACCGCATCATGTTCATAAATAACCGTTCCTTCTTCATTTTCGAGTCGAATATAGAGCAAGGGAAATCCTTCGTTCGCTACGAATTCATCTACGATTGAATCAATTTTTTCAGGTGAAGAAAAATAGGCAGACTTTGACTCAGGTTCCTCGCAAGAAGCCACCAATAAAAATGCAGTAACAAAAAAAAGTTTATGTGAATTCATAATTATTAATTTTTACGTATTGCCCCATTGTACTTAACCCAATCAAAATCCACAAAGTCATAGGTCGTCTCCGACGCGCTGGTTGCATAGACACCTAAATTGGTCCCTATATATCCTTTGCAAAGCACAAGTGATGCATCGGAAGCATAAAATTCTTGAAACGATTGTCCGTTATCAAAGGAATAGGCATACTGGTATCGATCATTTTTGGAAATGATTTGAAAGATTATCTCACCAGAATAACCCTTTACCTCTTTCTTTAATAAAACACTTACTTCCTTACCCGACTCTTGATAATTGAGCACAATCTTTGGTTGAGTCTCCTCAAGAACTAAAGTGAAATTAAGGTAATTATCGTCTTGTTGAAAAATACTTATGCCCGCTTCAGAAAGATTATTTTTGGGATTGAAGCTCATCTTGGCTTCATAGCTGAAATCGCTTTCTTTTTGTCGGAAGCCCATCAAATTATAGCTTTCTCTCAAGGCAAATTTTGCAGAATTCAAGTATAGTCTCAATTTACTTTTGGATGGAAGTAATTTAAAAAATACATTTGTTGGAAAGCGTCTAAAGTTCCATGCCAAATCTAGTTTCTCGCTTTCAAAGGTATCATAAAAAACATCCGAGTAGATTTGACTGCTGCTTGCAAAAGGAAGAGGTGCATTTCTTTCGACCTTACCTGTATCTGGAGCACATACAGGCCAATAATACTCAATGGGTTGCCAGACGCCATCTTCGACCTCTTCCCAGCCAGAAACGGCTGTTTCCCAATTAACGGGGATCAAATGTGACTCTCTCCCCATATTGCTGGTTCCCATCAAATCATTTCGAATACCTAGAGCGACCATATACCAACGTCCGTCTTGGAGTTCAACCAAGTCGGCATGTCCAGTGCTGTGCACCCAATTATTATTTGATAAATGTCTTGATGTCAAAATCGGGTTCTTGGGGTTTGATTGATATGGACCTCGAATATTATCGCTTATAGCCATCATAACCGCATGGTTGCGGGAGGTTCCCCCCTCTGCTACCATTAGATAATACATCCCATCTCTTTTATAAATATGTGGTCCTTCTACACAGCAACCACCACAGGCACCAGCCCATACAGAGAAGCGTTCCCCTTTAAGTTCCCAACTATTCAGATCCAATTCTTGTACCCATATTTCACCAATACCATTCTTGTTAGGGTCGCCAACATCATGCGTGCCCACAAACCAGACTGAGCCATCTTCATCAAAAAAGATGTCAGGATCAATACCAGGTGCGTTTGCAATGACATGCGGATCTGACCAAGGTCCCGAAGGATCTTCAGCAGTGATGATGAAGTTCACCATTTCTGTCTCTTTGGAGGGATCTTTGGGACTGTACACATTGGTGACAACAATATAGAAAAGGCCCTTGTGGTAACGAATCGAAGGAGCATGGATTCCTCCTTGCTGCTGCACATCGACCAAATTGACGGGAGAAAACACCTGGCTCGCACGATCCAGACCATAACCCACAAGTTCCCAGTTTACCAAATCAGTACTGTGGTGTATGGGCAAGGCAGGGAAATATTCAAAAGATGAGTTGACAATATAGAAATCGTTTCCTACCCTACAAATGGATGGGTCTGGATGACCTCCCCTTAAAATTGGGTTGGTAAAGTTTTCTTGTGCAATCAAGGAAAATTGAAGAAGCACAAGAAACAAAAATGACAAAACGTTTTTCTTCATTTATTCAGATTTAATTTTAAAATTAATAATTAAACTAAACTACAGGCATATCTTCTTCAGTAAGTTCTACAATAAACTTTACCAAGAATGAAACAAGCTACTAATAAAGTAAGTGAAGATTTACCTTTGTTTATTAATTAAGTTCAGGAAGAGGATACGCCGATGATTTAGGTTATTTGCAATTTTATCAGCTCTACCCTCAAAAGAAAAGTGGATTTATTTTTAGGGATGGGGTCTGATTTCAGAGTTTTAGATTGGAATTTTTTGAGGTTTTTCTAGAAACTAACATACAAAACAGATAAGATTTGTTGCCAATATCTTGCCAGAAATAAAACAAAAAAACCGTAACGTCATGTAAAACAATTAGTTACGGATTCTTCAAGTACTCGAGGCGGGACTTGAACCCGCACGCCCAAAAGAGCACAGGATTTTAAGTCCGGCGTGTCTACCAATTCCACCACTCGAGCAATCAACAGAGCGAAAGACGGGATTTGAACCCGCGACCCCCACCTTGGCAAGGTGATGCTCTACCCCTGAGCTACTTTCGCATTCTGGTTTGCAAATGTAAAATAATTTTAATTCTTTCTAAATTAAAGAAGATGTTTTTAATTAAAAAAAAATGTTTTTTTAAGGTTAGGTTTAGACTGAAATACGGGCTTACTTTTGAGACAATCTGCGTTTAATTTGATTTAGCTGCATGAGTGCCTCAACTGGTGTTAACATGTCTATATCCAAACTTATAATCTCTTCTCGAAGAGCTTCCAAAAGTGGGTCGTCTAGGTTGAAAAAACTCAGTTGTAAATTTTCTTTCTGATCTGTATTCTTCTTTTCTGTTTTTTTCAGTCCATGAGAAGTCTCTAAAACTCTCAATTTCTCTTGTGCAGTTCGAAGTACATGCTGAGGCATACCAGCCATTTTTGCAACATGAATCCCAAAACTGTGAGCACTTCCACCCGGAATTAACTTACGAAGAAACAATACACTGTTATTCGTTTCTTTTATGGAAACATTAAAGTTTTTAATTCGAACGTAGCGCTGAGTCATTTCGTTTAACTCGTGGTAATGTGTAGCAAAAAGTACTTTCGGTCGAAAGGGATGTTCATGGAGATATTCTGCTATGGCCCAGGCAATGGAAATTCCATCATACGTACTCGTGCCTCGACCAATCTCGTCTAAAAGTACTAAACTATGCTCAGAAATATTATTCAAGATAGATGCCGTTTCATTCATTTCTACCATAAAAGTAGAAGCCCCCATGGAGATGTTATCACTTGCACCCACTCTAGTAAATATCTTATCTACAACACCAATAGTCGCTTTAGTTGCAGGAACATAACTTCCCAGCTGAGCAAGTAAAGAAATTAAAGCCGTTTGTCTCAAAATAGCTGATTTTCCTGACATATTAGGGCCAGTAATCATTATGATTTGTTGGGTCTCTCTATCAAGTTTTATATCATTTGCAATGTAGGGTGTCCCCAAAGGTAAATGCTGTTCAATTACGGGGTGACGTGCACCTTTTAATTCTAATTCTGTTCCCAGAGTTAATTTAGGGCGACAATAATTGTTTTTCAAAGCTGTTTTAGCAAAACAACTTAAAACATCCCATTGCGCAACTGCATTTGCATTTTGCTTTAATACTTCCAAATCACTTTGCAATTTATGAATCAACTCAGCATACAACTGGTGCTCTAAAATCAAAATTCGATCTCCTGCTTGAAGAATTTCTGTCTCAAAGGTTTTGAGTTCTTCAGTGATATATCTCTCGGCATTTACCAAGGTCTGTTTACGAATCCAATCTTCGGGCACTTTATCTTTATGTGTATTACGTACCTCAATATAATAACCAAAGACATTATTGAATGCTATTTTCAAAGAGGGAATTTGTGAGCGCTCCGTCTCTCTTTCTAGCATGGAATCTAAATGAGATTTAGACTGGTCTCTTAAAGATCTTAAAGCATCCAAATTCTCAGAGAATCCTTTGGCAATTACATTTCCTTTGGACACTAAAACAGGGGCCTCTGGGTGAATTGTTTCACGAATTAAAGTAATAATAGATGAACAAGGAGAAAGTCTTTTCAACTGATCTTTTATCGTGAGGTTAGATCCCTTTTCCAAATGAATTTTTAAGCTTTCTACTTCTCCCAAGGAATCTTGAAGTTGGTATAAGGCACGGGGACTAATTTTTTCGGTAGCAATTTTGGCCATCACTCGCTCGATATCAATAATATTGGATAAGGCCTGATGCGTATACTGTGAAATTTCTTGTTGCTCAATAAAACCCTGAACAATTTCATGACGAGACTCAATCTGTTGCTTCTCTTTTAAAGGAAAAGCTAACCATCGACGTAACAGACGCCCCCCCATGGCAGTTAGAGTCTGATCCAAAATAGAAATCAATGGAACACCCTCAGGATGACTTGATTGAAAAAGCTCTAAATTACGTTGTGTAAATCGGTCAAGCCAAACAAAACTCTCTTGAGTAATTGGTAAAATACGAGTTATATGCTGTAATTTTCTATGTTGAGCTTCCGAAAGATAATGTAATACTGCTCCAGCAGCACAAATACCCACAGTATAATTTTGAATTCCAAATCCTTCCAAAGAATTAGTTTCAAAATGGGTTATCAATTTTTCTCTAGCTGTGCCTAATTCAAAAGCCCAATCTTCCATATAAAAACAATGGTATAGAGAACCAAATTGTTCCAAAAATAATTTTTTTTTCGGCTTAGGAACTAAAACTTCACTTGGAGCAAAACTTTGCAATAGTTGTTCAATTTGTTCAACTGATCCCTCTGCTGCCCAAAAATCACCC
>MEHZ011571675.1_pt1 | contig 13297 bp, 14 predicted proteins | sample 897221 | NCBI WGS metagenome assembly MEHZ01 (sample SAMN05514161, study PRJNA337945) | marine metagenome | isolation source: marine surface water | place: Arctic Ocean | collected 2007-12-13 | reverse complement strand
ACATGGCCGCGTTGCGCTTCGGGATTGCCGGAGTTTGCACAATTCCGATCTTCTTTCTGGTGCGTTGGCCGCGGATTCCCCTGTGGAAGGCGGCCGTGATCGCGATCACGTCCGGGGCCCCGTTCACGCTGTTCGTGTTTGGCGGCATGTCCTTCGCGCCGGTCGCCCATGGCGGAATCGTGATCAATGGCGCGATGCCGGTATTTGCCTCGCTGCTGGCCTGGGCCGTATTCGGGGTGCGGTTGAGCGGGTGGCGCATCGTCGGGGTGCTGATGATTGTTGCCGGGGTGATCGGTACCGGATGGGACGCCCTGTCTTTCGGGGAGCCGGGTCAGTGGCGCGGGCATTTGCTTTTCCTCGGGGCGGCCGCCTGTAACGCGACCTTCCTGACGTCGGTGCGGGGCTGGGGCCTGACGGCGCTTCAGTCGCTGATCTGCGTCAACGGGATCAACCTGCTGATTTATATTCCGATCTGGCTGCTGCTCCTGCCGAGTAATTTGGCCGGAACGCCCTGGCCCGAGATCCTTTTGCAGGGCGTTTATCAGGGCGTCGTGGCGGCGTTCATTGCGTCCATCCTGATCGCGCATGCTGCGCGGATGCTGGGGGGAATGCGCCAGGCCGCGGCCATGTCGGCCGCGCCCGCTGTGGCAGTTCTTATCGCGATCCCCGCGCTGGGTGAGATTCCCTCGGTGATCAGCGTTGCGGGTATTTGTGTGGTGATGGCGGGTATTCTCGTCGCGCTCGGGCCGGGGTTGCTGTCCGGGGTGGCCTCACCACCGGCGACCCCCCGGTCATGAGTGCGCCGCAGCCCCGACTTCTCGTGGGTCTGGCTTGTGGCCTGGTGGTGCCTTTTGTATGGGGGGGCTGGATCGTGGCGTCCCGGTTTGGGGTGCTCAACGCCCTGACCGCCTATGATCTGACCGCGTTGCGGGTCGGTGTTGCTGCGATCATCGTGTTGCCGTTGGTGCTCACCCGCGGCCTGGCGGGATTACCCCTGTGGAAAGGGGCGGTGCTGACCTTTGGTGTTGGGGCGCCGTTTGCGTTGGCGTCTTTTGGCGGGATGACCCTGGCGCCGATCATCCATGCCGGGGTGCTGACCAACGGGACGATGCCGATTTTTGCCGCCCTCGTCGGGTTCTTCTGGCTGCGCGAGCGACCCTCGCGCCCCCAGGCACTGGGTATCGGTTTGATTGTGGTCGGCGGATTGATGTTGGGCCGCGATAGTTTTTCGATTCACGCACCCGCCGGACAATGGTTGGGCGATCTGCTGCTGGTCGGGGCGGCGGGGTGCTTCGCGATCTACATGACCGCGCTGCGGCGCTGGAACGTGTCCATCCTGCAGGCGGTGATCGCCGTGCCGACCATCAGCTCGGCGATCTACATCCCGATCTGGATATTGTTCTTGCCCTCAGGGCTGGTGCCCGCCGTGCTCGGCGATGCGCCCTTCCCACCCTGGCAAGAAGTGGCGCTGCAGGCGGTCTATCAGGGTGTGGTGGCCAGCTTCATTGTGGTGATGCTGATCACCCGAGCCACCAAGTCCATTCGGGCGACGACCATGGCGGTTTTTCTGGCCGGCGCGCCGGTGCTGGCGGTGCTTTTGGGACTGGTGCTGTTGGCTGAAATTCCCACAAACATCGCCTGGGCCGGGCTCGTGGTTACGACTGCGGGCATGGTGCTGGCGATCGGGCGGCGGCCTGCGGCTGACTAGGTCGGTTCTGGGGCGCTACGCGTCGCTCTCCGGTGGGAGCTGCAACACCATCGTATTGATCGCATTCAACACCCGGTAAAGGGATTCGAACTGCCGGGCAAAGGCGGCGTAATCGATTTCCGAGCGCTTGGTCTGCACAGCGGTATGGATATCGGCGAGGCTGCGCTGACCGTCACATAATCCCACGATCATGCGCGCAAGGGAGGGGACGGGCATGGTGAGTTTCAGGCCGTCCGTGGTGATATTGATCTTTCCGCCGGTCGGGATTTGCGTGGCAAAAGTTTGGGCATCCGTGTTGATCAGAACCGGGACAGCCTCGGGAGTATCCGCGCTGGGGGGCGTTGTCGTGTTGTCTTGTCGCACCGCGTAGAAAATATGCTTCTTCAGATTGCCCGTGAAACGCTCGGCGAAGGCGGCGCGCGCCATGGGGTTGAGGGGCTCGAGGCGCTTGATCAGGCGCGGGTCGTTGACCAGCCAGGCCGGGTCGTAGCGAAAGGGCTCGATGAAGCTGGTCAGGCGTAATTCCGCACCAGAGACCCAATCGGCGATCTCGGGCACCGTGTAGGACCGGTCGCGCGCGTGCAGAAATAAATCATAGAGGCCCGCATCGCCGCCGCCGAGATGATCGTTCATCTGGCCGTTGCGGTTGAGCCAGGCGGTGGTCGGCAGAGCGTTGCCCAGGCGTTTGGCCAGGCCCACCCGTGCCTCATCATCCAGTTCGTCACCGGGCGCAATGGCATCGAGCATGTCCTGCATATGGTAGACGCCGGTGCGGCCGAGCGTGCCGTAGACCATGACGCCGATACCGCCAGCTGGGGCAAGGTGTCGAGTCAGGGTGGCAAGGCCGGCTTCCGGGTCGTCGAGATGGTGCAGAACCCCGCAGCAATCAATGTAGTCCCAGGGGCCGGGCGCCAGATTTTCCAGATCGAGAAGTGAGCCTCGGACAAAGCGCAGATTGGCCAGGCCTCGGATTTCGGCGCGTGTGCGGGCGATCGCCTGGCTGGCCTCGCTCAGATCGAGATGGGTGACCTCGCCGGGAATGCCGAGATCCGTCAGGTTCTGGGCCAGCATGACCGCCGCGTCACCGGTGCCACCCCCCGCCACCAATGCGGAGAACGGCGCGGTCAGGTCGCGCCGACCGCCGAAGACATAATGGTTTATTTCCGCAAAGTTGCTCGGGGAACCCATCACCAGGCGTTGGTGTTCGTCTTCGGGATTCCGAGCCGGATAGGGAAAGGATTCGTACTGGGACTGAACGCGCTGGTCGCGGGTGTCTTTATCGGTCATGCGAGGTGTCGTTCCGTTATCCGTCGATGTCGATCACGAGGCAGCCGGTCGACTGGCGGTTCTCGAGCATCGCCAGTGCCGTGGGAGCTTCGGCCAACGGAAAGACCTGAGAGACATGCGGTTTGAGTTTGCCTTCTTCCCACCAGCGCGCGAGCTCGGCAAAACCGTCCTGAACGGTTTGTGGTTCCCGGCTTCGGTAGGCGCCCCAATAGACCCCGACGATCGAGATGTTTTTCACCAGCAGATAATTACCGGGGAATTGCGGGACGTCGCCGCTGGCAAATCCGATCACCAGGAACCGGCCGCACCAGGCCATGGACCGCATCGCGGCTTGCGCGAGATCACCGCCAACCGGGTCGTAAACCACGTCGACCCCGTTGCCGTCGGTAAGGGTGCGGAGCGCATCGCGGAGATCTTCTTCGGCGTAATTGATCAGATGGTCGGCGCCGCGCGCGGATGCCAGAGCCAGCTTCTCGGCGGTTGATGCTGCGGCGATCACGGTCGCGCCCAGCGCCTTGGCACATTCGATCGCGGTCAAGCCGACCCCGCCGCCCGCGCCGAGCACCAGAACGGTCTCGCCGGGTTGCAGCTTGGCGCGCTGGATCAGGGCCAAATGGGACGTCCCGTAGGCAACGGGAAATGCTGCGGCGGTCGCGAAATCCATGCCTTTGGGCATCGCGAAGACGGACCCGGCATCACAAACAGCTTCTTCGGCAAAACCGCCTGCCGAGGTGAACGCCATCACCGAATCACCGGGGGCGACGTTCGTAACGCCGTCGGCAACTTCGAGAACTTCGCCGGCCCCTTCGAGACCGGGCGCGAAGGGAAACGCCGGCTTTTCCTGATAATTGCCACGGACCAGAACCGTGTCGGCAAAGTTCACGCCGGCGGCCCGCATGCGGATACGCACCTGACCAGGTCCCATTTCCGGTGTCGGTAATTCGCCAAGTTTCAATGTGTCTGGGGCGCCCCAGTTTTCACAAACAATCGCGCGCATGGTGACGGGTCTCCGTGGTTTCAAATCAGGAATGTGGCGGCGGGCCGCAGGCTGCCGACATCCGTGCCGGCCCAGTTGGTTTGAACCGGGGAGAGGCGCTGCGTCAATGCCGTGGCGTGTTGATCGCTCAGGCCCCCGATCTGGTCGAGGGTGTGGATCATCGCCAGTTCTGCGGCCCGGCTGCCGCCATCATCGATTTTCAGGGCAACGCCCAGTCCCAGCGCCGGCAGGATGGCGGCGTAAACGCCTTCGGCACCGCCCTTCACGAGCACATCAGGTCCGGCGATCATGATCACATCCGTGGCGAAGGCGTTGCTGCCGTGCACATAAAACGGTTCTGCGGCCATCGCTGCGCAAATACGAGCGGCGGCGCGTTGGCGAATTTCCGGCTGATCCGAAGGATCGGCCATCCGTGCCATGGCCAGTGCCAAATTTCCCAGGGGCATCGCCCAGACGGGTACCGAACACCCGTCGATGCCGCGCGGTGCCTGTCCGAGATCGCATCCGGTCATGGATTCGAAAACCCCGAGAATGCGCTGCTGTACTGGATGGGTGATTTTTGTGTAGCCGTCGACCGGTTCGCCGCGATGGCGTGCGGTGGCGATCATCCCCGCATGTTTGCCCGAGCAATTATTGTGCAGGGCGTGGGGCGCCCCACCCGCCCGTGCGAGTGCTGTCGCGGCGTCAGAGTGGGAGGGCGGTTGCGCGCCGCATTCGAAGGCTTCGGGTGTGGCACCGGCCCGCTCGAGCATCGCGGTGACGGCGGCCACATGACGTGCCTCGCCCAGATGGGAGGCACAGGACAGGGCAATTTCTACGTCACCGAATTCAAACGCCTCGGCCGCGCCGGTTTCGAGTAGTGGCAGCGCCTGAACCGGCTTGATCGCCGAGCGTGGATAGATCGCTTTTGTGACATCACCGAGGGAGCGAACCACGCTGCCGTCGGGTGCCACGACTGCGATGGCCCCGCGATGACGGCTTTCAACCATGGTCCCGCGCATCACCTCCACGAGCACCGGATTTGAGGGTTCACCGGCGGCTGGCGTGTCGTGAAAATGTGGATTTATGAGGTCATCCATGGGCACTTACCTTGCCTCGCCCACAGGGGCCATGCAAGTTTCCGCAGGTTCACGAACGGAGTGACCGAGAGATGTCGGATAACAAAATGCGCGGCTATTTCAGCGTCGGTGTGGAGGGGATCTCCAAGCCCATGAATGTGGGCGCGATCATGCGTACGGCGCACGCGTTCGGCGCGAGTTTCGTGTTCACGATTGGGGCGGTTTATTCGAAACGCGAGGGCGGTCGTTCCGACACGTCAAACGCGCCTCAACATTTGCCGTTGCATGAATATGACAATCTCGATGCGTTCAAGCTGCCGCGCGGATGTGATCTGGTGGGGGTTGAATTGACCGATGATGCGGTCGATCTGCCCAGCTTCCGGCATCCCCGACAGGCGGCTTATGTGCTGGGGCCCGAGCGGGGCTCCCTGTCCCCGGAACTGGTGGAACGCTGTGCCCATGTCGTCAAGATTCCGACACGTTTCTGCGTCAATGTCGGCGTTGCGGCGGCGATTGTCATGTATGACCGGACCCTCACGCTGGGCCGTCACCCGGCGCGTCCGCTGACACCCGGTGGCCCTGTCGAAGAGCTGCCGGAACACGTTCATGGTGGACAAATTTTTCGAAGTCGAAAAAGCTCCTAAAAGGCCAAACGATAACAACACTTTGAAGTCGAACTGACTTGGCAGGACTCAGCGGGAATTGATAGGGTTCATCCCATGATGCGCGCAGGTAAAATCTACACATGGTTGTTCGCCCTGACCCTTGGCATGGCGGCAGTGTTTCCGGTGGCCAGTCAGGCTCAGGAGGCCGAGCTGGTTGGCCGGTTTGGGGATTGGGACGCCTATACCCGAGGCACGGCGGGGAGCCGCTTCTGTTATATGGTCTCCAAGCCGAAAGAGGCGAGCCTGCGTTCGCGGCGTGGCGAGATTTTCTTCCTTGTCTGGCATCGTCCCGACCAGAAGGAATTCGACGTTGTCCAGGTCGATATAGGGTACCCGTTCAAGGATGGCTCGGAGGCCGTGATACGGATCGGCGGGGATAGCTGGAGCCTGTTTACGCGGGATGAAAGTGCCTGGACTTACAAGCCGGCCGACGACAAGGCGCTCGTAGCGGCCTTGCGCAAGGGATCGCGGTTGACGGTGAAGGGTGTCTCGACCCGCAATAACCCGACGACCGATTCATACTCCCTGAAGGGTACCAGCACGGCCTACAAGGCGATTGGGAAAGCCTGCGGGCGCTAACCCGGCGGCTGATTTTACCGCTGATTTCTTCACCAACTCTGTGCGCGATTGCTTGCGTTCGCGCACGCTGGGGCTTATGTGGAGCGCCATGCCGATAAACCCTGACATTTTTGCCGCCCCTGTCGCGGATGCCGATGCGCCGATCAATCTGATCGGCATGAATCGTGCTGACATGGAAGCCGCCCTCGCCGAAATGGGGGAGCCACGGTTCCGCGCCGATCAGCTGTTCAAGTGGGTTTACGGGAAGGGCGTCACCGACTTCGAGGAGATGACCAATATCTCAAAGGTGGCGCGGGCAAGACTCGCCGAACGATTTGTGCTCACCCGGCCGGGTATTTCCCGCGACATGGCGTCCGAAGACGGAACTCATAAATGGCTGCTCAATCTTGGTGACGGCAACGAAGTCGAGTGCGTCCATATTCCCGAAAGTGATCGCGGCACCTTGTGCGTGTCGAGCCAGATAGGCTGCACCCTGAACTGTCAATTCTGTCACACCGGCACCCAGAAGCTGGTGCGCAATCTCGGGCCGACCGAGATCGTCGGACAGATTATGCTGGCGCGGGATCACCTGGGTGAATGGCCGACGGCTGAGCGTCCGACGATCTACGAGCGCGAGCTGTCCAACATCGTCATGATGGGGATGGGCGAGCCGCTTTATAATTTCGAAAATGTCGCCAAGGCGCTGAAGATTGTCATGGACGATGCGGGTATCGCGATTTCGCGCCGCCGGATCACCCTGTCGACCGCCGGTGTGGTGCCCCTGATCGAGCGTTGCGGGGAAGAGCTGGGTGTCAACCTGGCCGTCTCGCTGCATGCGTCACGGGACGAGTTGCGCGACCAAATTGTGCCGATCAATCGCAAATATCCGATCGCCGAGCTGCTTCAGGCCTGCCGGAATTATCCTGGACTGAAAAACTCCCGCCGGATCACATTCGAATATGTGATGTTGCGCGACGTGAATGACAGCGACGCTGACGCCCGTGAGCTGGTGCGTATTATCGCCGGAATCCCGGCGAAGGTTAATCTGATACCGTTCAATCCATGGCCGGGCGCGCCCTATGATCGTTCGACCGACGAGCGGATCGAGGCTTTTGCCGAAATCGTGCGGAATGCGGGGTATCCCTCACCGGTTCGCACACCGCGGGGCGAGGACATCATGGCGGCATGCGGTCAGTTGAAATCCGACAGCGAGCGTCCACGTCGCGCCGCGGCGGAATAAACACACCGTTTCAAAGACTTGCTCTCACGGCTCAGGTCGTATCAGAGTTTTCCTGGGGAGCGAGGGTTGATCGCTCAAGGGTCGAAGTTTCACGTTTTGCGAAACCGGTCCGATATGATTGATGACTTTATTCTAGGCCTTGCGGTCGCCATTTTTGGCGGCGTGCTGGCGTTGATGGGATTGCCATCACGCTTTCGCGCCGCTTGCCCTCGCTGCCGGTCCAACGGTCCAACAAAGTGAGCCGGGCGGCACGGACGATATTTTCTATTATTGCGGTAGGCGCTGGATTGCCGATTGCCCTGGCGGGGCTGGCGATGGTCGTTGCCGCCCTGGCCGGCGTGGGGATCGTCATACCAGGATTCTAGGCCTCGAATCTTCGACATTCGTCCGCTTGCTCCCGGAGCACGCAGGACTATACTCCGGCGCGAATTTCCAGAACGAACGGATTTAGTGACATGACGTCGGGCGACGTGAAGAAAGTTGTGCTGGCTTATTCAGGCGGCCTTGATACATCGGTGATCTTGAAATGGCTCGTGGAGACCTATGACTGTGAGGTGGTGACCTTCACCGCCGATATCGGCCAGGGCGAAGAGCTGGAACCGGCACGGGCCAAGGCCGAGATGTTCGGTGTCAAAGAGATCTATATCGAGGATCTGCGCGAGGAGTTCGTGCGCGATTATGTGTTCCCGATGTTCCGGGCCAACGCGGTCTATGAGGGCGTGTATTTGCTCGGCACCTCGATCGCCCGTCCCCTGATTGCCAAGCGCCAGATCGAAATCGCCCACGAGACCGGTGCGGATGCCGTGTCTCATGGCGCGACGGGCAAGGGCAATGATCAGGTTCGATTTGAACTGGGCTATTACGGCCTCGACCCCGACATCACGGTGATCGCCCCCTGGCGCGAGTGGGATTTGACCTCGCGCACCAAGCTGATTGAATTTGCCGAGAAGCACCAGATTCCGATCGCAAAGGACAAGCGCGGAGATGCGCCGTTCTCGGTGGACGCCAATCTGCTGCACATCTCGGCCGAAGGAAAAGTGCTCGAGGACCCGTGGGTCGAGCCCGAGGAATATATCTATTCCCGCTCGGTCTCCCCCGAAGCAGCACCGGACAAGGCGACCTATATCGAAATGGATTTCGAGCAGGGCGACCCGGTGGCCATCGATGGCGAGAAGCTCTCACCGGCCAACTTGCTGACCCGGCTCAACGAGCTGGGTGGAGCCAATGGCATCGGCCGTCTCGACCTGGTGGAAAACCGGTTTGTCGGCATGAAATCCCGCGGCGTCTATGAGACCCCGGGCGGCACCATCCTGCTCGAAGCCCATCGGGGCATGGAATCGATCACGCTGGACCGTGAGGCGATGCATCTCAAGGACGAGATGATGCCGCGCTACGCCAAGCTGGTTTACAACGGCTTTTGGTTCGCCCCGGAGCGCGAGATGATCCAGGCGTTGATCGACAAAAGTCAGGAACGGGTGTCGGGCACGGTCCGGCTCAAGCTCTACAAGGGCAATGTCACGGTGGTGGGACGCAAGTCAGAGCAAAGCCTTTACTCCCTCGATCACGTCACCTTCGAAGACGATCAGGTCTATGACCAGCGTGATGCGGAAGGTTTCATCAAACTGCAGGCGCTGCGTCTGCGCCTGGCCAAGGCGCTGCGGGACTAGTTTCGGTTTAGCCCAGCCCCGGCCACGCGGGTTCGCCCAAAATAAACGGGTGCGCGGCCACAAGCGCGAGATAGATCGCGGCGCTGAGCAGCAATCGCCACCAGCCGATCCCGGCCCAGTCCATGCTTGTGCGTTTGGCCAGCAGGGCCACGAAGGGCAACGCACTGGTGGTTAGCATCACCGGCCCCCAATCGGCGCCGTAGTGATATTCGCGCCGCTTATCGATATGCCACATGCCGCCGATGGTCAGAACTAGCATGCCGGCGAACAGGATGATCGACCTTGTGTCCCCGTTTGAGATCAGGTGCACGAGCGCCCAAAGTGACATGCCATTCAGGAATGGATGCCGGGTCACCCGCATGATGCCCCGGGTGAGGTCGGGGCCCGGCTCGTCGAGTTTCGTGCCGGCCAGGGTCGGAGACGGCGTGCTCAGCCCGCACACGATCAGGAAAATCGCGATGGGCATTGCTGCCGCGGGCAACCACAGCAAGGCTGTGGGGGTTGTCCAGACCGGATCGGCGGGGGCTTGAACGAATGCGAAGATCATCCAGGCAAACACGACAAGCATGGCAATGGAATAGAGGGTGAGGAAGCGGGTTTCGCCGAGTTTGCCGACCAGGGCCAGGCGTACGGGCTGGCTCGACAGAACAAAATGTCCGGCGACAAAAAGGACGGTTGCGGCGAAAAGGGCGTTCAGAGTGTCGATGATGTTCTCTCCTCTCGGGCCAAAGTTTAACAAGTTTTCACCCGGGAGTCGTCCGCTCGCCAATGACGTGCTAGTTACCCGCTATGAGCGACACACAAGACCCCATCGTTGAAGCCATTCTGGCCCAGCTTGCCGCCGGCAAGCCGGGCAGTTCGATCTCGCCCGAGGAGGTTGCGCGCGCCGTGGCCGAAACCCGCCGAAGCCCGAAAGATCCGTCGGATCTGTGGCGGAAGTATCTTTCCGCGGTGAAACAGCAGGCGATCCATCTGGCCCGTGCCGGAGAAATCGAGGTCCTGCGCAAGGGTCAGCCGGTCGATGACCCGGCCCGGGTCAAGGGTGTGGTGCGCTACCGCCTGCCGGAAACAGAGCAAAGCTAAGCCTCCTTCGAGACGGACCTTCGGCCCTCCTCAGGATGAGGACTGTGCTCAAACCAAGAATAACCTCATCCTGAGGAGGCGCAGAGCGCCGTCCCGCGTAGTGTTTGGGTTTTTGCGTAACCACCGTCCTCATCCTGAGGAGGGCCGAAGGTCCGTCTCGAAGGAGGCTGAGGCTAAACGCCTAAAGTTTTGGAGGTTCGATCCCGTTCTGGCGGCACGCCGCTGTGACCGTGTTGGCCAGCAAGCAGGCAATCGTCATGGGGCCGACCCCGCCGGGCACCGGGGTGATCGCCCCCGCCACTTTGACCGCCGCATCGAAATCCACATCGCCGACCAAGCACATCTTGTCGGGATCATCATCGGTGGGCGCAGCAATCCGGTTGATGCCCACATCGATCACGGCCGCGCCGGGTTTGATCCAGTCTCCCTGAACCATGTGCGGTCGGCCGACCGCGGCCACCAGAATATCAGCACTGCGGCAGATTGCGGGCAGGTCCCTGGTGCGGGAATGGGCGATGGTCACGGTGCAGCTGGCCTGGGTCAGCAGCGCGGCCATGGGTTTGCCGACGATGTTGGAGCGGCCCAGCACAACGGCGTTGAGGCCAGAGAGATCACCGAGCCGGTCTTCGAGCATCATCCGGCAGCCCAGCGGCGTACAAGGCACCATGGCGGCATCAGGACCGTCCATCTGCCCGGTGGCGAGCCGGCCGGTGTTGATCACGTGGAACCCGTCCACATCCTTGGTCGGGGCGATGGCGTCGATCACCGCATTGGGGTCGATCTGGTCGGGTACGGGAAGCTGGACGAGGATGCCATGTACGCTCGGGTCCTGGTTCAGGGTCTCGACGAGGGTGAGCAGGTCTGCCTGACTGGTCGAGGCGTCGAGGCGGTGGTCGCGCGCGGTAATCCCGGCGGCCTCAGCGGCCTGGCCTTTGTTGCGGACATAAACCTGACTGGCCGGGTCTTCACCGACCAGGACAACCGCCAGGCCCGGGACCAGGCCATGGGCGTCTTTCAGGATTTTGGTTTCGATTGCGATGCGGTTGCGCAGGGCTTCGGCACAGCCCTTGCCGTCGATAATGCGGTCCAAAAAATCGCTCATGTCTTTGCTCTCCCCGGCGGGTGGTTGGGATCCCCGCTTGTGATCAAGGCCTCTAGCATGGGCGCCAGAGTCGCCACATCGCCCGGGATGAAAATTGACTTGCTGCGCGACGTTTTGCCGGCGCCAACCGAGAGGCTCGTTTTTGGCAGCCCCAAAGCTTTGGCGATGAGTTTGAGCACGGCGGTGTTCGCCTTGCTGTCCTCAGGGGGCGCTGTGATTGCGACCCTGAGTGCTGGGCCGTCAGGCAAGTCGATCAGGCCTTCGACGGCGTTGCGCCGCGCACGAGGTGTGACCCGAACCCGCAGCAGCACGCCGTCGTTCCGGGGGGACCAGGCTTGCGGTGGCGCCAAATTCCTAGCGTATTCCCAACAGGTCGGGCAGCAGATTACGGATGAAGATCAGCGCGAGGATCAGGATCATCGGTGACAGATCGATGCCGCCCAGGGACGGGATGATCGACCGGATCCGGCGGAGCACGGGGTCCGTGATCCGGAACAGAAAGTCGCCGATCGTGTAAACGAAGCGGTTCGACGTGTTGATCACGTTGAACTGGACCAGCCAGCTCAGGGCGACAGAGATGATTAATGCCCACATATAAAGCGAGATGATCGTATCGATGAGTTGCCAGACGGCAAACATGGGCAGCTCTTGAGGTTTGGTGCGGCGCGGGCGCCAGGAATTGAACGAATTATCGGTGCCGAGACTAGCCAGCAACCGTAATTCTGTCCAGTAACGCCGCGGTGGGTTAACAGGTGCTGAATTCGCCGCCCCCACGACTTGACAGGGACCGGTGGCCCTCACATATTCCGCCGCGCTGTGCAGGCCTCATCGGCCCCGCAGCCTGTCGTTTTCGACATCGGTGGGGCCGTAGCTCAGTTGGGAGAGCGCTACGTTCGCAACGTAGAGGTCAGGGGTTCGATTCCCCTCGGCTCCACCAAATTTTTCTAAAAATTTGAATTTCATTTCAACGGTTTAAGTGCCCCCGGGGGTATTGGGTTAGCGTTTGATCAAAACGTTAAGCCTGTCTTGTTCCACTCCTGTTCCACAGGAGACTGAGTTGTCGTCAATAATGAAACGTAACGGACGTTATACAGTTCGCGTTCGGCGCCGGGGAGCACCTATTCGTAGTAAGACTTTTGACTTAATTTCGGATGCTCGAAGATGGGCAATGGAGACAGAACGACAAATCGACCTAGGTCACCTGATCACTAACGATTGTACGGTCGGAGAATTACTTGATCGATATGCGGTCGAGATCACACCGACCAAGCGATGCGCTTATGTTGAGGCCTATGTTGTCGATCGGCTTCGTCGTACTTGGCTCTCTCACATTTGGTTATCGAAGCTAAACTCCGGCCATCTGGCTAAGTATCGTGATGAACGACTGAGCGAAGTCGGTGCATCTGCATGTAATCGTGATCTTTCGATCATCAGCCACGCTATCCGTATTGCGATGTCCGAGTGGGGGTTCAATCTTCCCGGCAATCCCGCAGCCAACCTCCGAAAGCCGAAACAGCCCAAGGGGAGAACTCGAAGGCTGGAGGGTGATGAGGGGCAACGATTGATGATGGCATGTCAGGCATCAGACAATCCCTACCTCGCCCCTCTGGTCACCCTAGCCATTGAGACAGCCATGCGACGTGGTGAGTTACTCGGTCTGGATTGGGATGATCTCCACCTCGACCAGAACTATGTCCATCTCGCACTGACCAAGAATGGAACAAGCCGAGATGTCCCTCTATCCCCAAAGGCACGACAAACCATCGAGGCCTTACCAAGGTCTGTCTCTGGTAGGGTGATAGTCTATCCATAGGCCCTGAAGGGCCTATGGCACCGGGCAACCCGAAGAGCCGGCATAACAGGTCTTCGGTTCCATGATCTCAGACATGAGGCGACGACCCGGTTCTTTGAGAAGGGACTGGGCGTGATGGA
>MEHZ011639130.1_pt1 | contig 13315 bp, 11 predicted proteins | sample 897221 | NCBI WGS metagenome assembly MEHZ01 (sample SAMN05514161, study PRJNA337945) | marine metagenome | isolation source: marine surface water | place: Arctic Ocean | collected 2007-12-13 | reverse complement strand
GGTTTCATCTAAATATGTTCTTAATCTTTCTATTAATGCAGTTTTTTCTGCTGTAGCTGCTGCTATTAAATCTGATTGGTTTAATGTTACATCTGCATTTGGGATTGGAATAGTACCATATTTACCTCTAACATATCCTAACATTTCTTTTGCTAAAGCTAAAGTGTATTCAAAAATCCACTGTCTTCCAACACTATTTATTTGGTTATAATTAGGGTTACCATATGGTGCATTAGAAACATTTGTTACATTCCCTGGGGACTGTTGTACCCCGTTATTTATTCTTTCGTCTCTTAATATATACTCAAACCATAATTTGGGAGATTGGTCAACACCAAAAATACTAAAATTAGGTATTGGGAATATTTTTAAATTGTCCCCTCTAATTTCAAATGAGTAATTATTTCTTCGGATAGTTTCCGCCATTTCAATTTGTTGGATAACTGCGACTTCATAATTTAATGGAGACATTAAGTATCCACCTCCTCCACCGAATCCTCCCATTCCCATTACTCCAGCTGCTGCTACACCACCAAATCCGAACCCATTATATGGGTCTAAGAATCTTGCAGATGCTGGGTATGGTTCTTGATAAAATACCCTTTTAATTTCAATACCATGCATGTATTCAGAACCGGTATAACCACTAGCTGTCATAAATGTTTGGAAAGAATAATTTTGTTGACTAGATGTTAGAGCAAAAGAACCTGAATAATAATTTACATTACCTCCTGAACCTGCTTCTTCACCATATTGTTCTGATAGTCTAACTATTGGTTCAAAACTCGGTGTTATAAGCGCTGTGTTTAAGTTTGATGCCGTTGGTAATCCCTCTAGAGATAATTGATTATCTCGTATTTTATATGCGTATATCTCATTACCATATGTGGTAGTTGCTTCCTCAAAAGCAGTAAAAAATGAACCAGATTGGAGTTCAACATCTACCAAAGGAAAACCTAGTCTTTGAGCACAAAAATCTGCTACTTTGTTAGCGTCCCCTGCAAAATCAGTATCACCATCATAAAACCCAAAAGGTGTTTGCCCTGCTGCAAAAGTACTAACCCCTGTCCAAATAGGTATATTCATATCTTAATGTATTTAATTTAATATGTGTGTATTTTAGTTATAAATATGAAAAAGAGTGTTACTATTTAGATCTTAAAGTAGACCCAGATGTAACTAATGATATCCCCTTGTCAATTGCGGTATTATAATATTCTATTAAATCTTCAACTATTTCATTTCTATGGTTAGTTGTCAAAGTAACACCGGCTAAGTTTTTAATTTTTCTTGAGGCAGCATACAAGAATTTAAAACCAGAATCTGATTTTTTCTTTAAGTCTGTTTGATGTGAATCACCACATACTACCATTTTACTTCTTAAACCAATACGAGATGTAATCATCTCCATTTGTTCATGAGTAACATTTTGTGCTTCATCTACTATAATAAGGGAATCTAAAAATGTTCTACCTCTCATAAAAGATACAGGCACAATTTCTATTTTACCATCTTCAATCATTTTTTCAACTTTTACTTTATCATATAATGCAAAGAAATTTTGGTAAATAGGTTGAACCCAAGGATCCATTTTTTCTCTTAAATCACCAGGTAAAAACCCTATTTCTTCTTTAGATACTGTAGGCCTAGTAATAATAATTTTATCATATTGTTTTCTAAATAAACCATCTAATGCTACATTACATGCTAATAATGTTTTTCCACTACCTGCACTTCCTGCTAATAGTGTTATTGTATTATCTAAAATAACTTTTTTCGCTAATTTTTGTTCTTCATTTAATTGTAATTTAAACTTAATAGGATTTTTGGGGATTCTTTTTGTACGATAAACTTCGTCAGTATGTGATTTACTCGCCATGGTTTTGATAACTTTATTGTTCTATTATAAATATGAAAAAGATAAAAAAACCCGGCCTAAGCCGGGTTTAATTATTAAGTAAAAATAAATTCTCTGTTATAGAGAGTTTAATCCGTTTACTTGGATAGTACCATAAAATTCTGGTCTTACCATTTTCTTAGCATAACGAGTCAATAGACCTTTACGTGGTGTGAAGGTATTTGGATCGTATACTAATGGAGTCATAATTAATGGAATGTATGGAGCAAATACAGCACCCGTTTCCAAGAACTGAGAACCTCTGAATCCTAATAGGATTGTGTTTTCAGTCATGTATGGGTTTTTGTATACTTTGTAACGTCCATTTAATTGACCTACTTTTTGTACACCAAATGCATATGTTGCTTTAGCAGCATCGCCATCAGTATCAGCAGCAAATCCTGGAATTGATTCTAGGATAGTTCCTACAGCCGGAGAACATACTAGGAAGTTTGCACCACCTCTTAATGTTTTCTGGTGAATGATATTACTTAACTTTTGGATTTTAGTTCCTAAAGTTTGGAACCATTGTCCTTGAGAATTGTAAAATCCTAAATCTGCTTGAATACCACCTGCTTCAGTAATTGATCTGTTGTTAACTGCAGACCATATTTCATTTCCAGCAGCCGCGTTTTCGATCAACATACTTAAGATCTCTAAGTCAATTTCTAATGAAATGTACTCACTTAAGATTGAAGTCAATTCAGCTTCAGCATCTAATGCATGGTATGCATTTAAATCCTGTGCAAATTCTGGTGTCCATACTGCTTTCAATTTTCTAGTTTTAGCAACGATTGCAGATGATTTCATCTCTACGTTGATTTCTGGAATTGAAATTGCTGGTGCGTTTAAACTGTTTGGGTTTGGATTTCCATCTTCAAAATCACCTCTTAGGTTATCTTGTGGTTGGATTTGGTATACAACTGTTACGTTGTCACCTGCTACGAATGCAACTGGTCCTGCACCTACTACGTCAGCTTTTGCTACTATAAATTCTACAGTTGAACCACCTTTATACTTGGTAAATGCTGAAACTTGTACTCCTGCAGCTGAACCAGATACTGATCCTGCTTCTGAACCTGAAAATAATTGGAATCCTGCAACTCCTTCTAAATCAGCATACTTTATATCAGCAGTTGCTACTAATATTTTCCAGTAATCACCATCTACAGCTGATTGAGAATAATCAGAATCATAGTTAAAATCTGCCCATGTAGCAGCTGCTAAAGGAGCGGATTGATCAGCTGAGATTGATTGTGTATTGTTAATTGAATACCCGAAACGACCTGCACCGTAAAGTCCACCTGCATTTGTGTTACCAAATGGAGCTGTTGCTGTAGTTCCGTCTCCGTATAAAGAACTTCCTTTTGCGAAAGGTGTATGATCACTTCCGTATTGGAAATCTAGGAAAAATACTAGACCTGAAGGTAAGTTCATTGGTTGTACACTAACAAATTCTTTTGCTGCGATTTGACCAAATACTTTTCTTACCAATGGTAAAGCAACTCCTGCCCACTGACCACCTGTGTTAACAGCTGTTTGTGACTGAAATGAACCACCGTTTGCTACTCCACCACTTGTTTGAGATGATTCTACTACAAGTTGTTTAGCTTGGTTTTCAAGGATAATACCCATGTTATTTTTGTGGGAACCACCTAGACCTTCTAAAAGGCCTGTTTTTTCCCATTTGCTAGATAATCTAGCCGCATCAGACTGCATAGACTGATAAGGGTTTGCGCTTTCTAATAATGAATTTAAGCTCATGTTTAAGTTTTTTAATTGTTATTTTTAATAATTTAAATTAAACCTGCGAGTTTTTGCATACGGTTATAAACATCATTTGACTCGATAATAGGTTGTTTTTTCGCCTTTGGTTCTAAACCACTAGCTTTTGAAGCAGCACCTTTTCTAACTGATTCACTAATTGTTGAATTTGTAATTGTATTTACAATTCCTTCATTTAATGTTTCAAAAATAGCTTTTGCTTGACCTACATTAATCGCTTTGTCAAATGCTTTTAATACCTTAACTTTTTTACTCTCGGTTAAGTTTTTTGCTTTAAAGATTTTATTAGTATAAAGTAATTTAGCATTCAAAAGATTAACTTCTTGTAATTCAACTTTAAGAGCTTCGATTTCATCTAATGCTTCTTTAAATCTCATTTTTTCAGTTTCAGCTTCGATTTTGTCGTCTTTTTTACGATCATCACCTTCGGCTTTTTCTTTTTTAGTCATTTTCTCGTCTAATTCTTCTTGTTTAGCTTCGTCGATTTCGATATCAACATCTACATCTTCAACGTCTTCAACGTCTTCAACTTCAACATCAACTTCGTCTTCTGCGAATTCGTCACCCGGCTCGATTTCTCCAGCTGTAACCATGTCACTAATGACATCTTCGATGAAACCTTTAAGGTCGTCTTCTGACATATCTTCAAGGTCGATTTCTTCGTCCTCTATTTTGTCATCTTCGTCCTCTTTTTCATCTTTCATACCGTCCTCATAGCCTTCTTCTTCAGCGTCAGTTCGTGCATCTTCGTCTAATTCCAATTCAGCTAATAACTCATCTAGATTAACTTCATCCTCTGATAATTCTTTTTCTTCTTCTTCCTGTACAGTAGATGTTCCTACTTTTTTAGGTGCTAGTTTTAAAGAATCACCTGCTGGTGAATTTTTTCTTTCAAAGCTTGGAGCGTCCATTTCTTTGACTTCGTCCTTGTCTTCATCTTTTGCTTCTTTTACCTCATCATCTTTATCCATCTCCTCTAATTTAGCAGATAGTTGATTTTTTAGGTAAGGAGTAAAAGCTTCCTCAAGGGCAAGTTTAGCATTAGCGATGGCAGTGTCTTTGACAGCTTTAGCATCAGCAATAGCTTCGGTTAACAAATCTCTGTTGTTTGTCATAATCCCAAAATTTAGTTTGTGAAATACGCTTATTCATGAAGCGTAATAGAAATATTATTTATTCGACATCATATAAGAATGTTCATGATGTATTACAGTTATACGTATATGGGTATTTATTGAAAATACAAAAGACGCCAAAAAGGCGTCTAATGTTTTTAATCCATCGGTAGCGTCCGAAGAAAATTTTATTTATGTTATAGGACATGAACCTTTTGAACAAAGGATTTCATGTATAATATTATTAACTTTTGTATAATCGTAAGCAATAGTTTCTTTTCCTTCCTTAATCATATGCATATATGAACCGGGGTTTGAGGGGGTTGAAACAAAGTCCCAACATAGTAATTCAAAATCGTCTTGCACTTCCATTACACCATTTCTTTCTTGTAATGAACCCATACCACGAGATGATACTCCTACTGTAACTCCATTACCAACAAGTGCTTTTAGTATATCACCTGCGGGTGTTGGTAGTACTTCAATCTTACCTATAATATTATCCCCATCCCATCTGTATTCTGATATTAAATGAGATACATTTTGTAAGTTAATAACTTGGGATTCAGGGTGGTCTAGTTCCCCCATTGAACGTCTCTGTTCAATTAATTCGGAGTATCTATCCATTTCTCTTTCCCATAATTCTTTAGAATAATACCTACCATTACCGTTTTTTACTTCGCAAGTAGCTAATATCCCCTCAACAACCATATTTCCATTACTCTTATTAACACTTTCGGTTAATGAAGTAGGAGATAGTTGTAATGTGTGGGTTTCTATTATAAGTTTTTTATTCATTTTCTGAATTAGTTTCTTCGATTTCTACCTCATCTACCATTTCTGTTCTTTGGTAAGATTTACCACAAGATTTTTCGTAGATTCTTTCCATTTTTACTTTTCTTCTTTCCAAATCTTTGATTTCTCTCTGCATTTGTTTCATTTTAGATTTATCAATTAATTCACTAAGATTTTCATCTTCTTGTATTGAACTAACTCTATCTAATTTTTCTTGAATATGGTCGTGTAAGTAGTTTAGTTGAGCTTCTAACTTGACAGCTTCTGCTTCTTTTCCTATTTCGGCTAATTTAGAATCTATACTTTCTTTTTTCATTTTCTTTTTATCTTTAACAGCTTTTGCCATTGGTTCTTTAGTATCACCATCACCATCTACATCTGGGTAGTCAGGTCTTGCTTCTTCTGACATGCCTGCTTTTTCTTGAGATGCTTCAATAGCTTTATCTCTTGCCTCTTCAACCTCATTTTCAGCATATAAGGATGAATGGTATTGGGATCCTGCTTGATCAGGTTGGAATCCATCTTCAGCCATCATTTGTCTAATCATTCTTCCTGATTGGGCGGCATACGAATTAGGGTTTCCTGTTGTAACAACTCCCCCTAATGATTCTTTAACTAACTTAGAAAGTTTATTTTCTTTAACTGGTTTCATTTTAGCATCAGTAGATTTTAATTTATCACTATACCCGCTACCACCATAAGTTTTGCCAGAATTTTCTTCAACTTTTTGTTCTGTATATCCTATACCTACACCAAATTGACCTTCTTTTACGTAATGTAATTCGTCTTTAGCTAGGTTTTTAATTACTTTTTCTTGTGCTTCTTCTAATGATATGCTAGGATCTTCTTTAAGTTCATAATAAACACCGTTCATCATTTCCTGAGCATTAACATTATTAATATTATCTTCTTTTGGTGAATAATCATAATTACGTTTATCAATATTTTCTACACCCTTAGATACCTTTTTTTCTTCTGCTTTAACCTTTTCATCTTCTTTTTTAGTATTGATTTTTTCATCAATATCATTATCAATAATAGGCTTTAATGCTTTAGCTTTTTCTTCATTAACGAAAGCTTCATATTTACTTTCCCAAGCTTGTTTGTTTGGGTTAAAATCATCTGAAGTTAATTGAACTAAAGGTTTTAGAGTTACTATGCCCCCTAATTCTTCATTAATTACACTTTTACTTTTTAAAATATTTTCAGCATCTTTAAACGAAGTTAAATTGCTAATAAAATTTGGGTATTTTTGTTTAGCTTCTTTTAAAAATAAATCTTTACGACCCCCACCTTTTTGGATTTGGTTGTATTGTTCTTGTAGTGTTTTCATATTATTTTTCTAATAGTGTTTTAATGTCCTTGATGTAATCTTTAATTATGTCTGTTGGTTTTATTACTGCAAAAGTATCTGGTTGTTGTCTATATACTTTTATTGTTTCAATTTTTGCTTGTCTTAGTGGTTTAATTAAAGACTGTAGTTCATTTTCAATTTCAGAAAAGGCATTAATACGTTCCTGTTGGAACTTTTCTGCCTTACTTTCTTCTTCCTTAACTACCTTATAATTATACATATTAAAATAATTTCTTTACTTCAAGACCCGAACCTTTTTGTACATATGTACCATTATTTTTAGGGACTAATTTATATTTAAATTGTTTTACGTATGCATTATCTGCTACCCCATCTTCGGTTGCTTTAGGACCTGGGCCTAAATCTTCACCAGGTTGTTCAGCAGATTCTTCTACTTCTTTATATCCTAATTCTTTATATGCCTTAATATTAGGTTTAGAACCTTTTTTTCTAAATGCATATGGTGTATTATAAGCGCCAGCACCCCCTGATGTAGACATTTCATCAACATCTTCTTCATTTACTCCCCTAGATTTTTTATATTCTTCAGGGTAATTATTTCTAGTATGGGTTCGAATAACGTTTCTAAGGGATCTAGCTTGTTTGTAAATATCTAAAAATACTTTATCATCTTTAACTTTTTGATATACACCTTTAGCAGTTTTAACTAAATCATCAGATTCGTCAAGTAGTCTATCTATATTGGGTATTTGAGAAAGAGACCAAGATATAGCACCCGTTGTTGGGTCAATATCAGTAACAGTAGATTTAGTACCATTATCAATCTTTACATCACCTACTTCAATTTCTTTAAGTTTATATTTGTACCCCATTAGTGTTTTTGATTTCTTTAACTAGTTCGTAATATTGTAGTAAATCAACTAAATTATCATTACCTACTTTATCACTTTTATTTAATTCTACTAAAAATTTAGCTACTTCAGTAATTTTAACCTGTGTTGCTTTATCTTTAACATTCGTAGATTCAACGTTTAAAATCTCCTTTAGTTCTTTAATTTTATCATTATAAAATTTTCTTAAACCTGGTGTAGAATCTACTGAATATATAAATTCTTTAAGCACTTGTTTCTGTTCATCGCTTAGTATACTATACTTATCATTAAATTTTTCCAGTAAGATTTTATAAGTTAATGTTCTTATATCTTTATCATATCCTGAATATTCTTCAAGTAGTTGATCTTTCTTAGATTGGTTAATTTTAGATCTAGTTAAGAATTCTAAGAGTGTAATTTTATTATCAATTAACTGTTTATTATCTACTAAACCCTTAGTATTGGTTCCTTCTATTAAAGTATATAAAGCCGCTATTTCCTTATAATTTTTGATTTTAGCACCAAAAAAATCATTTAGGTCATATTGTTCTTTAATTTCGTTAATTAAGTTATACTTTTGTTTCTTAAGTATGCCCCTATTAAAATGCTTTGAACTATCTAAAGTAGTAGATATATATAAACCCGCTTTTGCCTCACTTAATACTGAAGATTTGCTAATGGATTCATATAATTTATATTCACGGCCTAATTCTGTTTTAACAAAATATTTTCTTAAAATGTCGATAGCAGCAGATTCATTTCCTGAAAGAGTGTCCGCAGTAATTTGTCTGACTAGCAGTTCAAATAGTATACCGGTGTTTTTATACTTTGAGTGTTTAATTTTCATCAAAAATATATTTATTTATAAATATTAGGATTTTAGTTGAGATTCATCAAGTAAAGAAGAAGTATCTTTATCTTGTTCAAAAATTAACTTTTTTTCATTAATTTTATTAAAGATATCTTTATTCTTTAAAAATGTAATCTTAGGGTCTTCAAATTCAGAAAGCCTTGGTCTGTTTTTTCCATCGTTTTTATCCGTATCCTTCATACGTTTAACTCCTAATGGGTCTTTACCAAAATTATTTTCTTGTTTACCCCTATTAGTAATACCATCTTTTGGTCTTCCTAATTTTAAGTCATCACCATAACCATCTGGCACATTACCTGGGTCAGACATAGTTCTGCCTTTACCATATAAAGATGCTAAATCGTGAGGTGTACCATATGATTTACCAGATGATATAGGGTCATTACCCTCTGCCTCAATTTGAGCATTTCTGAATTTACGTTTTGAATCTTCTCGAACCATGTCTCTGTATTCATCATATTGGTCTTCACTAAAGTGATAAACATTATGGTAAATCCAATCAGATGGTACTAAACCTTGTTCTAACAATGTACCTGCTAATTCAGACTTAGACTTTAACAATTCAATTCTTTCCTGATCATAAATGATGGAAGGAGTTGTCATTGATAATTCAAAATTAGTTAAAGATTCATCTCTATATCCTTGGGTATATAAATGAACTAATGCTATTTTCTGTAATTCAGATAATAATATTCTTTGTATTCTATCAATGGTACGTGCAAATCTAATATCTTGAGCCGCTAATGTTGCTTTACCCTCAGTATTTTCATCATACCCCATAAATGCCTTAGGTACCTTTAAAGCAGCAAATAATTTTTCTCTTAAATATTCAACATCGGCAATACCATCATATTGTAGCCCGGGTGTAGTATCAATTTTTGTTGCACTATCATTTCCACGAACTGGGATATAAAAATCTTCAAGCATATTTTGCATATTATACTTTAGGTTATAGTCACCTGTTTTTTCATCCATCATTGGGGTACGTTTCATGTTTGAAATAGTTTGCTGCATAAATGCTTCTACTTCATTAGGTGGAATTGCACCAACATTTACATAAAATACTCTTTTTTCAGGAGCACGAGCAATTCTATGAATTAACATCGCATCTTCCATTAACGTATATTGTTTAAATAGTTTTCTAGCAGGTTCAATATATGACCTACCATAAGGCAAATAATTAACATCACCTACCATTCTAAAGTGAGCCATTTCATAATTGTCATATGTAATCCCACCCCTATCATCATTTGCTCCATTAGCTCCCGCTACATTATAATAACCACTAGAAGAACCACCAGAAAAACCTTCAGGATTCCATTTAAACTTTACTTCAGCAGGGTTTTCAGGATTATATCCCTCAATTCTTTCAATATGGTACGCAGTATATGGGATTACATTATAAACACCAAATTTTTCTGCTATTTCTAATTTTAGGAAAAAATCACCATACTTACACATTTGTCTAACCCACATCCATAAGTTAAATTCTACATTTAATACGTCATAAAATAAATTATAAAGTATTTTTTGTACATCCTCATTAGAACTTCTAATTTGGAGTACTTCCCCCATATCATTCTTAAGAGTTGATTCATCTGCTATAATATCTAAGGAAGAAGCAATAATAGCATCTTGGTCCATTACATCATATTCTGAATATAATTGTGTTCTTAAATATTGGTAATTTAAGTTAAATTGTGCCCCATATAACGAGGTAGGGGCTGAAGAGTAGACTTTATTAAATCTATCTACTAACGCATTAGTTTCGTACTCACCGCTAGATTGGATATGACCCGAATCTATAGTTTTGACTTGGTCACCACCAACGTTTCTTATTACTACATCTGTAGAAAATAATCTCCTTAATCTTGTAAATACACTTGTATCTGCCATCTAGTATGTAATTATTGTTATAAATATGGTCATAATAACCAATTAATATTTTCTTTTCCATCTGGGGTGTCGATCTCGTATGGATTCTTTACGTTTTGATTACCACCATAACTCCCCTGATATGGTGTTCTAGTAACAGACATATTATTTATTGACTGTTTTGTAATATCTATTCCCCTTTGTCTAAATTTAAGGGCTGTGTCTCTAATATACATTGCCGTACCAAATGCTATAACTAAATCATCGTTATAACCTGTTTGTGCTTCTGCTCTACCATTTTTCCAAATAAACACCTTCATTTCTTCAACTAGCCTCTTTGAATGAATAGTTACACCTTTATCTGCTATATATTCTTGGAACTTTCCTATAACCATAGGTCGTGTTCTAGATGACATTGTAAAACCGGCTACCATTTTTGAGTGGTCTTGATATTTGTCAAAATACGAATTAGCATTGGCTTCTCCACTCTTTTGTGAATAGTAAAGGTTAGAATATTGTCTATCAATAGCTACTTGTATAGTTGCCCATCCTATATTAGCATTTTCTATTACGAGCAATGCTTCATTATATTCTGTAGCTAGACCTACTAATAAATGGCCAAATTCTTTTGTACCAATTTGCCCCTTATATTCAGCTACTTGAACATTAGTTTCAACATCCATTACATGACAAGTAGAAAAATCTTTTCCATCTCCACGGGCAACATCCGCTACCACCATATAAGATCTAGTATAATCAGCATTTTCCCATACCCAAAGGTTTTGGTCTGCTCCTCTGCGTTCTAGTGGGTCCTTAATGTGTGTTTTTTCGTAATATTCTAGATATTCATTATAAAATACTATATCACCTGATGTACTAAAATCGCAATCACATTCTTGTGCTGCTAGTCTAGGATCACCTAATAAAGCATCTTGAGCATCTCTCCATTTTTGATCTCTTTCTGGATGTACATACCATGGTAGTTTGATTGGTAAAAAATCATTTTCTCCACTTTCAGCTTTAACCCATGTTTGGTGAAACCAATTACCTGTACCATAAGGAGTTGATAATACAATAGCACCCCCACCCGTTGCTAATGTTTGTTGAGCAGATGCCCATGTCTCAGCAATATTATCAATAAAGGCTGCTTCATCAATAATTAGTAAAGATACTGCTTCTGAACGTGCAGCATCAGCGTTTGAAGATTTAGCTTGTATTTTTGAACCATTAGTTAATCTTAAAGATAACTTATTATTTTCGGCAGAATCTACTTTAAGCCATGAGGGTAAATTCTCCCACATGAATTGTACTTTTGTTACTAAATTTCTTGCTGTTGCCTGTGTAGTTGCTAATGCTAGTACATTTCGATCTTTATGAAATGTCATTAACCATAATGAATAACCCGCCGCTAAAGTGGATATACCTAATTGTCTAGATTTTAATATAGCACTATAATCATTTTCTTGAAATAACGTTAATACTTTTTCTTGAAATGGGTACAGATTAAACTGTATGCGACCACGTTGTGGATGCTGTATATAACAGTATTTACGCATAAAATGTATTGGATCCTGGGCACACCTAAGATATTCTTGACGTATAACTTTTTTTAAATCTGACATGCAGTTATTTTAATATAAGTATTACACCACCAATTGCTACTAACCCAGCACCACCTAAAATTTTATTTTTAATTTTTTGTTTTTTAATTTCAAGTCTCAATTTATCGTTTAGTTGTTTAGTAAACTCTAATTGGGAACCTTTTGTATCTAATATAGAATTAAAATTATTAATTTGAAAATTAAGATTATTAATAACACTATCTTTTAATACTACTTTATTTTCTAATAACGAATATTTAGTTGTTATTAAATTTAATTCTTTTTTAAAACTATCACCAGTTATTAAATCCTTAATTACTAGACGGACTATCGGTTTTTTTAATTGAATCGAGGTACTGTCTATAACGTTCTGTGAAAAACTGTTCAAGCTCATCATCCCCATAAGAATCAACATTATTAACTTTCTCATTTGTTTGTTTTTTTAATATAACTATTTTACTATCTTGCTTACTAATTTCTTGGTCTAATACTGATATTTGAGTGGTTAACACATCAATTTCTGATGTTAAGTTCTCATTTACATCATGTAAAGAATTAATTTTATCATTTAAGACTTCTATTTTACTGTTATATTCATTAATATATTCTTCCTCATTTGAGGAGTACATATTAACTAAATAATAGACACCAAAAAATACTATAGCGAAATATAAAAACCTTTCTTTAGATGACATTATATCTTCTTATTATCTAGAATACTTTCTAGTTCTTTTTTTAATTTAGTTTTTTCTTTTAGGGTTTTAACTAATTTTTCTTTTTCTTCCCCTTCAGCTTTAGAATACTCTTTAGCTAATGATTTCATTTCACGAGTTAATAAAGCTAATTCTTCTTTTGCTTTAGCTAAACCTTTAGTTTTTTTAATATCAGATTTAGATGGTTCTTTATCTTCATCTTCAGTTACAGGAATTTCTTCTTTTATAAATTTAGCTTTAGCAGCTTTAAAATCACCCTTATATAATTGCTTTACAATTTTACGTCCAAGAGTTTCTAAATCATCAGCATTTAAACTATGTGGCCTATTAAATCCTTTTAAATATGCAACCCCAATATCCCCATATTCTGCTGGGTCTATTGCTCCTTCTTCTAAACCTAAGTCCTTACTTAATTCAGCTGTTTTTTCAAGTTCTTTATTTAATTCAGCTCTAGCAGCTTTTTTATCTTGAATATC
>MEHZ011312269.1_pt1 | contig 13318 bp, 17 predicted proteins | sample 897221 | NCBI WGS metagenome assembly MEHZ01 (sample SAMN05514161, study PRJNA337945) | marine metagenome | isolation source: marine surface water | place: Arctic Ocean | collected 2007-12-13 | reverse complement strand
CATCTGGATTGTCATGTCCGACGCATTCACCGAAGCGGGCAAAACAAGGAAGAGGATTGCCATAAAGTAGCCAAATCGTTTCATAGTACTGTCTCCGTTTTTTTAATTCCTACTTCGTACGCAGGCCTCGAGCCACCGGATCACGACAAATGGTCGCAGGCAACGCGGTGCTGACTGATCCGGCTAGTCGCGCGTCACGTAGAAGTAAAAGCAAAGCCAAAGGAAGCAAGGATGAAAAACTGGTACCGCGTGATCATGGATCCGGACCGCAACCCTCTAAGCATCCTGCAGCGCGCTCAGCGATTTCTGATCATGGTGGTTTTGAGCCTCATGTGGACGCGATTTTTAGAGCCATGGCAGGTGTCTGGTTTCTCGACGAGGAACTGGTGATGCTGCAGGTGCTGTTCGCGGCGGGCGCGCTACTGACCAGGGCGACATTCCGAGCCGTACAGAAAACAGAGACTACGGCCTCCACCCGCGCGACGGTGGCACCGCGCACGACGAAGACGGACGGGGATCGGCTTGAGGGACCGTCGCAGGGCAACGTAATGACAGTCGAACCCATGCCCCGCGTTTTCTTCGACGGCGCCTGCCCTTTGAGCGCACGAGAGATCGCCTTTTACCGGAATCAGAAGGGGGCATCAGGCATAGCCTGGGTCGACGTAAGCCGGACGGCCGCGGCGGAACTTCCGCGAGGTTTGTCCCGTCATGATGCCCTGGCGCGCGTCCACGTCCAGACCGGCGACGGAAGACTGATCGAGGGCGCTGCCGCGTTCGCCCACTTCTGGTCCGCGCTGCCACGCTTCCATCTGTTGGGTAAATTCGCCCACCCCCCCGGTTCTCTGGGTTCTTGAGCGTCTCTACAGCCTGTTTCTGTCCTTGCGCCCTCACGTGCAGCGTTGGGTCGCACGCCGGGATAGGGCAAAGGAAATATCGCTAGTGCCCGCGGAACAAAATTCTGTAACGGCGACCGAACCAGATGAACGGAAGCAGCTATGATAATCTTGGCATATTGGCCCATCGGCAAATCCCGGAGAGGGGCCGCCAATTTGGCGCACCTCCTATCCATCGCTCTGCCTCTTTTTATGCTTAGCGGTGAGCAAGCAATGAGCGACACGATGTTGATCGATAATTTTTCAAACGATGGATTAATCTCCGCGCTTGGAACGGAATGGCGCGGCGTGAGCGACAGGGTCATGGGAGGTGTTTCGGACGTGCGTATTGAACACGGCAATGCCGAGGGGCAGTTCTTTCTCCGACTGAGGGGCGACGTTCGCCTAGAGAACAACGGCGGATTTATCCAGGCCGCACTTAACCTAAACCCGTCCGGCGGAGTCCTCGACGCTTCCGCATATCGCGGCCTTCGCCTAACTGTTCGCGGCAATGATCAACTGTATTCACTGCACCTCCGAACCCCGGACGCGACGCGACCCTGGCAGTCTTATCGGGCGCATTTCACCGCTAGTACGCGCTGGCAGACAATCGATCTGCCGTTCGAGGTGTTTGCGCCATACCGGCTCGATACGCCACTCGATACGCGCCGCCTGAAACGCGCCGGACTTGTGGCAATCGGGCGGGCGTTCTCAGCCGACCTGTTGGTTTCAAGCATAAGCCTCTACGAGTAGTTCGAAATTGGCCAAGGAAGCAAACGAGATCATGAGTATCCGTACCTTTAGATCTGCGGCAATCGGAATGCTGTCCGGATTGGCTCTGGTGACCCTGCAAGGGCCTGCCGTGGGGATACCCTTGGTAAAAGCAACCGGGGAACCGCATCCTCTTTACGGCCGAGAGATTTTATTCGACGTATTTCGCGGTGGCGACAAGGTCGGCTTCCATCGCGTGCATTTTGAGAAATCTGATCAGGGCCTAACGGTTCGAAGCCGGTTTGAGTTGGAAATTGGCTTTCTGTTCTTCGCCGCATATACATTCCTCTATACCTCCGAGGCCAGATGGGTTGGCGGCGAACTGAAAAGTTTGAAGGCATCGGTAAATGATAACGGTGAGTTTTTTTCGCTTGCTGCCCATCGCGATCAGGACCGCATAAGCATTCGAAATCCAGACGGCATAAACACCACTAATGCCCCGCTTATTCCGACGAACCATTGGAATGCCGCAGTCTTATCCCAGAGCCGGGTACTCAATACCCTGACAGGAGACATCAACAACGTCCGCATTACCGCTCAGACACGCGAGCAAGTGGAAACGGAACAAGGCCCCGTTCTCGCAACGCACTATGTCTACAGCGGCGATCTTGAAACGGAGGTCTGGTACGATGCCAAAGGGCGATGGGTGAAAATGCGTTTTACAGCCAGCGATGGATCCACAATTGATTATCGTTGTCGCCGATGCCAGGGCGCCCCGCTGACCCAAAGTGTACTTTGAACGAGCTCCGCCGCGTACCAGACGCCGACGTGAAGGTCGCGTGGGTTACCGGGGCCGGGAAAGGCATAGGGCGGGCGCTGGCAAAGCGCTTGGCCGCAGATGGCTGGATCGTAGCTGCAAGCGCTCGAACACAGGCAGACCTCACCAGCCTCGAAGCCGAATGCCCGTCCGCGCGTGTGCAAGGGTTTCCATTGGATGTCACCGATTTGACACGCACAGCCACGACCGTTGAAGCGATCGAAAATCAGATGGGCCCCTTGAGCCTCGTGATCCTGAACGCCGGCACCCATATTCAAATGCCGGCAGAGGAATTTTCTGTCGAAACATTTCGGACATTGGTCGAAACCAACCTCATGGGCACGGTCAATGGACTAGCGCAAATCATCGAGCGCTTCATCAAGCGCAAGGACGGCCACATCGTCGTTGTCGCATCGCTGGCCGGTTATCGCGGTCTGCCCACATCGGCAGCTTATGGCGCGACCAAGGCCGGAATTATCAATATGTGTGAAGCGCTGAAGCCGGAACTAGAATACCACGGCGTGCGACTGACCCTGATCAATCCCGGCTTCGTAGAAACGCCCCTGACGGCGAAGAATGAATTCCCGATGCCTTTCCTAATTTCCGTGGAACAAGCTGTGGCGCACATCATGCGAGGTCTGGAGCGTGGCGCCTTTGAGATCGCATTCCCCGGCCGCTTCGCCTGGCTCATGAAAATTCTAAAAATTCTCCCCGACCGATTGTACTTTGCCCTAACCCGGCGGATGATCGGAAAATGACCGCCCCCCATGAACGGTATCGCCGGTATCTCGAGACGCTGACGTTAGAGACTCTGGATGCCTTGCCTGACTACGTCATTGATGATGTTCGTTTCAAAGACCCATTCAACGACGTTCACGGCGCGGATGCCATGCACCGGGTCTTCCGTCATATGTTCGACAATGTCGGCAATGTCCGTTTCACAGTGCATCGAGCGGGTCCTGGACGGGGATACGTGCCTGATGGACTGGCGGTTTGAGGGGCTGTTGCGCAGCAAGCCGTGGGTTTTCGAAGGGGCCAGTGTTGTCACCTTAGCCACTGACGGAAGGGTTGCAGAACACATCGATCATTGGGATGCCGCAAGCGCGTTTTACGAGCGTTTGCCGATTTTGGGCTCTCTGCTCGGCTGGATACGTGGAAGAATAACCGTTCTCTGAACCGTAACACGCCCATCCCCTAACCGTTTTTGTCTTTCGTGAATGCGAGGGTCACGGTGCCGATCTCGACGCCCAGCTTCGTCACTTTCGCTCGGTTCAGCAACACGCCTGACGGCTGCAAAAACATCCAGTCATTGAAATGCACGCGAAGCGTTCCGTCCCCAACCTTCAAATTTAGGTCATATTGCCAGTTCAGGGCGTTACCATGAGACTCTCCCTTAGCGATGCCTATCACATCGTCAGCTCGGCCTTCATAGGTGTCACGACCGGTTTTGGTAATAGTCCAAATACGCTGATCTGTTTCGCCATCGCTGAAGTGAAACTGTTCGTTCAGGACCAATACCTTGCCGTCCCATGTCCCGGTAATATCCACCACGAACTGACGTCGCAAATTTCCAAAACGATCTTCGAATAGCCCCGATGCCTGGGTCTCCCCCTGGAAATATTCCTCCATCAGCAACCTCGGGGTTGCATCCTTAAAATCAGTCGGTTTCATGACCGCGCATCCACTAACAATAAATAAAACCAGAAGCACTCCGCTCGACTTCGCCATCACGAAGCGACCTCCCTCGGTTCGAGCAGTCTTGCCCTACGCTGATCCAATCGACAGCGAATAATCCTAAGTTTTTGCGACGTCAGCGGAAAACCCCAAACGACGGCAATAGCTACTATTTTTATTACGACCGGAACCCACGCATAGATCACCACCAGAGCCCATCTCCCATCATCACCGACCTCTACGGGATCAAAGCCCAGGGCATCCAGCGCTGGTAGCGCGAGACCAACAGCCAAAGCCAAAGCCAGTTTGGTGCTCATGCCCCAAAGGGCGAATTGCAACCCAGCCCGATCGTGATTGAACCGCCAGCGATCATAATCAAGCACGTCTGCCTGGATCGCAGGTGGCAACACCAGATCCGCTCCCAGGGCCATCCCGGTGACGATGCATACCCCGGCAAAAGGGATGACTGCTCCGACGGGCAGAAACGGCACCGCCAGGAATCCTGTCGAGGCAAATATCATGGCCCAGCACCACACCCGATGTTTCCCGAACCGACGGCTGAGGCCAGACCACAGCGGGATAGCGCCGATAGCTGAGACGAAATAGGCCAACACGAAAAGGGAACGTTCTTCCGCTCCCACACCGAGCCCGTGTTCCAGATAAATAAAGAACAACGCAGCGGGAATGCCATTCGCAATACCGTTCAGAAACCATCCCGCCAGCAACCGTTTGAACGGTCCATTGCTGATCAGGTTGCGAATTGTCGTGTTTGCCCTGGATCCAAGCGAACCGGCTGTTCTCACCCGCTCCTGTCCCGTATCCGGCACGAACCAAAGCAACAATGGTACGACAATCAAGCCGAGGCCGATCGCCAGCCAAGCGATAGCTTCTGTCGATTGCACATCGGTCCAGCCCCGGTTGGCGGTCACCGCTGTTAAAGCTCCGGCCGCAACAATCCCAACCAACGCCAACCCTTCACGCCAGGCGGTAATGCGGGTGCGTTCATTGTAGTCTGTGGTCAATGCAGCACCCCATGCGAGATACGGCACGGCAACCATGGTCCATCCGGCGTAGAGCAACACTGACCAGGAAAGCAGATAAGCAGCCTCGACCCCCTGCGGCGGCGTGAGTACCTTGAACAGACCAACGCCGGCAATGACGGCCCCAATGGCGATCCACGGTTTTCGCCGACCGCCTCGAAACCCAAAGCGATCGCTAAGCGCACCAATCAACGGGTCTGTGACGGCATCAAACAGACGGGCCAGCAAGAGGATCAAACCCGTCGTGGCCAAACCCAAGCCGAGCTGGACGCCATAGAGCGCGGGCAAGTGTATGTATACGGGAATGGTCGGGAGCGCGATGACCAGGGCTGGCAAGGCGTATGCCAGGAGGCGCCAGCCCGAAATGCATCGCGGCCTGGCGTCGGTCACTGATGCTCGATCAGGAAATGACCGACATCGATATGCCCCAACTCGAAGCCAACCTCACAATACGCCAAGTAATATAGCCACATGCGGAAAAATCGATCATCGAAACCCAACTGCTCGATCCCGGGCCAGTTGTGCTGAAAATCCTGATCCCAGCGCCTGAGTGTTTCCGCATAGGACGGGCCAAAGAAAAAGGTGTCACAAACGTTCAATCCGGCCGCCGAAACCGCACCCGCAAACATCTTCTCCCCCGGCAGCATGCCGCCGGGAAAAATGTAGCGCTGAACAAAATCAGGATTGCTACGGTAGTTTTCAAAGTGGGCATCATCGATCGTAATAATCTGAAGCGCTGCCTTCCCACCTGGCTTTAATCGCGCCTTCAGGATTTCCAGATAAGTCGGCCAGAATTTTTCGCCGACGGCTTCAAACATTTCAATTGAGGCAATTTTGTCGAACTGACCTTCAACATCCCGGTAATCCTGAATCCGGATATCGACCTTGGCCTTCAACCCCGCGCGGACCATGCGGTCCTGAGCAAAGGCTGCCTGTTCTGCTGATAAGGTCACGCCAACTACGTGACAGCCGAATTCGGCCGCCGCAATCTCCGCGAAACCGCCCCATCCGCAGCCAATTTCCAGCACCCTGTCACCAGGGCGTAGGTCCAATTGTTGCGCCAGACGAAGATATTTACGACGTTGCCCCACAACGATGTCTTCGTCCTGCGCCACGAAGAGGGCCGATGAGTAAGACATCGTGTCATCAAGCCAAAGGCCGAAGAAATCATTCCCCAGATCATAATGAACGGCGATATTCCGCCTGCTTCCCTTGCGCGTATTGGCGCGCTGCGCGTGATGCAGCTTATTGATCAGCCTCTTCATCAGCGAAGGTCTGCAGGCACCTGACAGACAAACCGAGTTCAACGCTCCGAGCATCAAAAGCGCCGCCAAATCGGGCGTATCCCAATCACCGCTCATATAGCCTTCGGCGAATCCCATATCACCGGACAAAATCAACCGTGTCACAAGGTGCAGATCATTAATTTTAAGAACGGCCCGCGGACCGTGCGCCGCCCCTGCGAATGTTTCACGGGCACCGGAAGGAAACTCGACAGCCAAGCAGCCTGTTTGGATTTGGTTCAGCCAACGTCGGATGACCCATTCACGCGGCCCGGTCGTGCGAGACACATGACCCACTTCAACATTTTTTGATGTGCGGGGAAAAGGATGTTCCATGGCTTCGCGCTCTTGATGGACGTGGCTATTCGACACTGCTTTGCACCGCCTTGTCGGCAGGTTGGTGGCGGAAAACGGGTATTCCCTTTAGCCACAACCTGAAGGCCTCAAAATAAATACCGCCAATGATCTTCAGGGTCAAAAACGGAAACCGGCATAGTGTTTTCAGCAGAGTTCGCGCTGTTAGCGGAAGGCGTCCGCCCCGGAATGAGGCCGCAAGCAGTAAGCCCTCTGCATCTTCCTGCCGGATGACGATATTGACGCTGTCCTTCGGGGGGACGATACGAAAATAATAATCCGTGTCCATACCGATGAACGGCGACACGTAGAGCGCTTTGCGGCAATGTTGTCGAATAACGCGCCGTGCCGGATCAGGCACACGAATGATGTATGTGTGGCGCTCTTTGTGGGTGTTGCAGACCTCATAAAGAATGGCGCTCAGTTCCTCATTCCGACCATAGCAAAAATAGACGCTCAGCGGATTAAAGGCATAGCCAAATACCCGGGGATAACAGAGAAGCCGTATCGCGCCGCCATCCGAATCCAGCCCAGCTTCGGCCAAGCGGGCTTCGACCCATGGTCTGAGCGCTTCCCCCGTGGTCGGGCCGTGGTCGACGTCATGGAACGACAAGGGAGCCGCCCGGTTGTACCCGAACAGTTTGAACCGCCTGTCCAGGCCCGGCAGTTCGTCCAAATCCAACAGCATAGTGAAAACGCTGTAGCGCAATCGGTGATGTTTTGGCCGCAAGCGTTTATGCACCACGGTACCGTCGTAGATGGCGGAGTGAATATTCATGCTGCAGCGCCTTGCACATGGGACGCCATGTGAATCCTGCCACTCTCGTCCGGCACGCTCCATGGTCGGCGCGCGCCGCCAAGCTGTTCAGCAACAGCCAGACCGGACTGCAGGGCATCCTCGTGGAACCCATATCCAAAATAGCTGCCGCAAAACCATGTCCGGCGATCGCCTTGCAGGGACCAGAGCCGTCGTTGTGCAGCAAGCGCGGCTCGATCAAAAAATGGATGGGTGTAGTCAAATTCCCGAATGATTGTGCCCGGCGCCGGGTCTCTGGACGGGTTTAGTGTCACAAATAGCGGTGAATTTGTTTCCAGCGCCTGCAGGCGGTTCATCCAATAGGTCACGCAAAGCTTCCCATCTCCGCCTTGGTCTCGGCCATCAATAAAATTCCAGCTGGACCATACCCGACGGCGCTTGGGCATTAACGCGGCATCCGTATGAAGCACCGCGCGGTTGTAGGTATAGCGCAATCCGCCGAGCAGCTCGCGTTCGGACTCGCTGGGATCAGCCAAGAGACCAAAGGCTTCGTCCGCATGCGTCGCGAATACCACGTCGTCATAGGTCTCCTTCAGGCCATGGAGGTCTTCGATCAGAACTTTACCGGCCTCGCGCCGAACCAATCGAACACCGACATGTCGGATACGCTCTCGGTAGTCCCGTGTCAGTTGTCTGACATACTCTCGTGATCCGCCGTCAACGGTCCGCCATTGTGGCCGGTCCTTGATATTCAAAAGACCGTGGCTGACAAAAAATCGAACGAACGCCTCAGCCGGATAGGTCGCCATTTCGGCCGCTGTCGTCGACCAGATCGCCGCTCCCATGGGCAGCAGGTGGTCGCGAATAAAGCCCGGGCCGTAGTTCTCCCGCTCAAGATAGTCGCCCAAACTAAGATCAGGCGCGCGCGGATCGTCCAACAACGTCGGTGCATCCCGGTAAAATCGCCGCAAACCTCGCATCATGCGCCAGAATCTCGGACGCAGAATATTGCGGCGTTGACCGAGTAATCCGTTCAGGTCTGTCCCGGCATATTCAAAATCTCCGTCTCCCAGAGATGCTGCGAAGGACATTTCGCTGGCCTTTGTCGGCACGTCAAGATGCTTGAACAGGGCTGTCAGGTTTGGATAGTTGAGTTCATTATAAACGATAAATCCCGTATCCACCGGCGTTTTTTTCTGGTCGACCGACGCGTCAACGGTATTGGAGTGTCCACCAATCCGGTCATTTTTTTCGTACACCGTGATGCGGTGACCTTTATTCAGCAACCACGCCGCAGACATGCCCGCAATGCCGGTGCCAATCACCGCAATGTTGAGATGCCTATGTTTTCCCGGAGTGATATAGTTCAAGAGATCTCCTCTACTCGCTTGGGCATCGATTGAATGACTAGTTAAATTGTATTCGCTTTTTACGTTGAGCGGTGGCGTTCAGATCACCAGACGGCACAGCTATTTCTCGACTCTGTGATCCAATTCGAAATGATCGTCGTAACAAAATCATGTATAACAATTTGCCTGTCGAATACGACACCTCATTGCGAACAGAAACCGCGTCTTTGGTGTTGGCAACAATTGGAACAGGCGCGTTTGCATCAACGGTCGGCTCTCGAAGTCCTGACGAATCAAGAATCAGAGGTCCCCGCGTGACGAACCACCCTGATGAACAGGAACCACAGTCCGCCGCGCGATTAAATGACTTGCTACTTGCCGTCTCGAGTACCCGGGACAAGGCCGCGTTTCAGACAATCTTTGAGCATTTCGCGCCGCGACTGAAATCATTTGTTCTTCGCCAAGGGACGGATGAGCAAATGGCAGAAGAAATCGTGCAGGAGACCATGGTCAAAATTTGGCGCAAGGCATCGCAATTTGATCCCGCCAAAGCATCGGCCACAACATGGATTTACACCATTGGGCGAAACCTGCGAATTGATATGTTGCGCAAAACCTTTCGGCCGGAACCTGACTACCTTGACCCCATTTTCACACCCGATCCGGAACCACAGGGTTTCGATAACGTATTGCGTGATCAGGAAACCAAACGGATAGCTGCGGCGGTTGCCAATTTGCCGGGCGAGCAGCAGGAAGTTTTGAAGCTGGCATTTTTCGAAGACAAGGCCCATGGGCAAGTCGCCGTGGAACTTTGCATACCGCTCGGCACAGTGAAGTCGCGCATCAGGTTAGCTTTCAAGCACATGCGAGCGGAGCTTGGAGAAATCGAATGAGCATCAACCATCATCCTAACGACGAATTTCTGTTGGATTATGCATCCGGAGGCTTGGGAGAATCATGGGAGTTAGCGGTTGCAACCCACTTGGCGCTTTGTCCTAAATGCCGTCACACAGTTGCCCAGATGGAATGCATTGGTGGCAGTTTGCTCGACGCCCTTGAACCAACCACGTTTTCCGCGGCCTCCTTCGACAAGGTCATGGAACGCCTGGACAATACGCCTGTCGATGTTCCCCCAACAGTCGACGCGACGCCTGCTCAAATTAGTGGCAGCGGCCTACCACAACCGCTGCGCCGCTACGCGGAAAATGCTGAAGGGCGCATCGAGTGGCAACGCTTGGGCATGGGTGCCTCACAACTACTGATCCCGACCGACGATGAAGGCGTTACAGCACGTCTGCTGCGCATCCCTGCGGGCCGACCGGTACCCGAACACAGCCATCGTGGCGTAGAATTGACGCTTGTTCTGTCCGGGGCATACACCGACACGACTGGTCTATACGGGTGTGGAGATTTTCAGGAAGCTGATGCGGCTCTGGAACACCAGCCCCACGCCATAGCCGAAGAAGACTGCATCTGCCTTGCCATCACCGACGCGCCGCTTCGCTTCAAAAGCCTCGCCGCAAGGATCGTGCAACCTTTCCTGGGAATATGACGATCTGCTGTAGGGCGAGTTCATCGGCTTCAGCAGGGTCTCCTCGGGCAAAATCGTCGGAAAATCAACAGGGAAACCGCTCGCCAGAAGCACGCCTCGCTTGACCGCAGCCACCGATCGTTTGTCCTTTCCCCCTAAAACTGAGCCACTAAGTAATGCGTCTCGCCATTTATCCGAACGAAACCTCGTCCGGGTGCCAGCGCCAGTTCGAATATGACCGTTGCTGAACACGCCGTTTCCGGATTTCCGCGGCGAACATTGGACCGAACTGGTTCCGCCAAAAACGCACAGTCTCGTCGCAGATATCGATGCCGCGTTCGAACAGAAGATCCTCGATCTGACGCAGTTACAGCCGATACCAGATGTACATCATCACTGTCAGGCGGATCACCTCCGGCGAACTGATGAAATAGCGGGATGGATTTTTCATCCGCGAGGCTACGGACCACCTCTCCCCGGTTCAACCCGGTTTTCTCTGACAGTGCCCAGTGACGTGATTTCAACCGACAGACACCATGGCGCCGCGAAAACCTGAACAGGAGTTCAAGATTATTCATTGGATTGTGATCCATAGTTTTTCTGGCTGCGTATAGTCATCTAGAAGCAACTTACACAACGGAGTTCCCAAATGCCTTCGATCAAAAAAATTGCATCAGCCGTAATCGTAGCCGGCGCTTTGGCCCTGTCCTCAACCGCTGCTCTCGCCGGTGGTCACGCAAAGAAGGACATCGTCGATGCTGCACTAGCCAATGAGCAGTTCTCGACCCTTGTTGCAGCGGTTCAGGCTGCTGGCCTCGTCGACACACTGAAGGGTGACGGCCCCTTCACAGTGTTTGCTCCGACCAATGACGCGTTCGCCAAACTCCCTGCAGGAACCGTTGAGAATCTCCTGAAGCCGGAAAACAAGGACCAGCTGGTGGCTGTTCTGACCTATCACGTTCTCCCTGGGAAAGTTATGGCGGCTGACATAGCAGGTAAGACACTGAGTACTGCCACTGTTCAGGGCAGCATGGTGGATATCAACGCGACCAATGGCGTTATGATTGATGGTGCGACTGTAACCGCAGCTGATATTGAAACGACTAATGGTGTGATCCACGTGATCGATACTGTTATCCTGCCGAATTAACCATCAGACAAAGGCCCTTTTTCCCCCTCCCATAAGGGCCTGAGTGAACGCCGGGTGCGCTGTTGTGCGCCCGGCGTATTTCTTCCTGAAAGAGAGATAGAGATGACATCAAATACCGCGATTGAAGTCGGCCTTGTCGGCCCTGCAACCTGCCCGGCATGTGACTCAGAAACACGGTTCTGGATGCAAACCAACGGTCGCGCCATGTGCCCATGTTCCGCGCGCCGGGCATTTGAACCCGCCGAGCTGAAAATGGCTACTTCTTCGGAAGACAACGCCGGCTAGCGACCAAAGCAAAGGTCGCTCCACAAATGAAATTCATCGGAGGCGAATTGTCCATCGCTGCTTTCGGTGCGAGCGGCGGAATTGGCCAATACTTTGTCACCGCATTTGCAAAAGATGAGGCGGTCAGAACGGTTCATGCATTCTTGCGAAACCCCGAGAAAAATGTCCTCCCAGCAGTTTCTCCACACCCTTTCGACCTGCTGGATGAAGGTTCGATAGAGCATGCCGCACAGCTAGTATCCAGGAGTGGCCCGCTGCACCTCGTGATTGTAGCCACAGGTTTGCTCCAGGACGGGGATACGACGCCTGAGAAACGCGCACAAGATCTATCGCCGTCAGCCATGGAGCGCCTTTTACGGATCAACGTGATTGGCCCTGCTCTCATTGCGAAGCATTTTCTGCCACTTCTTGAGCGGAAGCGAAAATCGGTTTTCGCCGCGCTTTCAGCAAGAGTTGGCAGCATCGAAGACAATCATCTTGGCGGATGGCACAGTTATCGGGCTTCGAAAGCTGCGCTCAATATGCTTGTAAAGAACCACGCCATAGAACTTGCATATCGCAATACGAGTGCGGTCTGTGTTGCCCTGCATCCTGGCACTGTCGCCACCAATCTTTCGGAACCCTTCCAGCGAAATGTTCCGACCGAAAAACTCTTTACCCCCGAGCACGCCGTTGCCCAAATGCTCACAGTAATCCACAGTTTGGCACCCGCAGATAGCGGTGGGCTATTTGCCTGGGACGGGCAACGGATACCCTACTAGGAGACCCCGTAGGAGATGGACATGACTGTAAAATACCTCGCCGTCTATATCGCGGCACTTGTTGTCTTTCTGATTATTGACGGAATTTGGCTCGGTTTGATCGCGCGCTCATTCTACGTGGACCAGCTTGGACATCTTTTGCGTCCCTCACCAAACTTTGGTGTCGCCGGCCTATTCTACCTGTTCTACGTGGCTGGAATTGTCGTCTTCGCCGTAATGCCTGCAATGGCTCAGCAATCCTGGATGACCGCTGTCATCCTTGGGGCTCTGCTGGGGTTCATCGCTTACGGCACATATGACCTCACCAATCTTGCAACGCTTGCTGGATGGCCGGTACTTGTCTCTGTCGTGGACATGATCTGGGGCGCTGTTTTGACGGCTACCGTCGCAGCGGCAGGTTACGTGGCCTCACGCCTAATATTCAGCGCGGGCAGCGGATAGCGAGCCTGCCTTTCTCCCCTAGAACTGGGCCACTATTTTTAGAGACTGAAGGGGGTGGTGTCAGGCTGTCCGTCGTCATATGAATTGGAACAATCTCCGGCCTGATCTAAAGGAGGATCTGGCTCGTCTGGTTCAAGATATTAGGCGGCGTGTTTGCGGTCTATCCATTTTAGACACCGCTAAAATATCTCCGAACAATAAGCCCATAAGATCCATACGTACCCATGTCATGGATGCAAGAACAACAAGGCCCAGCGCCAATGCGGAATGGGACAAAAGGCCAAGCAATGCGT